>JAEEGH010023313.1_pt1 | contig 12598 bp, 8 predicted proteins | sample 9134181 | NCBI WGS metagenome assembly JAEEGH01 (sample SAMN16246544, study PRJNA631951) | gut metagenome | biome: gut microbiome; feature: rumen; material: DP-attached | host: Bos | place: Iran: Karaj | collected 2018-10 | reverse complement strand
TGCATCATGACCATCAATCCTCTGCAACTTCTCCGTGTATGCATTGATGATGCGCAGTGCTTCATCGTGCTTTCCTTCCTTGGCGAAGTCCCATGCCGCTTTCATATCGCGCTCACTGCCGCCCTTCGATTTACGGAACTCGCCATCGCGTGCCACCACCTCGTAAGGCCCGGCCATCTTATAATCAGTTTGGGCCACCCCAACAAGCGAGGTGACCACCAAACTGAGGATAGATATCATAAGTCTCATCTTACGATATATTTATTTCCGTTTCTGATATAGATGCCCTTTGACGGAACGCCTGACAATCTACGACCTTGCAAATCATAGACAAAATTCTGGTCAAAACGTGTCGATGTATCGCCTAACGTTTTGTCATAAATATCTTCGATACCTGTTTGTTCACCACCGTGATAGGTCAGAGTGAAGTTGTCCCACACGAGCCAAGTGGTGCCGCTTGTCGGCTCCTTGATGCCTATGGTGAGGGAGCCGCCCGTGACGTCGATGTCTACCTTGAGCAGGCCGTAGGCGGCATTGGCGGCCATCTTGTCGCGCTGGGCGTCGAAGTTACTGCCGGCACAGCTTTGGACGACGGTGGCCTTGGTCTCGACGGCAAAACCGTCGAGCACACTGGTGGCGTAGAGGTAGCCGGTGTTGTTGCCCTCACCGTTAGCCATCTGGCAGGTCACGGTGTAGCGGCCGTCGGGCAGGCCGGTGATGGTCTGCGAGAAGTCGAAGTTGGTAGAGTGCCACACCTCCACGGCACCGTTGAAGCGCTGGTTGCCCCATGTGCCGCTCATGTTCCATCCGAAGCCGTTGCCAGTAAACTGCGGGTTGACGATGAGGGGAGTGGCATCAATACTCTCTCCAGCGGGTAAACCGCTGGAAGCGGTGATGTAGTCGTGGTGGAAGTGTTCCTTGCTGATGGCGAAGATCTGCAGACGGGCAATGTCGTCGCCGGTCTTGTTGCAGGCCGTCTCCTCGCCGTCACGGTAGCCGTTGGCGGGTGTCCACAGCCCGAAGAAATTGCCGGTGTAAGTGCCGTTCTCCATGGTCCAGGCGGCATCCTGGTAGTTGAGTAGTAGGCGTGCCCAAGAGCAGGCGTAGGGCTGGTCGTGGGTGCGCAGGTTGTGGGGCGCGTTCATCTCGGTTTGCAGCGTCAGTCCGTCGTAGTCGATGTTGCGCAGGCAGAAGCCGCCGTTGTACGGCTCAATGGTAAATACCTTGGCGAGGTCTTGCAGCGGGTCGGCGGGTGTCTGGTAGAACAGGGCCTTGTTGCCGTTCTTCGGGGCGTTGGCCAGGCCTAATAGCAGGTCGGCGTCGTCGCTGGCCAGGACGAAGTAGTGGCTGTCGGCCATCTGCTCCAGTTTGGCGGTCGAGGTGACGAGGCTGTAGCCACGGTCGGTGGTCAGCAGTTGGTAGTAGGAGTAGTCGGCAGCCTTTACATATATATTATAGGTGTAGGTCACGCCCCCGTATGTGGCAGTGATTTGTCGGTCGGCCTGCACGCTGGCGATGGTGAGCGTGTTGCCCGTGGTGCCGTCGCTCCAGACGATGTCGGCGGCATTGCCGTAGGCGGGGATGGTGAGGCCCAGCGTCACGCTGCTGCCGGCGAGCACCTGCGTTTCTGCTGCCTCGCTGCCGTTGATGGTCTGCACGGCAGGCACCACGTTCAGCTGGAACACAGTCTGGCTGACAGCACCGCTCTGATTGGCATACTGGCAGGTGTAGGTACGCGATGCAGTGATGGCGGGGATGACGATGACGCTGCCCTTCTGGCCGTTGTCCCACAGGTAGTCGTTGGTCCAGCCCGTGGCGGCTCCGGCATAGAGGATGACGCTGGTGCCTTCGAGCACGGTCTTCTCGGTGATGCGCTCTATGACGCCATCGACGGTAATCTCAGGAGTCATCACATCGGGAGCGGCATCGCCACTGACGGCGATGGCAAAAGCCTGTCGGCTCACGGTGCCGTTCTGGGCGGTGTAGCTGACGCGATAGACGTAGCTGCGGTCGGCCTTGACCGTCAGCTCACGGGTGGTCTCGCCGGTGTCCCACTGCCACTGCCCGCTGTCTTCGGTGCCGTCGGGCAGCTGGGGCTGTAGGATGATGTCGCTGCCGTCGGCGGGAATGCCTTTCGACGGACACACCTCGTAGTTGTACTTCAGTCCGCCGAGGTTGGTCTGGTTCTTGTAGGTCGCACCTTTATATAGGATGTTGCCCGACAGCGGGGTGATGCCCTCCTCTGCGCCGACGGCAGGTCGCCAGCTGGTAAGCGTCGAGAAGCCCGCGTGGTCGAAGCCGCCGCTGTTCTGGCTGTAGTTGCCGCCACCGCCGTCGGGGCATACCTTGGCACTGGCCGCCTCGCTGTACTGCATCTTCACTCCGCGCAGACCCTCGTAGTAACCGATGGCGCGGTCCCAATAGGGACGGTACTCGCCGGAGCCGCCGGTGTTCACACCCGTCTGCAGCCATCCGGCACCCATCGTGCCACGGCAGTCGGCATAGTTGTAGTTCACCCACGGCAGCGACGCGGCATCCACGCCGCCGAAGTTCGAGGCGGCCACGAACTCCGCACCGGCAGCGATGCGGTCGTCCATGTAGGCAAAGAGGTCGTCGCCCTGCGTGAGTCCCACCTGGCAGATGTCGAGTGCCAGACCCAGTGCCATCAGTGCATGCCCCTGGTCGCGCCCGCTCTCCTGCATCTGTCCGAGATAGCCTAAGGGGCCGCGGCTGTCCTGCTTCACCACGGGCACGAGGTTGCCGATGAATTCGTTACAGCCATCGTTCAGGATGACGCTCTGCGAGGAGCGGTCTTTGTAGGTGCCCACGTGGTCGTATTTATAGAACGACACACCCTGGTTGTACATGTGTACGTCGTCGCAGAGGATGCCGATGCTCATCACGCAGAGGGCGTTGCACAGGCCCCAGTTCGACCAGTAGTGGCCAGGGCGCTGTCCCAGATTGGAGTAGCGGGCGTTGAGCCATGTGTCGTGGCGGCGGCGCAGGAAGTCGATGGCGGGGTTGTACCACACGCGCACCATATACTGCTTGAACTCCTCGAAGTCCTCCTTGGCCCAGCCGTCGTAGTCGCGCATCAGCTCTGCGGCGTTGGCAAACTCGTGGCCGTAGATGCCGGCGGCGAGCGAGAGGTTGGTGTCGCCGCTGACGTACTTGTTGCCGCGTGCCCATGCCATGAGTATGCGCACGGCGGCATCGGCGTTGGCGCGTGTGCCGCCAATCTTCCAGCGCAGGGCGTTCTGGTAGGCCATGGCAGCTCCGCGTGCGGCGTTCATGTAGTTCTGGCCGCTGCTGCCACCGCGCACGATGGTCTCCACGGGCCATGTGGCGATGCCGCTCTGCGAGTATTCGTTGGCGCAGAGGATGTCCCACGCCTTCTTGATACGTGTGTCGCCAGCAGCCAAGAGCTGCTTGGCACGGTCGATGTCCTCCTGCGAGACGATGCCGCCGGGGTGCATGAAGCCGTGGTCGGCAGTCACCTCGAAGACCTGCTTGGGCGTGTAGCCGCCGGTGGCCTTGGCCTGCTTAAGCAGCGAGGTGAGCGTCGCAGCGTACTCGTCGATGAGCGCCTGCGAGGCACGGCGGGCCTGAAGCTCCTTCTGGCAGATGTTCACCTCGTCCTGCAACTCCGCCACGGCGTTGGGAGCATAGCCCTCGGTGGCCGAGGTGATGAACGTCTGGCACTCGGCGACCTTGGCCTCCAATGCGGTGAAGTCGCCCGGCGTGCCGTAGTTGTACTCCTGCTCCAACAACTGTGCCTCCTGTGCCAGGGCTGCTACCTTTTCGTCGCTCACCGCAGCATCATAGAGGCGGAAGTCGGCCACCTGTGTCTGCCTCAGGTAGCTGTCGCCGGAGAATGGCGGACGACCTATCCAGTTGTAGGCAGGGACGGCGGTGAAAGTGGTGCTGAGCACGGGCATCTGCGTGTTCGTTTGCACGCGCTGGGCGTTTATGAAAAGCTCGCCCCGCTGTCCTCTCTGTCGGTAGAGCACATGCATCCATCGGCCTTTCTGCGAGGCGCTGCCCATCTCCAAGCCCGTTTCGTGGTTATAGCCGCCGGTGGAGGTGGCCATGCGCTGGGCGTTCAGGCGGTAGGCGGTGTAGGGCGACGCATCGGCGGTATTGGCTGCCGACTGCGAGAAGCACCACAGGAAGTAGCCGTTGCCGGAGAGCGATGCCGAGGCATCGACACGGTAGCAGACGCTGACGGTGAAGTCTGTCAGTTCCTTGACGATGGCTCCCGCGCTGCGCGTCATGTCGAGGTAGCCCGTGGCATTGCCCAGGTCGAGCACATGGTGGCTACCCACCTCCACCACCTTGGCCGCACCCTTCAGGCTGGCCGTCACGCCAGATACTTCGTCAGTCACACTCGCTCCCGACACGTTCTCGAAGTCAAACTTCAACTTCAGGTTCTCTTCCTGCGCTCCTGCCGTCAGGGCCATGAGGAGCATCGCTACTACAAGCAGTTTCTTTTTCAGGTTCTTCACAGGAATGGCGTGATACCGGCATCGTGTAGTGCCAGCAGACGAAGCTTGAAGTAACGGTCGTCGGTGAAGCCATAAGCCTCACGCTTCATCACCTTAATCTTGTTGTTGATACCCTCCACCATAGCCGTGGTTATCTTGTGGTCATACCATGCCAGGATGCCTTCCCTGTGATTGAACATACTCATACCAGCCTTAATGATATGCTTGTTCCCGCTCCTAATGGCCCGGCTTATCCATCCGTATAGCCAAGCCCTTGCGGTTTTCTTGTCAGGTTGCGCCCAGACGAGCATGATTTCCTCTTTCAGATAGTAAGCCTTTGCAAGCGGCTCATTGATGCTGAGTGCCTCCTGGAGCTGTTTCTTCGCATCTTCCGTCTTGACGTCCTCCGAGTTCTTCAGCAGTAGCCATCTGGCCCCCTTGATGACATCCTTCTTCTCTTCGTAGAGTTTGTCATGGTAGAGCGAGCGGCGCACCTTGTCCACTGCGTCACCGATTTGTTTCTTGACATGGTAGTGGTCGAAAACCAGTTCGGCATCGGGGGCGTTCTTCTTGACCGACGAAATGAACGCCGCGCCCAGGTCTGTGGCCACGTATTCTATCTTTGTCTCGTACTTCTTCACCTTCTTCCAGAACTTGTCGAGCGCATCGGCACCTTTGCCGTCGCCCACATAGATGATGTGCCCGGTCTCAAGATCCACGACGATAGTCTTGTACACATGCCCCTTGCGGACGGCAAACTCATCGATGCCGATATACCTGACCTTGCTGATGTCAGGGTGAGCATAGTTGCGCTCAAGGTAGTTCTTGTGAATGTCTTTCACCGTATTCCAGCTCAGCTTCAGGTATGCCGCGACCTCGCTGATGGTCATCATGCACATCAGATCCGCCACGAGCCTCTCCAGCCGGTGCGTCGTATGTCGCTTGCCCGTGGTGAAAGGGATGTGCTCCTGATGGTCACAGCCGCAGGCATGGCATTTCACACGCTGCACACGCATGTCGATGTAGACAGGCTTCCTGCCCAGTGGAACACCACGGAAACGGCGGATTGTGAAGCCATTCCGTACAATATTCTTACTTCCGCACTCTGGACAGCGAAATTTATCGCTCCGAGTTTGCACATTCAAAACAATTCCATTATCTTTGTACTCTGTTCGAGAGCACTCGACCGTACGCAGGCCGAAACCGTGATACAGAAAGCTGACGTCCATAAATATTGTCTTTGAGATTTTCCAACTGCAAAGATAATGGATTGTCAGCTTTTTCCAATGACTCTTTACGAAAGATTAAGGTGATGAAGCGTGAGGCTTGGGCTTCACCGACGACCGTTACTTCAAGCTTCGTCTGCTGATCCTACACGATGCCGGTATCACGCCATTCCTGTGAAGAACCATATTTTTTTCTCTTGATTTAACAAATTCAGGAGCTAAAGCGTATTTTTGGCAATAAAAAATACAAATATCATACTTTCATAAAAAATAATCAATTTTAGGTCTATTTTCTTTTTTTCAATAAAAAATGGGAAATGATTTTTTATGAATTGAATAGCCGAAAATCCTCGGAAACGTAATTCCGTAAGGCATTTCAGAAGATTTTGAGATGAAAAAATCAAGTCTTGAATTTGTTAAATCAAGACGAAATTTTATACGCACTACAACTTGCAAAATATATATTGTAATTTTGCCCCGACTTCCAGAAAGCACACCAGCGAATCGGAAGCAAAAACATTATAATAATAAATAAGGTATAGAAGATGAAAGCAGTTTTCACAATCAAGGTTACACTTGAAAACCGGAACGTTGAGACGCATTTCGGTACACAGGAGGCCATGGAAGACCTGGATCTCCTTCTCCTGCAGAATATCCTCAAAGTGTTGTCAGACGTGCCGAAGAAAGTAAAGCAGCAGGTGGACAGATATTACGCCATGCTGGATGACTCCGGGGAAATGACTGAGAAAGTCCAGGAGGAGGAAGAGGTAGTAGAAAATCCCCAGGAAGAGAAGACAGAACAATAGTAACACCAATTCCGAAGAAAATGAATATCAATTTCCTTAAAGTATTCACCATCCCGACTGTATTTTCCATAATGATTTGTGCCAGCGCCAGGGCACAGGAAACTGTCACCCTGGCTCCTGACACAAAGGTCGGCGTGATGACGAATCCGTTCAGGCAGAATTGGGAGGTATCGCTGGGAATCCAGGGACTATCCTTCTATTCCAATCAGGAAAACGACCTTGATCTGCCAGGAAATCCCTTCAAGGGTTTCCGTACCAACGCAGGGCTGTCAGCAGCAGTGACGAAATGGTTTTCACCGGAGATAGCCATGCGTACAAGACTGGCCGGTTTCTGGGGAAGATGCGTCAGCAGCGACGAAGCGAAAGAAAACGCCGTGAAATACTTCACGCTTCAGGAACATGTTGTCGTGAATGTCTCGGACATCCTGCGGGGCTACGACGCAAAGCACCGCCTTCAGGCAATGGCATACGGCGGTGCAGGCATGGCAAGGGTCTTCTCCTGTAACGAGAACTCCCTGGTGCTGTCTCTCGGACTGATAGCTGACTACCGCCTCACAGACCGGCTGAAAGTGTATGGAGATCTCGGCTTCAACATCTGCGGTGATGACTTCGACGCGGAATATGCGTGGAGCGCAAACATATTCAAAGACCACGACAGGTGGCTGGCACTCGAAATGGGCCTGACACTACAGCTCGGACAGAATAAATGGAAGAGGGCGGTGGATCTCGATGATATCAAAGTGGTGCCCTGGGATGATACGGTACGAGAACTGACAAAGGCATACAATGACATCGACGACCTGAGTGAACAGGTGGAAAACCTCAAAAAGCAACCGGCCAACGTTATAACAAACAATGTGACGAATACCGTGTCAAAGTTCCCGAATGTCTCGGTGTTCTTTGAGATAGGAAGCTATGAACTGAATCACAAAGGACAGCTCGTAAACGTGAAGAAAATCGTAGAAGCGGCAAAAGCCGAAAACCGTATCATAACGGTCACCGGATATGCCGATAGCCAGACGGGAAATCCTGCTGACAATGAAATTCTCAGTGCCCGAAGGGCTGACACCATAGTCAGGGAACTGGTGAAGATGGGTGTAAGACAAGAAAACATCCGCATTGTGAACGGAGGTGGAGTAGATACACTGAACCCCGTACCAGCAAACAGACGTGTGGTAATATCTCTTGAATAATAGTTTTTTTAACATAATGTTAAAAATTAGGTTAATAAATTGAGTTAATAAAGTGTGACGGTGACATCCGTGAGGCTCTCACCTGAAGGTTGTTACATTATGAAAAGTCGATCATACGCACCGGTGACATCCGTGAGGCTCTCACCGTTTTTCCGAAGACAAAAATAAATACAATATGACATCAATGACAAACAAAAGCTTCAAATACCTGATGGCAGCAGTCATGCTGGCAGTGTCGGTTCCGGGACTTGCGCAGTCCGGGATAAAGGAACGCAGCGTGTACACAAACGGCTTCAAGGACAATTGGGAACTGTCCTTCGGCCTCGAAGGGCTGTCGTTCTATTCCGGCAGGGAAAGCGGACTGGGATTGTCAAAGAGTCCGTTCAAATCCTATCGCGCTACATTCGGCGCAGCTGCAACCGTCGGAAAATGGTTCACACCGGAGATAGGACTGCGTACCAAAGGCTCAGGCTATTGGGGAAAGGCCGTCCTTAGCGACGATGCAGAGGCAAACGACATTCGCTTCTACACCGTGCAGGAACAGATCATGGTGAACATCACAAACCTGATATTAGGCTACAGTCCAGACCGTAAGTATAACATGATACCATACGCAGGAGCAGGGCTGGTACGTGATGTAACGCATAATGAGAACTCCATCGGTGCCGGAGTGGGTATCAACAACACACTGAACATCGGACAGCATCTGATGGCGCATTTCGACATAGGAATACAGGTTGCGGGGAATAAATACATTGAAGACCGTGACGTGAACATCATGGGAAACTTCAAGTGGATAGGCGTAGACCTCGGCCTGACATTCAAGCTTGGAAAGTCCTACTGGAGCAACAAGGCCAAGCGAGGGGGACAGTCAGAACGCAACATTGCCACCGTCGGCGACTATAACAATATAAAACGGTCAAACCAGGAGGATGTAAACACGCAGAAAGTACTGGCACAGGGTGAGGTTCCCGACGGTATGGTTCTCATCAACCGCGGACACCTGCGAATGGGAATGGAAAATAAGGATAGCATCTGGGGACGGAATATTCCTGTGCGCGACATTTCAGTGGATGACTTCTGGATGGATAAAACGGAGGTGACAAACGAACAGTATAGAATATTCATCAAGGACGTGATGGACTCCATCATCGCACAGCGCATGGAAGATCCTTACTACCTCGGAAATAGGGAAAGGGTCATTGAAAGTCTCTATATCACAAACCCGGTGACGGGAGAGAAGCGTATCGACGGAAGGCAGCTGAACTACTGCTATGAGGTCTATGACTACGCAGAGGAGATGAAGCGCAAAAACCGCCTCGATCCATACGAGCGGCAGCTGAACACGGATATTGTGGTGAATCCCGATGAGGTGGTGATGATATCGAAGGACACAGCGTATGTCGATGACAACGGCAGGATAGTACGTGAGACAATTGAACGTCCACTGACAGGGCCGTTCGACTTCCTGAACACATATATAGTGAATATATATCCGGACACGACATGCTGGGTGAATGACTTCCCCAACTCGGACAATGAGATGTACAGCCGATACTACTTCTCACATCCAGACTACAAGGACTACCCGGTGGTCGGCGTGACATGGGAACAGGCAAACGCCTACTGCGCATGGCGCACGGAACGGATGAGAAACCAGCTGCAAGACACTCCGAGAGGTATACACCAACAGCGGTTCCGGCTCCCGACGGAGGCAGAATGGGAATATGCAGCACGAGGCAAGTCACAGAACGAGTTCCCCTGGGACAAACAGCTGGACGGCCAGGGGGAAGGGATCTTCTACGCGAACTTCATGCCGGATGACGGAAACTTCACGAAGGACGGCAATATCATCACCAGCCGCGTAGGGGTTTACCCGAAGAACACCAACGGATTGTACGACATGGCGGGAAACGTCGCAGAATGGACATCAACGGCATACACGGCGGCTGGCGTGGAAGCAATGAACGCCATCAACCCGGAACTGAAATACAATGCGGCCATCGAAGACCCGTACCGCCTGAAGAAGAAATCTGTGCGCGGCGGCTCGTGGAAGGACTCGGAAAGCCATATAAAGGCAGCATGGAGGCAGGCAGAATACCAGAACCAGCCACGATCCTATATCGGATTCCGCTGTGTCCGCAGCCTGGCAACGACACCGTCAGAAAAAACGGTACTCGTGATTGACAAGAAAAAAAAGTAAAACGTATGTAAAGATAAAAAATATGGGCTACAGCAGATTCAATATCATCTACCAGCTCCAGAAATGGATGGACAGCGTGGCAGGACAGACGTTCTTGAACTACGCCTACTCCTGGGGTGCCTCAGTAGTCATCCTCGGAACGCTGTTCAAGCTGACACACATGCCGTCGGCAAACTTCTGGCTGTTCCTCGGAATGGGAACGGAGGTAGTAGTTTTCTTCATATCGGCCTTCGACCGGCCATTTGACAAGGTGCCTGGCAAGGATGATGAGACTGAGGAAACAGGTGAGGTGCAGACGGTGGTGGTGAACGGTGAGGTGAAGAAGGTAAGACTGGCACCTGTGACTCCTCCGGACGGCGGTCTGCTTGAAATGCTCAACACGCGACTCGCGGAGCTGGAGAAACTTAACAGACGGCTGCCGGACGGTACGGAAACGGATGAGATACGCAAGGTGCTGACGGCCATACACCAAGTGTACCAGCAGCAGCTCCTGAAAGTCAGCTCTCAACTGGTGAGCATAGACAAGATGGATGAACAGTTCAAGATACAGACGGCGTACATCACCGAACTGAACAAGGTATATGCCAGGATGCTGGATGCCGTAAGAGTCAAAGACATGAAAGTTGAGCCACAAAATGAAAAATAATATGGAAAATAACAAGAAACAACAGACCGCATTCAGTATACTGGACGTGGTCCAACAGGTAGAAAAAGCGATTCTCGATGTTTTCGTTGAAAAAGAAATCGAACTTGACGATGCAATAAAAATTCTCGGTTTAGCAGCCGGAGAGTTGATTGACACATGTCCCAACGAGAAAAAACTGTCAGAAAATATAGACGTTTTCAAAAAATGTTTTGCTTTGGCAATAATTTTAGACAGAATCGACGAAATATTGGCATTATGGAATGACGAGGATAATTCCGAAGACAAAAAGGAAAACTCCAGAAAAAAGAACAAAAGAAAGAAAAATAGGAAGAACAACAAAGATGTTCCAGTCGAATAACGGATAAGAACAAAAAGATGACAATCAGAAAAAGACCAATATCACCACGCCAGAAGATGATAAACTTGATGTATGTCGTACTGATGGCCATGCTGGCACTGAACGTGTCAACGGAGGTGCTGGACGGCTTCGCAATCGTCGAGGAGTCTCTAAGGCGAACAACGGCAGGAGCGTCACGCGAGAACCAGGTGATATATGACCGCTTCGACAGCCAGATGCAGCTCAACCCAGCAAAGACAAGGGCCTGGCATGACAAGGCACAGGAGGTGCGGCGCATCAGCGACTCACTCTATGTCTTCACTGATATGCTGAAGCTCGCCATCGTCAGGGAAGCGGACGGTCAGGACGGTAACGTCCATAGCATCCAAAACAAGGAAGACCTGGAAGCGGCATCACAAGTGATGCTGGCACCAGGGACGGGTAGGGGACAGGAGCTGTATGATGCCATCAACTCCTTCAGAATAAGGATCCTCGACATGGTAACTGACCCCGTAAAGAAAGCGGTCATCTCGGAAAACCTCTCTACCAGCGTGCCTGACGAAGCAGGGAACAAAAACTGGCAGGAATATATGTTTGAAGCCATGCCGACGGTAGCAGCAGTGACGATGCTCACCAAGCTACAGGGCGACATCCGCAACGCAGAGGGTGAGGTGCTACATACACTATTGGCAAACATCGACGAGAAGGATGTTCGTGTAAACGCTCTCGATGCCTTCGTAGTGCCAAACGCACAGACGATAGTACGGGGAAACCGCTTCTCGGCACTCATCGGCCTCGCAGCAGTGGACACGACACAGACACCGGACGTATATATCGGCGGCAAGCGTGTGGAACTGCGAAATGGGTTATATGAAACAGTATGTCAGAAGACAGGAGATTTTACGCTGGCAGGATGGCTGGAAACAACGGCAGGAAACGATGAGCGTATCAGACGCGACTTCTCACAGAGATACAGCGTCATAGAACCGACGGCTACCGTATCGGCAGACCTGACAAATGTACTCTATGCCGAGTGTGAAACCCCTATCAGCATAAGCGTACCAGGTGTACCGCTGACATCGATTTCCGCAACGATGAGCGGTGGGACGCTGGTACAGAAAACACCAGGACACTATATCGCCAAGCCACCAAAAGCGGGACAGGACGTGAAAGTGACTGTCTTTTCCAACAATACGGGAACAAATAAGCAGATGGCTGAATATTCCTTCCGGGTGAGGAAATTGCCGGAACCGGCACCGTACATCATCGTAAATGATGAAAAAGGAAATGCTGACCGCTACAGGGGAGGAAACCTTGCGAAGAACAGCCTGACGGCAGCAACAACAATTGGGGCAGCAGTGGATGACGGCATCCTCGACATCCCGTTCCGTGTGCTCTCCTTCGAGACGGTGTTCTTCGACAACAGCGGCAACGCCGTGCCGATGGCATCAAACGGTGCCTCGTTCTCGGAACGACAGAGAGAGACATTCAGGAAGCTTGCCAGGGGAAGGCGCTTCTATGTCTCACGCATCACTGCCATAAGGCCGGACGGCATAGAGCGCCGTTTGAACACCTCAATGGAAGTCATTGTAAGATAAAAATAAAGGAGAATAAAGAACTAAAGTTTCCCACCTTTTGAGGTGGTGCTGAAAAAAGAAGAATAGATTTTGAAATAGATTGCAAAATATAACAGAAATCGAGAA
>JAEEGH010023311.1_pt1 | contig 12599 bp, 8 predicted proteins | sample 9134181 | NCBI WGS metagenome assembly JAEEGH01 (sample SAMN16246544, study PRJNA631951) | gut metagenome | biome: gut microbiome; feature: rumen; material: DP-attached | host: Bos | place: Iran: Karaj | collected 2018-10 | reverse complement strand
GCTCAGGAAATTACACGCCCAGAGGCATGTTTGTGGCTGATCTGCCATAAAATTTGGAGGGAATTGGCTTTTGACCAGGGAAATTACATGCCCAGAGGCATGTTTGTGGCTGATTTGCCATAATATCGGTGCGGAAATCTTCTTGCTTGTCGGAATACACTTCCCGGTGGGGCAAGGGGAACGTGGAATACCGGAGCAGGGGGTTCACAGAAGTTAATATAATCATAAAAGTAAACAGCGCCCTGTGAGGATATGCCGCGAAAGCCCCTTGACGCGCCTCGAAAACACCCTTTTGCCCTGCGGGTGGCACTTTAATGTGCCGCCCCTTGGTGACCTTTGGGGGAGATGTGTAAATTGCCCCAGTAGAGTATTATTCATTCAAGTTTTTTAGAGATGAAATATGACTCTTGTGCAATCGTTTATAATATGTGATTTCACAAGACTCTTTTCCCATCCCGGTTGCCGAGAGTGCCGATAAATGGTACAATTTTCATAAGTATTGTGTCGTATTATGGCCTGATACAAGATGTTGTGAAAACTGATTGATCTTTGTGATAGATTTTTGGGGAAATGCAGGATGATACTGTATTTGCTGAATTGATTGAGGAGAGAGAATGAAAAAGAGCCGTAAGCTGTTCAACGAAAAGGGGAAGAAGCCAGATCGTCGTCAGAATTATGAGGACTTCGATGAGGAGTACGAGGACGAGTATGACGACGAGTTCTATGAGGACGAAGAAGAGTACGACGATGAAGAGTACGCTGATGAGGACGATGTAGAGGCAGATGAAGGCTATGAGGATGAGGAAGAAGTAGCTGTAAAAGGAAAAGCAGCGAAAAAGAAAAAGTCTCTGTTTGGAATCGGTCTCAAAAAGAACAAAGCAGAAAAGAATCGTGGCAAAGAGATAGATGATCGTTACGAGGATGAAGAGGACGATCGCTATGAAGTTTATCGTGATAAAGACGATGAGCGCTATGATGATGAAGACGATCGTGACGAAGATATCGATGAAGACATTGATGAAGATTACGAGGATGAGGAAGCAGTTGCTGTAAAGGCTAGTGCAGCGAAAAGGAAACTTCCTCTGTTTGTGATTGGCAAAAAGAATAAGAAAGCAGATAAGAATCGTAGTGATGAAGTAGATGATCGTTACGAAGATGAAGAAGACGATCGTTATGAAGATGAAGATTATCGTGAAGAAGATGATCGCTACGAGGATGAAGATTATCGTGACGAAGAAGGCGAAGATCGCTATGAGGATGAAGACTATCGCAATGAAAAAGCAGCGGGTAGTCTTGAAGGTGAGAATGAGTATCATGGTGAAGCAGCAGCTGATGGTTTAGTTAGTGAAACAGCGTACCGCGATGAAAAAGCTGCTGATGGCGTTGAAAGCGAAATCCATTATCGGGATGAGAAAGCTGACGATGGCTTTAATGGCGAAACAGGGTATCACGAAGAGAAAGTAGCTGATAGTTTCGAAGGTGAAATCGAATATCGTGACGAAGCGGTTACTGATAGCTTCGAAGGCGAAAAAGAGATTCCTGGTGAAGAAGATGATAATGTCTTCAGGGGCGAGATCGAGTATCACGATGAAGAAACTGATAATGTCTTCAAAGGCGAAATCGAGTATCACGATGACGAAGTAGATAATGACTTCGAAGGTGAAATAGAGTATCACGACGAAGAGGTAGATAGTCGTTACGAAGGCGAAGAATACCGCGAAGAAGCGGATGATCGCTACGAAGGCGAAGACGAATATCGCGATGAAGAAGACGATCGCTACGATGACGAAGCCGAGTACAGCGATGCTGACTACCGCGACGATGAGAATTATCAGGCGGATGAGAGATATGAAGACGAGGGCTGGACTGAGGAACTGGATGTTCCTGTGATTCAGGCTGCAGCTGCTACGGGATTCTTTGCTAAGAAGAAGGCAGCTAAGGCAAGCGTTGCCGCTGCGAAGAATCGTCCATCAAAAAGAGATCGCTACGAAGATGATCTGTACGAAGAAGATGAATTCGAAGACGGCGAACTTTACGAAGAAGACGAACTCTATGAAGATGACGAATTCGACGCAGAGTACGGCGACGACGAAGGCGATGGCTACGACGATGAGTACGGCGAGGATGACGAGTACTACAGCGACGATGACTATCGCGATGACGATGATGATTATCGCGACTACAAGAGATCAAGATCATCAGACAGAAAGAAAAAATCCGGAAACGGCGGTGCCAAGATTCTGGAATTCTTAAAGAATACTTCAGTTGCAGAAAGGGCAGCAGCAGTTGTTGCCATCCTGCTTTTAGTTGGCGGAATTGCTACGCTTTCCTTCTACTCGAAAGCTCTTGGCAGAACAGCTGAGATCCAGTCCTTTGCTGAAGTTGGAACAAACTTCCAGGTCAACGAAGTGGTTGGCTCTGCAGGTCTTCTTGCTGTTGCTGATGCTGAGAGAGCAAAGGCGATGACAGCAGGCATCATCTTTGATGAGGAAGAGGAAGAAGAACCCGTTGTCGAAGACGATGCACCTGGCGTAACCATCAAGATGACCCTGACTTCCATCAAGAGCGATATGAAGATCAAGTTCATCAACTCAGAGACCAAGAAGCTCGTTGCCAGCGTTCCATTCACCGTAACTGTTGTTAATCCGGATGGAACAACCATCACCTACGACGACCACGATCAGGACGGTATCATTTATAAAAACAACCTGACCGCCGGTAATTACACAATATCACCCAACGCACTGCCGGAAGGCTTCGAGAACTACGCACTTGAACTGGCAGCTCAGTCCCTGACCATCAAAGACACCGTTGAAGCAAAAGTCGTTGATGTCAGCAACGAGATCAAGAAAGAGTCCCAGGTCAACGCAGCAGCCGAGGATACAGAAGCAAAAGAAGCTGTAGAATCCAAGCTTGAAGATACCGTTGAATGGGTTGATTCCAACCAGGGCAGCAACACCGGCGAAGGTGGCGGCTACGAAGAAGTCAGCAAGGATTCTCTTAGTGGAATCATTGTCGGCTATGCTACTCCCAGTGGAAACATCAGGCGTATGGCCGCAAGAAGAGGCAGAGCAGAGAATACAGAAAATCCAGAGAATACAGAGAATACAGAGAATACCGAGGAATCTCACTCAGACAATCAGGAATCCTCTGAAGAGTCAGGCGAGAATGAAGGACCAGCAAAGGTTGGACTGGATGTTGAATCGATTGAAATCGCAGTTGGAGAAACCAAAGAGCTACAAGTATCAGGTCCTGACAACTTGTTTGTTTCAGAAGATGATTCAAATATTGCAATTGGAGACTCTCACGGATCAACAGCTGTTATAAAAGGTGTAAACGCCGGAACCACAAAGGTTCATGTAAACGCTAGTGGCTATGAAGGCGTTGATATCACAGTTGTTGTAAAGGACGCCCCCAAACAGAACATGAGCCTTTCCCAGTCAAGCGTTACTGTAGAGCCAGATGAGGAAGCAATCGTAAATGTATCAGGCCCATCAGAATTTCTGGAGTGCTCTTCTGAAAATTCCGGAATCGCCTCTATAGTAGTAGATGGAACGACTATCTACATTTATGGTCACGAAGCAGGTAAGACAACAAAAATAAATATTAAGGCAATTGGATACAATGACACCAGCTTCAATGTCTCAGTAGTTTCCGGAGATCTCAGAAACATGTCAGTTGATCCCGGTGACAGAACTATCACCCTTAGAACCGGCGCAGAGAAGGCGTTCACAATAAACGAGCCTTCTTCCATCAGATCAGCGTCATCCTCAAATGAGGCGGTGGCAAAGGTAGAGCATAGTGACAACAGCTATAAGATAAAGGCGATAGCTGCAGGAACAGCGAACATCACCTTTGAGGCAGATGGTTATAATTCTTACACAATAGCTGTAACAGTAACCGACAGCACTGAACAGAAGCTTAATTCCAATAATATAACGCTGGTAAAAGGTAAGACTTTTAAGCTTACAACAGATATCGCCGGTGCGGCAGTGCAGTTTAGATCTGAAAACTCAGACATTGCATCTGTTGCAGAAGACGGAACAATCACCGGCAATAACGAAGGTGCCACAGCAATAATTGTTTCCTGTGAAGGATATCAGGATGCCAGAGCAGATGTAATAGTCAAGGCTGATAATACAGTTCTTAAGGACAAGGATGGCAACATCTATTACGTCAAGAACGAAGACGGCTCCTACAGAGAAGCAACCTACGCCGACTATTACAACTCCGACATCACAACCTTCTACCGCAAGAGTGCCAACCAGGAATCCGGCCCACGCCACGGCTGGTGGACAATTGACGGCAAGACCTACTACTACGACAAAGACGGCAACGCCATCACCGGCGAACACATCATCAAAGGCGCACGCTACACCTTTGGCAGCGACGGCGCCCTGTCCACCGGTTCAGGCACCATGGGCATCGACGTCAGCAAGTGGAACGGAAACATCGACTGGAACCAGGTTAAGAACGCAGGTGTCAGCTACGTCATCATCAGATGTGGTTACAGAGGCTCATCCGCAGGCGCCCTCATCGAGGATCCCAAGTTCAGATCCAACATCAAAGGCGCCCAGGCAGCAGGCCTCAAGGTCGGTGTATACTTCTTCACTCAGGCTGTCAACGAAGTTGAAGCCGTTGAGGAAGCCTCAATGTGCATAAACCTTTGCCAGGGCTACAACCTCAGCTTCCCGATCTACGTGGACGTTGAGAGCAGCAGAGGCCGCGGCGACTCCATCAGCGCAAGCCAGAGAACCGCCAACATCAAGGCCTTCTGCAGCACCGTACAGAGCGCAGGCTACAAGGCCGGAGTTTACTCCAACAAGACCTGGTTTACCAAGAACATCAACGTGTCTGCCCTGACCAATTACAAGATCTGGGTTGCCCGCTACACAGCACAGATGGACTACACAGCCAGCCGCGTCGACATGTGGCAGTACACTTCAAAAGGCAGCGTAGCCGGCATCTCTGGCAACGTTGACATAAACCTTCTCTATAACTGAGGTTAAGATCAATGAGTAAAAATAAAAACAACAGAGGAACAGAAGCTTTTTTGCTTCTGTCCTTTGCGTTATTGGCAATCTTCTTCATAGGAATAGCACTGTTTGACGGCCCCATCTGGTGCGTCGACACCCCGAGCTACGTGGACATGGACTTCATCAGGGAACCCGTGTATCCGCTGTTTCTCATGCTGCTCAGGAGACTTTTCGAAACTCTGAATATCACGGCAACTCCATACGGCCTCCCCGCATACCTTACTCTCGCAGTGGTACTCCAGAGCGCACTTTGGGCATTTTCGGCAACCCACCTTGGAGCCTTCATCCTCAACGCCACAAGCAGTCTTGGGCAAAAGAAATCCCGGTTCCTCTCCATTGCAGCCATGCTCAGCCAGGTCGGCGTCTCTGTCATTAACAGATTCATCGCTAACCGCGGCTCCATGTACTCAGAGAGCCTTATGACCGAGTCACTCGCCATGCCCCTGTACGTGATCTTCACCGTGGAGCTGGTAAAGAGCTTCGACCACTACGACCTGAAATCCATCCTAAAGCTCTTTTTCCTGGGTGTACTGATGGTCAGCATAAGAAAGCAGATGCTGATCGGCCTTATCATGTGGGGCTTTGCGTCATTCGTGATCCATCTTTTTGTCAAAAGACATCGCTCCCTTAATCACTTCAGTCAGACAGTAATAGCACTGGTGGTGGCAATGGTGGTTATCGCCTTGTTTGACCGTGGCTACAATCTGGCGGTAAGAGGAGTTTTCTCATCCCACGTTGGCAACAGCAAAGGCGGCCTTGATACCGTTCTCTATACAGCAACCGCGGAGGATGCAGCTCTTTTTGCTGACGCTGATCCTGAGAAATTCCCGCAGATGCAGGAACTTTACACGAAAATCTACAATACCTGCGTGGAGCAGCAGCTAACCATCGACTTCGCGCCGGGGTATGAGCTCAAAGAAAAATCCAGCGTCCTTAATTCCGACTGGGCATCCATGGCGTCCCACTACGCTGATTCCTACGACGTGATCGGCTTTGATGTGGTCCTGCCAATCTGCGACGACTACGTGGCCGGGCATTTCCCTGAGCTGGACAGCGTGCATGCCCAGTTAAAAGAGAATCAGGTGGAAGATCAGCTTTTCAAGACGCTTTTAAAAAATGCAGTTTCAAACATTTTTAAAGGCACAGACCGGGGAGCTTTCTACGTGCTCACTGCAAATATCCTCAAGGCTTTTGTGATCTCCAACGCCAACATGAGTCCTAAGATCCTCAGAACGGTATCAGCTGTGATCTACGTTCTTTACCTGGGGGTATTCATAGCTCTTTTGCCAAAGAAAAGCTCATCCCAGAAGTACCTGATCATGCGGCTTATGTTCATTGTGCTTGCCGGAATCGCCATAAACAGCGTGGTTACGGGCTCTATGATCTTCCCGCAGCCCAGATATATGTGCTATGGAATGGGGCTCTTCTACTTATCGATTCTGTGTGGTATACTTATTTAGTTAAATTATGCTTTTTTATAAGAAAGGAATGACCATGAGAACTTATCTTGTGACAGGCGGAGCCGGATTCATCGGCTCAAACTACATCAACTACATGTTTAAAAAGTACGACAATGAGATCCGCATCATCAACGTGGATGTGCTGACCTATGCCGGAAACCTCGAGAACCTTCGTGACGTTGAGGGCCGCGACAACTACACATTTATCAAGGCTGATATCTGTGACCGCGATGCTATCAACAAGATCTTCGAGGAGAACGACATCGACAGAGTTGTGCACTTTGCAGCAGAGAGCCATGTTGACAGATCCATTGTTAATCCTGAGGTATTTGTTCAGACTAACGTTCTTGGAACAGCAACAATGCTTAACGCAGCCAAGAAGGCATGGGAGCTGCCTGATGGAACCTTCAAGGAGGGCAAGAAGTTCCTTCACGTTTCAACTGATGAGGTTTATGGATCACTGGACGACGATCCAAATGCATATTTCTATGAGACAACTCCATACTCACCTCACAGCCCATATTCAGCAAGTAAGGCAAGCTCAGACATGCTGGTTAAGGCATACATGGACACTTACAAGTTCCCTGCCAACATAACCAACTGCTCTAACAACTATGGCCCTTACCAGTTCCCTGAGAAGCTTATCCCTCTCATCATCAACAACGCTCTTGCAGGAAAAGACCTTCCGGTTTACGGAGACGGCAAGAACGTCCGCGACTGGCTCTATGTTGAGGACCACGCTAAGGCAATCGACATGGTTCAGGAGAAGGGCAGACTTTTCGAGACCTACAACGTAGGCGGACACAATGAGAAGCAGAATATCGAGATCGTTAAGACTATCATCGATACCCTGAGAGAGGAGCTTGACGATTCAGATCCTCGTAAGGCTCACCTTTCATACGACCTTATCAAGTACGTAACAGACAGAAAGGGTCACGATCGCCGCTACGCCATCGCTCCAGACAAGATCAAAGCTGAGATCGGCTGGGAGCCTGAGACCATGTTCGCAGAAGGCATCAAGAAGACAATCAAGTGGTACTTCGACAATGCTGAGTGGATGGAACATGTAACAAGTGGTGACTACGAGAAATACTACGAGAAAATGTATTCAAATCGCTAAGGAGGAAATTCCATGAAGGGAATCATTTTAGCAGGTGGTTCAGGAACACGTCTTTATCCGTTAACAAGGGCAATGAGCAAGCAGATGATGCCTGTTTATGACAAGCCCATGATCTATTATCCGCTTTCAACCCTGATGCTTGCAGGCATCAGAGAGGTGCTTATCATCTCAACACCAAGAGATCTTCCGGCATTCGAAGAGCTCTTTGGCGACGGAAGCCAGCTGGGAATGAAGTTCTCCTATGCAGTTCAGGAGAAGCCCCGCGGACTTGCTGATGCATTCATTATCGGAGCAGAGTTTATAGGAAAAGACTCTGTGGCTCTGGTACTGGGCGACAACATCTTTTACGGTCAGAGCTTCTCTAAACTTCTTAGAGAGGTTGCTTCAAGAGACAAGGGTGCAACAATCTTTGGCTACTATGTAAGAGATCCAAGGGCATACGGCGTTGTTGAGTTCGACGAGAACGGCAAGGCTGTCAGCATCGAGGAGAAGCCTGAGAATCCTAAGAGTAATTATGCGGTTCCTGGACTTTACTTCTACGACAACAAGGTTGTAGATATCGCTGAGAACGTTAAGCCTTCACCAAGAGGTGAGATTGAGATCACCAGCATCAACAACGAGTACTTAAGACGTGGCGAGCTTCGTGTTGAGACCATGGGACGTGGTTTTGCATGGCTTGATACAGGTAATCATGATTCACTTCTTGATGCTTCCGATTTCGTTTGTGCATTCCAGAAGAGACAGGGACTTTACATTTCCTGTATCGAGGAGATTGCATATAAGCGCGGCTTCATAGATAAGAACCAGCTGCTTACACTTGCTGAGCCGCTGATGAAGACAGACTATGGCAAATACCTAGTGGAGGTTGCGAACGGGCTGTGAACACTTGACGAAGTATTTTTGAGTCTAGTGTGAACGTGTTCCGGTGAGCGTATTTTGCGGGCTGTAAGCACTTGGTGAGGTCTTTTCGAACCTAGTGCGCGCGTGTTCCGGAGAGCGTATTGTGCGAAGCGGAACTTCATTGTTATTGATTAACGGGGTTGGATAAGTATGGACGCACGTGTTTTTCGCATGGCAATAATGACCATCATAAGCGCATTCATCCTGGTGCTGGTAATCATCTATGCCACCAACACCCAGAAGATCAATGCCTTATTTGGCTGGAATCAGAAAAAGAGTGTGGCTGTCGAGACCGAAGTCGCCGCAGAAACAGAGGCCTCTGTAGAAGAAGTCGTCTACGGCGACCAGATCGGCGACAGCCTCAATGCCTTCTTAATGGACGACGATTTCTTTGACGAGACAGAAAAGGTTCCTTCAGCAGTAGTGGTTAGAAAGACTGATGTTGTTACCGACGACGCTGCAGCGGGAACCGAGAGCTCTTTTGCCGAAGAAGGCGAAGAGAAGGGCGGCACCGGAATGGCGATCGTGGGTCAGCTTACAAACCCCAGCCTTGAAGGGGCTGCTGATGCGTCAGGATATCTCACCAGCCTTCCTGATCCACCACCCGGAGGCTACGGCGAGTACATTCCAAGCGATCAGACTATCACCGGAACACCGGTGGGTACACCATGATAAATATTTTTTAAGGAGTAGATTTTAGAAATGGGAAAGATAACAGTAGAGACATGTGAGATAGAGGGGCTTAAGGTAATCACCCCTACAGTTTTTGGCGATGCCAGAGGCTATTTTGTTGAGACATACAATAAGAACGATTTTGTAGAGGCGGGAATCGACGTGGAGTTCGTTCAGGACAACCAGTCAGCCAGCAGCCGCGGCGTTCTTCGTGGTCTTCATTTCCAGAAACAGTTCCCACAGGATAAGCTGGTTCGCTGCATAAACGGCGAGGTTTTTGATGTGGCAGTAGATCTTAGAAAAGATTCAAAGACCTTTGGAAAGTGGTTTGGTGTTACATTATCAGCTGAGAACAAGAAGCAGTTCTTTATCCCTAAGGGATTTGCACATGGATTTTTAGTTCTTTCAGATTATGCAGAGTTTGCATATAAGTGTTCAGATTTTTATCATCCAAATGATGAGGGCGGTCTTATCTGGAACGACCCTGATATTGGAATCGACTGGCCTCTTCAGGAGGGCGTTGAACTGAACCTTTCCGATAAGGATACTAAGTGGGGAGGAATAAGGGAGTATTGATGAGCACATCCAAGAAACCTTCGAAACCGGTAGCAATGCTGGTTTTCTATGCGCTGGCGCTCTTTCTGGCGCTTCTTTTGATATTTCATAACAACCCGTTAGAGGATCCGCACACGGCGATGCTCAAGAAAATATGTGGCTGTCTCCTTATCGGGATCAGCTGCATTCTTGTGTTTTTATGGTACGACAGGCTTTTGGTGCTTCCTGTAGAGCTCTACAACTCCAGGAAGCTCATTAAGCGCCTGGCCATCAACGATTTTAAAAAGCGCTACGCGGGATCATACATGGGAATTGTGTGGGCACTGGCTCAGCCGGTGGTCACTGTTTGTATGTATTATATTGTCTTTGACGTAATCTTCACGGCCAAGGCCCAGGCAGTATCCGGGGGCGTGGAAGTGCCCTATGTGCTGTTCCTTACATCCGGACTTGTACCGTGGTTTTTCTTTACCGAGGCGCTTACAAACGGAACCACATCGCTTCTTGAGTACAATTACCTGGTAAAGAAGGTGCTTTTCAAGATCAGTATCCTGCCGATCATCAAGATCATAGCAGCGATGTTTATCCACGTCTTCTTTATTGGCGTACTGATGCTGATCTCATGTATCTATGGGTATTACCCAAGCATTTATTGGCTCCAGCTTATTTATTACGTGGGCTGCGAGTTTATTCTGGTATTGTCCCTCAGCTATGCAACCTGCGCAATTGTTGTATTCTTCAGGGACCTGCTTCAGATCATTTCAATTGGACTTCAGCTATTCCAGTGGGCTACACCTATCCTCTGGAATATTGAGATAGTACCGGACAAATATAAGTGGATCATCAAGCTCAACCCCATGACCTACATCGTAGAGGGCTTCAGGAATTCGATTTATGGGGACACTTGGTTCTTCGAACACTTCTATTCATCGACTTACTTTTGGATATTTGTAGTAGCGAGCTTCTGTCTCGGTACCCTTATTTTCAAGCGCAGTAAGACCCACTTCGCAGATGTGCTGTAAATTAATCCAGCGGAGTAAATATATTTCTACACACCAGGACTAATAATGGAAAAAGACATTGCGATTGAGGTTAAAGACCTCACGAAAATTTACAAATTGTATGATAAGCCGATCGACCGTCTGAAGGATTCACTGGGGCTTGCCAGAAAGAACAAGTACAAGGAACATCTGGCCCTGAACAACGTCAGCCTTTCTGTTAAGAAGGGCGAGACCGTAGGAATTATCGGAACCAATGGTTCAGGAAAGAGTACCATCCTTAAGATCATCACCGGTGTCCTTTCTCCTTCATCCGGAGAAGTTCACGTCGACGGTCACATCTCAGCTCTGCTGGAGCTGGGCGCTGGCTTTAACATGGAATATAACGGAATCGACAACATCTACTTAAATGGTATGATGATCGGTTTCTCAGAAGAAGAGATAACAAGACGACTTGACTCAATTTTGGAATTTGCCGACATCGGCGACTACGTCTACCAGCCGGTAAAGACCTATTCCAGCGGTATGTTTGTCCGCCTGGCATTTGCGGTAGCAATCAATATCGATCCGGAGATCCTCATTGTTGACGAGGCTCTGTCGGTGGGAGATGTCTTTTTCCAGGCAAAGTGTTACCACAAGTTTGAGGAGTTTAAAAAGCAGGGAAAGACAATCCTCTTCGTATCCCACGATCTGTCAAGCATCAGCAAATACTGCGACAGAGCGGTGCTCCTGAATCAGGGCGTACTGCTGGGCGAGGGAACTCCCAAGAAGATGATCGACATCTACAAGCAGGTACTTGTGGGACAGTATCCACTTCCAAGTGCCGGAGATGTTCAGAACCTTCTGGATGACGACGAGATCAGAGAAGCAGCAGCTAAGGCTTCTGACAAATCTGATGAGAAGATAAACAAGACTGCAGCTAAGACAAAAGGCGATGCAGACAAGAAATCCGGAGAGGAGCAGAAGACTACTCCGGCCGAAGAAAATCCGGATCTTCTCGAATATGGTGATGGTGCTGCAACCATCACAGACTTCTACGTAACCGACGACAAAGGAACCCGCAGCAACTCTATCATCAAGGGCTCGGAGTTTACCGTGCACATGAAGGTTCACTTTACAAAGGATGTGGCAGCACCGATCTTTGCCTTCACCTTCAAGAACATCATGGGCATCGAGATCACCGGCACCAATTCCATGGTGGAGAAGGCATACCTTGACCCTGTAAATGCAGGCGATGACAAGGACATCTCTTTTACCCAGAAGATGACCCTTCAGGGCGGCGAGTATCTGCTGAGCTTTGGAGTTACCGGATTTGAGCAGAACGACTTTACAGTGTATCACAGACTCTACGATGCCCTTAATGTCACCGTGGTTTCTGACAAGAACACAGTCGGCTACTACGATATGGAATCAACCTGTAAGGTTGAGGATGCCAGGAAATAAGGAAAATCCGGCATTGACCAATTTCTAAAATAGGAACGAGAGAATGCAGGAAGTTATCAAGATAGGCGGCGTAAGCCTTAATTTCAAACATTACTCAGGGGTTGATCTCTACAGCGACGGTGCCATAGAGAACGACCTTCTTGAGATCGTGAAAAAATATAAAAAAGAAGAGTATCAGAAGGTAATTGAGAAGCGCAACAACTGGCCCATCATGTACCATCTTTCAGACCAGAGAGCCAACATTGTCGAGTGGATTCCCATGGACAAAAAGGCTAAAGTGCTTGAAGTTGGCTCAGGATGCGGCGCTATTACTGGCATGCTGGCATCAAAAGCCAGGGAAGTTGTGGCCTGCGACCTCTCCAGAAGAAGGTCTGAGATCAATGCCACCAGAAACTCTGACTGCAATAACGTAACCATC
>JAEEGH010023308.1_pt1 | contig 12600 bp, 16 predicted proteins | sample 9134181 | NCBI WGS metagenome assembly JAEEGH01 (sample SAMN16246544, study PRJNA631951) | gut metagenome | biome: gut microbiome; feature: rumen; material: DP-attached | host: Bos | place: Iran: Karaj | collected 2018-10 | reverse complement strand
TATTGTGTCTTGCCACCAATCTGCAACAGGTGGGCATCCAGTACACCACAGCAGGTAAGGCCGGCTTCATCACATCGCTCTACATAGTGCTGGTGCCTCTCCTTGGGCTCTTTGTGGGGCAGCGGGTGCGCATTTCTCTTTGGGTTGCCGTTATCCTTGCAGTCATCGGCCTTTACCTGCTGTGCATGGGCGGGCGTCTGGTGCTGGAGAGGGGAGACCTGTACATACTTCTCTGCGCCCTTACATTCGCATTCCATATTCTGGCTGTAGGCTACTTCGCAACCCGCACCGACGGCATAAAGCTCTCCTGCCTCCAGTTCCTTATCTCGGGCGCAGTGGGCATGATCTTCATGTTCATATTCGAGACGCCCCGCATCAACGATATCCTGGCCTGCACCCTGCCCATTCTCTATGCCGGAATCTTCTCCTGCGGCCTTGCATACACATTCCAAATAATAGGGCAGAAACATGTATCGCCTGCGGTGGCATCCCTTTTAATGAGCTTTGAGTCTGTATTTGCAGCTCTCTCCGGCGCCCTTATTCTGGGGGAACATTTCAGTTCCAGGGAACTGATCGGCTGCCTCCTCATGTTCTGCGCCGTAATCCTAGCCCAGCTGCCGGAGAAGAAATAAAAAAAGCAGCCTTTTTAGGGGCTGCTTATCTATAGGAGATTAATTTTAGTCAACCGTCAGTCTTCGATAACTGCCAGAATATCCTTTGACTTGATGATCAGGTAATCGGCTCCGTCCACCTTGATTGCTGTGCCGGCATATTTGTCGTACATAATCTTCTGGCCAACCTTAACGGTGATTTCTTCTTTCTTGCTACCAACAGCGGTGACAACGCCTACCTGAGTCTTTTCCTGTGCTGTCTGAGGAATGAACAGACCGCTCTTGGTCTTCTCCTCAAGCTCTGCAGTCTTAATAAGGACTCTGTCTTCCAATGGGATAACTTTCATATCTTTAATCCTCCAAATATTTACTAGGTTACATAAAATATACGAAATCTGACGCCCGCTGGTCAATATGAAAGTGCATAACAGGGTCAAAAAGATACATTAAATCGAAGAAAAATGAACCTTGTGTCAAATTGATACAATAGTAGATTTTTGCAGGGCAGGGGAGCAGTGGGGGTATATTAATTATTTCCTTATTAAATAAGAAGTTAACAAAATAATTTCAATAAATTTGTAACTTTGGCACGATTTGTGCATTTTATGTATAGGAGGCGCAAAATGAAAGCTGATAGATTTGTTAGAGATGAAAACACAATCGCAATGTATCTGAAAGAAATCAACCGGATTCCGCTTCTTTCACGTGAAGACGAAGAAAAGTATGCAGTTCTTGCCGCTAAGGGCGACAAGGATGCAAGAGAGATATTGATCAAATCCAACCTGCGGTTTGTAGTCAACGTAGCCAAGAAGTTCAGGAACAAGGGGCTGCCTATGGCCGACCTTATCAACGAGGGCAACATCGGCCTTATCAATGCAATCGAGAAGTACGATGTTTCCAGAGGCTACCATTTTATTTCCTACGCTGTATGGTGGATCCGCCAGGCAATCCTCAAGGCAATCGGCGAGAAGTCCAAGATGATCAGACTGCCGCTGAACCGCTTCGGAGAGCTTGTACAGATTGACAGAGCCAGAAAGGTTATGTACGAGTCTTTAGGCCGGGAGCCGGATGCAGCTGAGATTGCTGAACACCTTAAGATGGATAAGAAGGATGTTGCAGAGCTCCTGAGCATCTCCAGGGAATATGTTTCCCTTGATACACCTGTTAAGCCAGGTACCCGCGATTCATCGCTTCTGGGTGACTTTATCGAGGATGATAAATATCCACAGCCCGAGGAAGAAGCTGTGAACGAATCCCTGCGGACTGAGGTGTCAAAGCTTCTGGAAAAGCTGCCTGAGAAAGAGGCTGTAATCCTTAAGCAGCGCTATGGACTTGCAGGCGAGAAGCCAAAGTCCCTTAAAGAGATCGGCGACCTTCTGCATCTTACAAAAGAGAGGATCCGCCAGATTGAGAAGCGTGCAATCCTGCGGCTCAAGGCAATGCCTATGACACAGGAGCTTCAGGCATACGCCAGCTGAGTGTTAATCCAGAGGGGGTGGTTGTTCCATCCCCTTATTTTTTGTGTTAGTAAAAGTAGACAGAATATCTATTATCGGAAGCAACGCAGATGTGCGGAAAGCCTCACCTGTCCCGGCGGCTGCTGACTTTGTGGTAGATTGCAATAACTATGCAGGCTGTGATTAAGGCTGGGAAAATATTGATGTGGCCAGAAACATTTGTAAGCTTCATTATTATATCGCCAAAGAAATATTCTATTACTGCCCCCAAAAACGATCCTATTATTCCCAGCAAAAGAACCAGCCAGAAATTGCCTACAAAATCTCTTTTGTAACCGAAATACAGCACCAGTGTGCAGGCAAAGCCGATTATTATGTAAACCAGCGCAGTATTGGCAAGATAGTAATCTAACACAGCAATCTCCTTAATTCCAGGACCGTACTACACCCAGCCACACTGGCTTGCTGTACAGGTTGTGGTTCTCGTGGGTTCCATAGCCAATTATGTAGAAAGACAATGCCACAGGAGTACTGTTGCCGTTCAGGTCTGAGTCTCCTGTATTGATATCATCGCTGTTGAAGTCCAGGTAGATATGGTCCCTTCCTTCCGAACCGCCTGCGTGTCGTACCTCATCGGTATCCGGATTATTGTCCTGGATTGACCGGTAGAACGGTACAGCATCGCCAAGGTAATCAAGGCTCATCTCAAATTTGTTATCGCTTGTAGTGATGGTCTCAAAGCCCAGATGAAGCGTAAAATCGTTGTCACGCTCATCAGCGGGAACTCGGAACATAGGATATGTGGTATCCTTGTTTGTCAGCTTGACTGTGCGGCACCGCTTGTAGCCTGCGGCCACCAGAGCTGTATAATCGGGGTTGCTTACGCTGAAAATCGATTTGTCATCCCTAGAGTGGTCGGTCTCGGCTGTGGTTGAATTATAGAACTTGTAATAGAGCTCATAGCCGCGGAACACGTTGGGGTCGTTGTCTCCGTTATGGATTATGTTGACATAGTCATGACCGGTACCTGCAGTACCGCCGCTGAGCGATGGCTCGTAAATGAACGGATAAGAATAAAGACCGCAGGAACAGAGGAGTATCACCATCAAGATGATACACGCATGTAATAGTGTATAGACTCCCCTGCTCACTGCTGCCGTTGCCTCAGAGCTCTCCCCTCGCATGCATCAGGATTATTCTGTCCTGTGCGTACTGGGAATAGTTGCTTCCAGAATACTCTTCAGAAACCTGATTGTAGTATTTCTCTGCATCTGTATAGCGCTTGTCAGCTTCTGCAAGTCTTCCCAAAGAGAAGATCAGTTTTGGCATAAGGGCATAGCTGCCCTTGTAGTTATTATAAATCTTGAGATATTCAGCCTCAGCCTCTTTAGCCTTGCCTGTGTTCTCATAGCACACGCCGGTGTTGTAGATGGCGATAGGTGCATCGTAGGACTTAGGATAATCGGCTGCAAACTTCTTGTATGCTGCTGCCGCATTGTCGTAATCCTTGAACCGGAAATAGATGTCGCCCTTAAGAATCAGAGCACGGCGCCCTGCATATTCCTTAGGGTATTTTGCAATAACGCCGTCCAGCTCTGTTATATAGCTTTTGTATGCATCAAAGGAAGGATTCTCGCTCTTGTCAGCATCAGAAGCCTCCACATACCGGTTCTGGATATCCTCGATAGCCATTGTTGCCTTTTCCACCTTGCGGGCCTGGGCATAGTTGAATATCTGTAAAATGACAAAAAGCACAAGCACAATAATCAGGAATAATCCTGCAGGTTTTGCATACTTTGCGATGAAATCCCGTATTCTCTGATGTGCGGTTACTTTTTCTTCCTGCTGCTCCATATTTGACTCCTAAGATCAGTGTTTAAGGAAATCTCCCAAGGTAGCCTTCGGCTCGTCGTTCTCGCTCATGTAGCGGGACATCTCTTCCTTCTGCAGAGACTTCTTGTACTCTTTGATGGAGAGACCCAGCTTCTGCTTCTTAGGATTGATCTCGATAACCATAGCCTTAACCTTGTCGCCTACATTGAACTTCTCAAGCTCCTTGTCAACGTTCTCCACAAACTCCTCCTGGAGGTTGCTCTTGTTGATAAGTCCCTCGATTCCATCCTGAACCTTGACGAACAGGCCGAACTCTGTCTTAGCGGAGATCTCGCCCTCGATGATGCTGCCGCGCTGATATGTCTTAGCAAGTACTGACCATGGGTTTTCTGTAAGCTGCTTGATGCCCAGTCTGATTCTGTGCTGAACCTTGTCGCAGTTAACGATCTTAACTTTTACTACATCGCCAACCTTGAACATTGTGTTGAGGTTCTTGACCTTCTTTGTCCAGGAGATATCGTCGCCATGGAGGAAGCCGTCAATGCCCTCTTCCAGCTGGATGAATGCGCCGGTTGCTGTGATCTTTACGATAGGTCTCTCAAGCTCTGTTCCTACAGGATACTTCTCTTCGATGGTGTCCCATGGGTTGTCCTGAACCTGCTTGATTCCCAGGGAGATCTTGCCTTCTGACAGGTTGTATCCCAGGATCATGCACTTAACCTCATCCCCTACCTTGAACATATCTTTTGGATTGTTGACTTTCTTAACCCAGGAGAACTCGGATACATGTGCCATACCCTCGATGCCAGGCTCCAGCTCGATGAAAGCACCGAAGTCAGTAAGCTTGGTAACCTTTCCGGTTACGATATCATTGACATGATAGCGCTCCTCGAAGGTGTCCCATGGATTCTCGCTGAAATGCTTGAGTGACAGGTTGATCTTGTTGTTCTCTTTATCCAGGTTGATGACCTTGAGCTGGATCTTCTGTCCCTTCTTTACATATTCCTTAGGCTTGGTTACATGGCCCCAGCTCATGTCGTTGATGTGCAGCAGGCCGTCGAAGCCGCCCAGGTCGATGAATGCGCCGAAGGTTGCGATTGTCTTTACTGTTCCCTCAACTGTGTCACCCTCGTGAACTGTGTTGTAGAACTCCTCTTTCTTCTTTGCAAGCTCTTCTGTAAGGTACTTTCTGCGGTTGAGCACCAGGTTCATCTTCTTCTCGTTGCCGGAACGCTCGATGAAGAACATGGATGTAATGCCGATATATGGCTCCTGATCCTCGATCTTAACTACATCTGCCTTGGAAATCGGCAGGAAGCCCTTGAGTGTCGGTCCGATAGTAACCTCAAAACCACCCTTCACAACCTTGGTGATCTTGCCCTTGATCGGTGTGCCGTTCTTTTCAGCATCCTTGATATCTATAAGAACTTTCTTCTCGTCGTACTGTTTCTTTGAGACAATAGGACAGCCATGCCGGTCCTCGATCTTCACCAGGACCACCTTTACCATGTCCCCTTCCTTGGGTGTCTCGTCAAATTCGCTCAGCGGAATCTTGCCCTCTGATTTCAATCCGATGTCGAGGTAAACCTGATCGCCGATAACGGTCAGCACTTTTCCGTCGACAATTTGCTGCTCTTCAACTTTTTCCATGTTTTTCATGTACTCTTCTTGAAGATTCTTCTGATTCACTGTTTCTTCATTGATCAATTCTTTTTCTGCCATTTGAAAAAACTCCTACCTACCTAAATATTATTATTTTATACTATCAGATACTTTCGCATAAACTTGGTCTATGGTCAAGCCTGTTGTATCAATATAAATCGAATCTTTTGCAATTTTTAATGCTCCGAAGGCTTTGCCCCGGTCGATTCTGTCCCTTTCTATGATGGATTTCTCTATCTCCTCAAGGCTCATATTGCTGGTGCCCTGGTTATAACGGCGCTCGGCACGGGTGCGGGCGTCGGCATCGAAGTAGAACTTGTAGTCCGCATCGGGGAAGACCACGGTGGTAACGTCCCGGCCCTCGGAGATCAGATCCAGGGACTTGGCCAGCTTACGGAGCTGATTGTTCACTATGTGGCGTACCGGGATTATTGCGGAAACCGGTGCCACTATGGCATCCACTGCATCGCTGTGGAGTTTGTCCTCAACGTCGGCACCGTTAAGGTAAACGTGGTGGTTCTTTACTGTGATGTCGCACTGCTCTGCCGCTGCCACTACTGCTTCCTCGTCCTTGATATCTATGCCCTTCTCAAGAAGATAGAGGGTTATTGCACGGTAAAAGTTGCCGGAGTTAAGGTAGAATATACCCATCTTCTCGGCTATTGCCTTTGCTATGGTGCTCTTGCCTACTCCTGCAGGCCCGTCTATTGCGATTACCATCATTTATCTCCTTTCATAAGGCTGTCTATCTCTTTCTGGGTAAGGAGCCTGAAGCCCCCTGCCGGCATGCCTGGATCCAGCCGCACACTGCCAATGCGTATGCGGTGCAATTTCTTGACCTTGAGCTTGTGGTACTGGAAGAACCGGCGGATCTCCCTGTTCTTGCCCTCGGTGAGGACCAGGTGAACCTTGGTTGCAGACTTTATGTAGTATTTTTTGATGCGGTATTTGACCCCTTCTATCACAAAGCCTTTTACAAACTGCATGAGGAGTTCCTCGGGAATAGGCTTTGAGGTCTCCACTATATATTCTTTCTCGGTCTGGGCTGAGGGATGGGCCACTGCCTTGGTGAAGTCGCCGTCGTTTGTATAGAAGATGAGACCGGAGGACATGTAGTCCAGGCGTCCTACATTGTGGAGCCTGTATGGGAAGGAGTCTTTGAAGTAGTTGATTGCCAGATCACGGCCCTCGGGATCATCGGCGGTGCACAGCACCTTGACCGGTTTGTTGAATGCTATGTAGATTTTCTTTTTATCGGGATAGAGCTTGCGGCCCCGGTATTCAACTACGTCGCCCGGGTTTACCTTGATTCCCATTTCGGTAACCACCTGGCCGTTCAGGCGCACCTGCCCTTCTGCTATGTACTTCTCGCAGGCTCTGCGGCTTCCGGCACCACACCGGGCCATATAGACCTGGAGCCGGAGACCTTCTTTATCCTCGATTTCTTTTTCTGACATCAGATGGGATTATATCAGATATCTAAAATGATTTATAGTACTTAACTGTATTGTTCATATTGTTTTTTATAAAATCTTTGTAGAGGGTGCCGGTGCCGGGCTCGGCCAGGTGCGGGGCTATCTCGGCCAGGGGTATAAGGACAAACCCGCGCTCCTTAATACCGGGGTGCGGCAGGGTCAGCACCGGGTCTGCAGAAACGGTGTCGCCATACAGAAGTATATCGATGTCCAGGGGCCTTGGCCCCTTCCAGCCAGCCTTTGCCCGGTCGCGGCCTGCTTGGTCTTCCAGGGTGTGGATATAGTCCAGGAGAGCGTAGGGAGCCAGATCTGTCTCCCCTACGAAGACAGCGTTGAGGAACTCTGGCTGGTCTGTGTTATACATAGGCTCTGTTTTAAAAAGTGATGAAGATTTAATATTATTTAAAACTGACTTTAAATTATTATAGGCAAAAGTAAGGTTTTGCTCCCGGTCGCCCAGGTTGCTCCCTACGCTCAGGTAGACGGTCTGGCTCACAGCTCCACCCTGAGTTGGCCCTGCCGCACTAGTTGCGGTTTGTCGGTTGAGATATCAATTATTGTAGAAGGAAGAGATGGAGGCAGAACTCCTGCATCCACAATCAAATCTACTTTGTCTTCAAACTCTTTTATTATTTCCTCTATGGAGGTCATAGGTGGCTGTCCGCTGTAGTTGACACTGGTGGATATAATCGGTTGCCCCAAGGCCTTAAGAACATCCTGTATGAACTTGTTGTCCGGTACACGAATTCCCTCTGTGGGGTTCTTTATCCCTTTTAGAATTAGTGTAAGAGGACCTGGCCAGTAAGACATAAGCTTAGTGTCAGGAATCTGCTTTGTAAGCTTTGGAAGCTGTTCTTTAAGTGCCAGTTTAAGGAAATGTTTGCCTGTTCCCCTGCCCTTGATTGCCTCTATGCGCGCCTCTCCCCTGCCTTGGATGCAGGAAAAGCCGTAGAGTGTGTCGCTTGGAAGTATCGCTACACCATCATTCAGCAATGTCTGGGATAGCAGTCTCGGCAGCTCTGGATTTCCGATTTTTATTACCATGTCTAATTCCTATAAATGAATATATCAGCATTGTAAGGACGATGGCAATAGCAGCGCTGCAGAGCCGGAGATTATTTATACTAATTATTCTGTCGTAATCTTTGATATTGGAGCTGTAGCGGCCGCCTAAGTCGTAGCTGAAGTTTCCGAAGGCTGCGCAGTCAAGGATAATCACTTTCTCGTCCTTGCTCACCAGGCCAAGGCTTCTTGCCTGAAGCAGCATCTCTTCTGAACTGCCCAGGGCTTCGCACTGATGCTTGAGGTTGTTGTTGATGTTCTCAAGCTCCTGCACGTTGGCTGCCAGCTGCTCTTTGTAGGTCTCCAGTTCATTGTATGCCTGATAACTTGTGTCGCCCAGGAAAAGTGAAGATGCCATGTAGATGAAGAGTGAAAGGTATGTTGCAGTAATCATGAACCGGATGAATTTCATATTTATTTATACGGACGAAATCTTGATAACCTTAAAAAAAAATTATAAACTTGTTTTATGAATATCGATGAAGAACTGGAAAAATACGGCGTTTGGATAAAGAAAGGCCCTATGGATTCCCCCAAGGAAGATGCCGAGCCTCTTGATCTTATTCCTGTAGACAGCACTGTTTCCGATGCTATTCCAGATGATATTCTGAAGGACGAGATTCCCGAGTTTGCCCTGGATGCAATACCCGAGGAGATGCCCGATTCCATGCGGGCTGAGGTGCGTTCTATACTGAACCGGTTAGACCAGCTTTTAAATCAGATTTCTCCGCCGAAAGATAAGCCGTAACGACCTGAGATGCTCTTATAATTTCCAGGCATTTTCTCCACGGATGTGACAAAGAACATATCCCCTTTTGCGTCATCATTGTGGTCTTTTATTTTTTCCAGAAGTGTTATGGCTCTGTTCCCTACTCCCTCTCTTGAGTCGATTACAGAGATGTTTTTGCCCAGAACTTTTTTGAAAGGCTCCTCCAGATATACAAAGTGGGTGCAACCCAAAATTACGGTGTCCACCCCTTCTTTCTTAAAGAAGTCTGCTGCCGGTGTTATGATTTTTTCTATCTCTTCCTCTGTTGCATTGAATATGTTTTTTTCCACAAAGGCCACAATCTCGGGCATTGCGAACTTGCTGACACGGCAGCCTGAGGCAAATGTGTCGATAAGGTTCTGGGTGTAGAGCTGTGATACTGTCTTGTTTGTGGCAAATAGGCCTATGGCCTTTTTCTTTGATACGCCGGCAGCCGGTTTTATGGCTGGTACTACCCCCACAAAGGGGATGGAATATTTTTTTCGCAGCTCTGCAAGGGCGGTGACCGATGCGGTGTTGCAGGCTATTACTATAAGGTCGGGGTGCTCCGACTCTATGAAGCGCCCTATGCTTTCTATAACTATGGCTTTGATCTCGGGCTCGGTCTTGGTGCCGAAGGGGAAATGGCGGCTTTCGGCCAGATACCGGAAGCTGCACCCTGTGGTGTGCCTCTTAAGCCATTCCAGATATGGCAGGCCGCCTATGCCTGAATCGTAGAAGCCTATTACTTTGGACATCAGATACCGCCGAACAGCTTGGCCAGCTGTGATTTTGCATCCTGGGCCTTTTTATCGGCGCCCGAGCCTGCTTTGTCTACGTACTCAAAGTAGTCGCAGAAGTTGGCCCGCTCCTTGTCGGACACCCCTTCCGAAATGGACTCGCGGCAGTCCCACTGGGAGCCCTTGTCGTAGAACTTGCAGTTGAGGCAGCTGTGCAGATCTTTGCCGCACTTTGAGCAGGTGGTGTCGCGATAAACTTTATCTCCAGTAAATGACTGGCCGCAGAAATAACACATGGTTCTACTCTATCTGAAAGTCCATTTTTTTTCAACAAAAATCGCGCACCAACTTAAGGGCTTCTTCCCACTGGCCGGGGTGCAGCCAGTGCACATCGGGCAGCGCCTTGAAGAAGGTGATCTGACGTTTCGCGTAGTTCCGGGAGTTCTGTTTTATAAGCTCCTTCACATCGTTCAGGGTAAGGCTGCCCAGTTCCTCCATTATGGAGAACTCCCGGTACCCGATGGCACTGAGTCCGGGACAGGCAGGGCTGTAGCCCATGGCCCTCAACTTTTTATACTCCTCCGGCAGGCCGGAGGCGAACATAGCCTCTACCCTTTCGTTTATCCTGTCGTAGAGCTCTGCCCTGTCCCGGGCAAGGCCGATGAGGAGGAAGCGGTAGCCGCTGCGGGGCTTTTCCGGCAGCTTGTAGTCCGACAGGGGCGCGCCTGCGGTGTAGTACACCTCCAGGGCTCTCAGAATGCGGTAGCTGTCCTGTGGTTTTATACGCTCCCAGGACTCCGGGTCTTTGTTGTGGAGCTCCTCCCGCAGTGCCTCCAGCCCCTGGGCCTCCAGCTGCTTCTGGAGCTGCTGCCGCACCGAAACCGAAGAGGCCGGAGCCACGGGGAGCCCGTATATGAAGTTCTTGAGGAAAAAGCCTGTGCCGCCTGCAATAATTGGCAGTTTGCCCCTTGCGAATATTTCCTGGCACAGGACATCAGCACGCTTTACAAAATCGCCGGCACAAAACTCATCATTTGGATCTATGCAGTCCACCAGGTGGTGCGGTATACGTCTGGTAACAGAGTCATCAGGCTTGGCTGTACCTATACTCATGTGGCGGTACACCTGGAGAGAGTCTGAATTGATGATTTCGGCTATGTGTTCAAAATGGAGCAGAAAATCAGTCTTGCCTACAGCTGTGGGACCGAATACTACTACGACAGGAACAGTGTGCAAAGCGGTTTATTTTTCCAGCTTGTAATTTGTTTTCTCGGTGAGGACCTGGTCCAGGGAGATTGAGGTGATCTTGTTGGACTTGTCTTCCAGCTCCTCGTCTCCTGTTATTGCTATCTGTTTTGCCCTTTTGATTGCTGCGCAGGTGAGTTCATAGACATTTTTCTTATTATCTTCCAATGTTGCCAAAGGGATGCTCATAAACAATAAAACTCCTTTTAATCCAAATAATTATACTAATATTTTTTATGAATGTAAAGTGTAATAAAAAAATAGTGCTAACTTGACTTTTAAATATAGTACTTAGTACTTTATAAATAGGAGCAAAAATTTTGGCTGAAAAAGAAATTGTAACTTTAGAGAACATGCTGCCAGACCGGCTTTTTATTGTACCACTTTCGGGGAAGCCCATATTTCCTGGCATATTCACACCACTAATGATTGTATCGCATCAGGACATTGCTACTGTAGAGAAAGCGCTGACCAAGAGCGGAGGTATCCTTGGCCTCACCATGCTCAAGGATGATGGCACCGATGACGATGGTCCTTCCTCCGACGACGGCCCTGCATCCATAGAAGACCTCTACTCAGTGGGCACTGTTGCTAAAATTGTAAAAAAAATCAACCTGCCCGACGGTGGAATGAACATCTTCATCTCCACACTCAAGCGGTTCCGCATACTCACTCCCCTTTCCCGCCACACTCCTATTGCGGCCGAGGTGGAATATCTGGAGGAGAAGTTTGACAAGGGAACCAATACAAAGGCCCTTACACAGGCCATCTTGTCCGAGATGAAGCAGATATCAGAGAACAATCCCCTCTTCTCCGAGGAGATGCGCCTTAACATGGTGAATATAGACCAGCCAGGCAAGATTGCCGATTTCGTGGCCTCTATCCTTAACGTGGACCGGAAGGAGCAGCAGGATATCCTGGAGACTCTGGACATCCATGAGCGGATGGAGAAGGTCATCATCTTTATAAAGAAAGAACAGGAGCTTCTGCGCATCCAGAAGAAAATTCAGCGCAAGATTAACGAGAAGATAGAGAAAAGCCAGCGTGAATATTTCCTTAAGGAGGAGATGAAGGCTATCCGCAAGGAGCTGGGCCTTCCTGTGGATTCCAAGGACAGTGAGTACGCACGGTTCCGGGATGCGATCGACAGCTTCCATCTGGCCGGCGAGGTGAAGGAAGAGGTTGAGCAGGAGCTGGAGAAATTCTCCATGATGGACACCAACTCCCCTGAGTTCGGTATTACCCGCAATTACCTCTCTACAATAGTATCCTTGCCTTGGAACAAGATGTCCGAGGACAAACTGAATATAAAGAAGGCCAAGGCAATCCTGGACAAGGACCACTACGGTCTTAAGGATGTGAAGGAGCGCATTATAGAGTTCCTTTCTGTAAAAAAGCTGAAGAAGGATTCCAAAGGTTCCATCCTTTGTCTGGTGGGCCCTCCGGGAGTGGGAAAGACTTCGGTGGGACGCTCCATAGCCCGGGCCATGAACAGGGAGTTCTTCCGTTTCTCTGTAGGCGGTATGAAGGACGAGGCCGAGATAAAGGGACACCGGCGGACCTACATCGGTGCTATGCCAGGCAAGATTATACAGGGACTTAAGATCACCAAGACTGCAAACCCTGTCTTTATGATAGACGAGATTGACAAGATGGGCTCAGCCTACCAGGGTGACCCTTCCTCTGCCCTGCTGGAGGTGTTGGACCCAGAACAGAATGTGTCCTTCCGGGACAACTACGTGAACCTTCCCTTCTATATCTCCAACG
>JAEEGH010023306.1_pt1 | contig 12601 bp, 10 predicted proteins | sample 9134181 | NCBI WGS metagenome assembly JAEEGH01 (sample SAMN16246544, study PRJNA631951) | gut metagenome | biome: gut microbiome; feature: rumen; material: DP-attached | host: Bos | place: Iran: Karaj | collected 2018-10 | reverse complement strand
AGGAACAAATACAAAGCAGGTATCAACAGGCCAAGGATGATGGCAATGAGATAATTCATGGAAGTACGAGGAGAGATACAATACGTTCTTTCCATTTTGGCCAAATCAAGAATCTCATTGTCAGGTGTATTGGAAGCCTTCAGAATTTGAGCCTCAGCACGACGTTGCATCAAGTATTTGTAAGTCTCTTCGCTGAAGTTAAAATTACGTTGGTAATCAATCAACTGTTGTTGCTTCTCAGGAAGCACTTTGGTTTCAGAAACGGTTTTCGCTATACGCTTGTTGATTTCATCAAGACCCATCTCGGCATTAATCACCAAGTTGTTGATGGTTTCCAACAAGGTTTTCTTCGTAGTAACAATCTGTTCGTTGAGCTTCACAATCTGAGGGTGCTGCTCCGTTTGGGTAAGCAATTGCGTAGCCTTTGTCTGCGACAAGGTGACAAGGTCTCTTACCAACTGATTGAGCAAGGGGTCGGCAATACCCATCGTACTGGGAGCTGCAAGATTTTCCGGATCATCAATCTGTTCCTTAATATAATCCTGCAAACGCTTGTAAATCTTAACATTAACAGTCATTTCAGCTCTCTCTTTCTCCAAAGCCTGCAAATTGTTGTAAATCTGAGAGGCTTGCAAATCAAGATTCATAAGGTCATTTTGTGTACGGAATTCTTGCAACTCAGTTGCAGCACTGCCCAATGACTCTTGAATTCCTGTCAATTCTTCATCAATGAAACGAATGGTATTCTCAGAAACCTGGTTCTTCTTTTCCAATCCACGATTAACATATTCTGTCATCAACATATTAATGTATTCAACGATTTTGTTAGGATTGTTACCTGTTATAACTATGGAGGCAACAGAAGATTGCTTGCTGGTTGTAGTCACTGTATAATTGCTCAACTGACTAACCAAACTTGGATAGCTATTGAGTTTGAAAGACAATTTTCGGCTGTTATCGGTTTCTGCATTGTAGTTTTCGTTCAAAACAATACGGAAACGGTTATACCCATTATCAACCCACTCGCCTTGCTTGCATTTTGTATCTATTTCAATTTTTCCAAGGACACTTGGCAATGATCGGCAGAGCACATAGTCATATTTTGCAAGGAAATCTGAGGTGCCGTGCAAACTCATTGTCTCGCCACCTAAACCAGATATCTCGTAGGTCAAGCCAACCGCTTGCGGAACACTACGGTCAAATTCAACCATAAATGGAGCGGTTTTATACAATTCAGATGTAGAAATACGTCCCTTTTCGTAATACGAGACCTCCAAGTTCATCTTTTTTATGGCTCGTTCCATAAGTGAATAAGACCTAAGAATGGCCATTTCGTTTTCAACATTTGATTTGCCCATGTTCAAATTTGTCATAAGCATTGTAGGGTCAAATGCCTGATCGCTTTTGATAAGCACTGTACCTGAAGTTTGATACACGCTTGGCTTATATCTGTTGATAACAAAGCCTATCACTAAAGCGACAAAAACACAGATAACAAAAAGATACCAATGGCTCAAGCATATATAAATCAATTGCTTGATATCAACGGATTGTTCCTCTCCACTCTGTTGAGGTCTGAAATTTGTTGTTTCGTTCTGCATGACTATCTCAAATTAAATTATTTACTTCTTAATTTACTTATCTTTTAAATGCAACATACAAAGTGACTGCCAACGAGACAGCTGACAACACCGTCGAATAGGGGAATGCCGTGAAACCCCACTGCTTGATCTTCATCGGTTCGACATAAATGATATCGTTGGGCTTTAAATAATAATAAGGTGAAGCAAGAATGTCAGCCTGACCCATATCCACAGTAACAATCTCGGACCCATGATCGGTTTGACGGATAATCCTTACCTCGTCATTTTTTGCAAAATTGGTCATATTGCCCGCTAAGGAAATAGCTTCAAACAAATTAATCTGCGATTGATAGACCTTATACATACCAGGACGCGTAACTTCGCCCAGCACCGTAAGATTAAAGTTAGACAATTTTACAATAATGGTAGTCTGATTAACATACTTGTCAAGCTCAGTTTGTAGTCTTGCTTTAGCTTCATCAATAGTCAAATTTTTCAATTCAATTTTTCCAGTCAGCGGCATCTCAATACAGCCTTCCTCATCCAACGTATAAGACTGAAGATAAATTGAAGCATCTGATGATAATTGCGTGCGAACTCCAGTACTTTCGCCAGACAATGAAGTAGCAGTTCTCTCATCCACCGTGTTCAGCACACGAATGTACAAATTGTCACCAGGTTGCAATTTGTAGTTGACCGAACGGTCGTTGACATACTCTTGTGAAATGTTTGCTGCCGCCATTTGAGCGTCTTTAAGATAAATCATTTTCTTTTGAGGAACACATGAGGCGAACATCATGGTTAAAACTACTGTAAAGATTCCAAGTTTTGTAATTTTGTTAAAGTACTTCATACGTATTATGTTTATTTGTTTTTCAAATTATTGTCTGTTAATGTCAATTCTTTTATGCCCACCAAAGGAGTGATGGGCATTCTATATTCGATTTGGAAACGATAGATTCCTGGGTCGGTAATCAAAAACTGTTTGTTGATGGGAAAATCGAAAGTATAACATCCGTCTTTCAATTCAGAATTCCAATGACCTTCTTTATCTTTCAGGCTAAACTTGTAGCCCTTGCTGCGATATGGATTGCCCTCATTGGTAAAAACGGTAAAAACCATCGAAAAATAGTCGTAAGGATAATCTTCTGTAAAACTGACCCGCATACTCAAATCAAATGTGGTTTCTTCTTTGATCTCAACGTCATTGCGCAAATAATCAAAGCGTTCCCACATGGTGTTGAAAAAACTCCGCTGAATCAATGCGGAATTTTTCTCTTGTTGATTACACCCTGTTAGGAACAAACCCAACAATAATAATATGAATACACACTTCTTCATTTTAAGCATAAAAAAGCGTGCAAATATACAAAAAAACTGAATCACCACAATAATTGGACTGTTTTTCATTTTTTTTGCGTCAAAAAAGTGTTTTTCAACCCAAAAAATAGTTCCAAAAAAAACACCCATAAACAAAGAAAAACCTATACCTTTGTACACGGCTTTAGATGTCATGAAAACGAGAAACAACAATCTGTCTTCCAGAAAATTAGTTGTGATGGGTATCTTCATCGCAGTAGGTGTGTTGTATCTCATCAGATTGTTTTCACTTCAGGTCATCGACAAGCACTACAAACAACTGGCCGACAACAATGCCCTACGTTTCGTCACGCAGTATCCCGCAAGGGGAAAAATATTCGACCGAAACGGCAATTTGTTGGTCTTCAACGAAGCTGTCTACGACTTGATGGTCGTTCCAAAACAGGTCATGGAAAGGGCAAAAGACACCTTGAACCCTTTTGACACTTTGGAATTCTGTCGGCTGCTCGAAATAGACAAGACCTCCTTCATCGAAAGGATGAACAAGGCCAAAAAGGAGTCCTATTTGAAGCCTTCTCCTTTCATGACCCAAGTCTCAAAAGAAAACTACGCGCATATTGCCGAAGTGCTTTACAGATATAACGGTTTCTATTTCCAGACCCGAACCGTCCGTCATTATCCTATGGCCATAGCGGCCCATACGTTAGGCGACATCGGCGAAATCAGCCAAAACGAGCTCGACAAAGACGAAGAGGACTATTACCGTCAAGGCGATTATGTCGGCAAGTCGGGCATTGAGAAGTCGTACGAGAAAGAACTGCGCGGCGTGAAAGGCTTGAAAGTGATGATGGTGGATGTGCATAACCGCGAAATGGGCAGCTTCATGGACGGCGAACTCGACAAAGACCCCATCGCGGGAAAAGACATCTATCTTGGCATGGATGCGGAACTACAAGCCTACGGTGAACGATTGATGCAAGGCAAGATTGGCTCCATCGTGGCCGTGGAACCCTCGACGGGACAAATCTTGGCTTTTGTCTCCAGCCCCACCTACGACCCCAATCTGTTGGTGGGCCGTGAACGCGGAAAAAACTACAACGAACTCCAGAAAGACCCGATGAAGCCTCTGATTAACAGGGCTATCAGCGGAACTTATCCTCCCGGATCGACTTTCAAAACCGTCGTTGGACTCATTGCTTTGCAAAGCGGCACCATCACCCCCGCCACGCCTTTCCATTGCTCCGGACCCGCTTCACTGCCTATCAAATGCACCCACTCACACGGTAGCAGCCCTGACTTTGCCAACGCCATCATGAATTCGTGTAATCCTTATTTCTATGAGGCTTTCAAGGCGACCATCAACAACCCGAAGTTCGGGAACATGAAAAACGGCTATCAGTATTGGAAAGACATGACCTACAAAATGGGCTTAGGCCGCAAGTTCAACACTGACATTCCTTACGAACGCTCGGGCAACATCCCGTCACGCGAATACTACGACCGGATGTATAACGGACAATGGAACTCCGTGACTATCCGTTCATTAGGTATCGGTCAAGGTGAAGTGTTGGTCACGCCTTTGCAATTGGCCAATATCGCCGCCATGATTGCCAACGAAGGCTACTATTATCCGCCACATCTCATCAAATGCTTCGGCGACACCACAGCCATCCCCGAAGTGATGACCACCCGCGTCGACCCCGGCATTGACCCTCGCCATGTCAGAGTGATGAAAGCTGGTCTGCGCACTGTGTTCAGTGGCCCCGCAGGCACAGCACGACGTTATGAAATGAAAGACATCGCCCAATGTGGAAAAACCGGCACCGCCCAAAACCCGCATGGAAATTATCACTCCAACTTCATTGCCTTTGCGCCCGCGGAAAACCCGAAAATCGCCTTGGCTGTCATCATCGAAAACGGCGGTTACGGTGCCACTTGGGCAGCTCCCATCGCCAGCTTGATGATTGAAAAATACATCCGAGGCTATACCACACGCGAAGACTTGGAACAACGCATGATGGAAGGCAGAATCTCATACAAGAACGAAAGATGAACGAAAGAAACAGTATCATAGGAAAAGTCGACTGGGTGACCATACTTATCTATTTGGCATTGGTGCTGATAGGTTGGTTCAGCATTTTCTCGGCCCGATACAACGAGGCGCACCCCAGCATTTTCGACCTATCGCAAGTCTATGGAAAACAGTTGATTTGGATTGGTGCCGCGCTCTTTATGGGCTTTGTCATATTGCTTATCGATGCCAAGTTTTTCAACGCTTTCGCGTTTTGGATTTATATCGCTGTATTAGCCGCATTATTTATGGTGCTGGTCTATGGCAAAGCCACCAAAGGTGCTACCTCTTGGATTGAGTTTGGTCCTGTCAAATTCCAACCTTCCGAGTTTGCCAAGATGGCGACAGCATTGGCGGTAGCCAGTTATCTCGGCAGATTGGATGTCGACCTCCAAAAGCGTAAGGATCAAATCTTTGCCATTAGTCTCGTCCTTATCCCGATGGCTCTTGTGTTACTTCAAAATGATACTGGGTCAGCCATCGTTTTTGTCTCATTTATTTTCATTTTTTACCGCGAAGGTCTCTCTGGAGCAGGGTTAGTAATGGTAGCTGGCGTAGTTGCCGTAATTTTGTTCGTTCTCACCTTGATTTGGTCACAAAAAATCATGTACCTCATCCTCGGTGGCCTGCTCGTACTCATTTTGACTTACTATTTGATTACCAAGAAGAAAGGCCTTGTCCAGATGCTGGCCGTTTTTGTATGTATGTTTGTGTTTGTCTTTTCGGTTGACTATGCCTTCAACAAGGTGCTTCAAGAGCATCAACAGAACCGCATCTTGGTGCTTTTGGGTCAACTTGATGATCCAAAAGGTGTAGGATACAATGTACACCAATCAAAGATTGCTATTGGCTCGGGTGGGTTGACAGGCAAAGGCTTCTTACAAGGCACGCAGACCAAATACGACTTTGTCCCTGAGCAACATACCGATTTCATTTTCTGCACTATAGGTGAAGAAGGTGGTTTTCTTGGCACCGCTACCGTGGTGCTACTTTATGTGGCTTTGTTGGTTCGACTCATCATCCTCGCTGAACGACAACGATCTACTTTTAGTCGTGTGTACGGATACGGTGTTGCGGGAATTCTTTTCGTTCACGTGGCCATCAACATCGGCATGACAATTGGATTAGTTCCCGTCATCGGCATCCCCTTACCCTTCCTAAGTTACGGTGGCTCAAGTATGCTAGCTTTCACCATGATGTTAGCCATCTTCGTGAAACAGGATGCCTATCGGTTGAATGTATTATAACACCTTGTAATACAGATTCCTCACCAAGCCACCATATTTTTCCTCCGTCTTGGCGTAGACATAGCCTTCCTTCAGGAAATTGTTGATGCTGAAGTCATTATTGGGCGCAACAGTGGTGCAAAGCAGGTTAAAACCTCTCGTAATGGCAATTTTTTCCACCTCACGGATAAGCTTTCTTTGCAAGCCTAAACCTCGATAACCCTCACGCACAAGAAACAGCTTTTGGTTTGCGGATTTATACTCGCCTTGCAAACCCAAATCATGGAAATGGTCTTCCTCAATGCATTGCGGCACATAGAGCATTCCTATGGCTACCAATAAGTTACCATCCCAAATGCCCAAAGTCACGTTGGGCTCTTCCAAACAAGAAGCAATCATTTCGGGCGAATTATGGCGTAACACCGTCTTGTCAGGCAAAGCGGCATAAATCGTCTCATTCAGGTCCATGACGGCTTGTAAATCAGAGGGTTGGCATTGACGAAGCTCCATCATTCCTCATAAATTGAAGTGACAGCAAATTTCGTGACATCAAACAACCCTCGGTCGCTGAGCTTTATCTCTGGAATGACGACCAACGCCATGAAAGCCAAGGTCATAAATGGTGCGTAAAGTGTTGAACCCAAGCGTTTTGCCAAAGCATCAACATTCTGATAAGCAGCGGCTACCTCATAGCCGTCCTCGTTGGTCATCAGTCCAGCCACGGGCAAGGGCACCGCAACCATCTCCGTGCCGCAATAGGCCGTCACGCCGCCTTTATGTTCAATAAGCAGGTTGACTGCATGAAGGATATCGCTGTCCGTGGCACCCACTGCCACGATATTATGGCTGTCATGGGCTACACTCGAAGCCAACGCACCGCGCCGCAGCCCAAAGCCCTTGATGAAAGCCACCGCAGGCTTGGTCGGTTGGTAGCGATTGACGACCACAATTTTCAGAACATCACGTTCCACATCGCTGACAATGCCGCCATCCACCACTTTAGGTTCTGCCGTAAAACACTTGGTAATCAACATGCCATCCATGCATCCTATCACCTTTATTTTCTTACCTTTATCGGGAACGAAGATGTCTTCCGCTTTGATGAAATTCGCTTTGAAAATGTTTGGGGTCGCGACTTCCTTGTAACGAATGTTCGACACACCGTTTTCAGCCACTAGTACACCTTTAATATATGTCTGTTTGGCAACAGGATGGTTCAAGTCATCCACCACGATAAAGTCGGCATCGTCTCCCAATCGTAGCATTCCAACGTTGAGTTTGTAATGCTTCACGGCATTGAGCGAGGCAGCTTTCAGCACATCCATCACATTGTATCCCAAAGAAATAGCTCTTCTCACCAACACATCAATATGGCCATCATCCAACTCATCAGGATGTTTGTCGTCGGAGCAGAACATCAGTTTGTCGGGATGGGTGGCCATTAGCGGAATCAATGCCTCAAAGTTTCTGGCTGCGCTGCCTTCGCGGATGAGGATTTTCATGCCAAGGCTGATTTTCTCCAAAGCATCCGCCAAGCTGAAGCATTCATGGTCGGTGGTGATGCCTGCACTTACATATTTCAGCAGATCGTTGCCCGTCACCTCAGGCGCATGGCCATCAATAGGCTTGCCATAATGTCGGGCTGCAGCGATTTTTCTGAGGATTTCCGGGTCATCATGGATGACTCCTGGATAGTTCATCATTTCGGAGAGGTAATAGATGTTTGGCGAAGCCATCAACTCTTCTATGTCATCGGCATCGAGTGTGGAACCTGAAGTCTCAAATGCCGTGGAAGGCACACAACTCGGAGCGCCAAAGAAAAATTTGAACGGCACCTTTTTGCCGTTGGCTATCATATAACGGATACCTTCCTTGCCGAGCACATTGGCAATTTCATGTGGGTCGCTGACGGTGGCCACCGTACCATGACAGGTTGCCAAACGGGCAAACTCCGACGGCACCAGCATGGAACTTTCGATATGCACATGCGCATCAATAAAGCCCGGCATGATGTACTGCGTGTTGCCGACTGGCTGTTCCTCTATCTTGGTGATTTTGCCGTTCTCGACGACAACAACGCCTGAAAAAATCCTCGAGTTGACGAGATCCACAATCTGACCTCCAATGGTGAAACTATTATTCATGGATGCAATTTTGGGGCAAAGTTACGGAATCCATTTCATTTTCATCAAACTTGGTGGAAATATTGGTTGTTTTCCGCATTAAGAACAAAAAGCGGACTTGACAAATGCCAAATCCGCTTTCTGCTATTATTGTGGTTATAAAATCAAGTCGTCTCCATCATCTTCCGCCACTTGACATAGCCAAATACCGCAATGATGACATACAAGGCATAGAGACTGGCTTTGAAAGGAATATCTTTGTAAAAATAGAGTGCGCAAGTAACCACATCGACCACAATCCAGACAAACCACTGCTCAAGGTACTTGCGGGCCAGAGCCCAAATGCCCACAATGCTCAAGGCGGTGGTGAAGGCATCAGCCACTGGGACATTGGAGTTGGTGAAACGACTGAGGATGAAATAGATAAAAGCCCATATAACCAATCCCGCACCCAACCAGATGAAAGCCATTTTCTTGGGCATGTGGCGTATAGGAAGGTCGGCAACCTTTTGATTGTGCCGCATCCAGGCAATGAAACCGTAGACGGTCATGGCCAGATAATAAAACTCCATGCCGCAATCGGCATAAAGACCTTTCTGATAATACAAAACAATGCCCAACGACTGCATCACGAAGCCAACGACCCACATCCATACGCTGGCCTTGTATTCCAAGAGAATATAAGCCAAGCCTAAGGCCGTGGTGGTGATATCGAGCCAATGGGCTGCAAAAAAAGACATAAGGGTTATTTATTCTTCAGCATTTTACGTTCTTCATCGGTCAATTCCTCGTATTCATCCATACTTATGCCGTACATTTCTTTTACCTTTCTGGCAATACGCTTGCGGCGTCCCAACATCCAATACAAGCCGAAACACACGGCAATACTTGCAACGACAGTACCATAGAGTTGCCATTGCATAGGCAAATAAGACCTTGAAAATATTGCAAAAACTAAAATTATCAGCATGTTGAGCATGATTTCCAACAAAGAAGCTTCCAGATGATGGAATCCATAATCGATAAAGGCGTGATGCAAGTGTGTCTTGTCGGGATAAAACGGTGATTCTCCCCGACTAATCCTACCCAGCATCACTCTTACGGTATCGCAAACTGGAACAGCCAACACAGCATACGCATAACCAATCATACAAATACCATTATTTTCCATTTTTTCAGTGCAAACCGAATCCTTCGTAAGCATGGCCATCACCATGTCGCACAATGCGATGCCCAACATCATGGTACCCGCATCACCAATGAACATTTTCGACCTTTTTCCAAACACGTTCATGACAAAGAAAGGAATAAGTGCTCCAATGATCGAAACCCCCAATGCCGCACGGATAAAATCATGTCCCCTAAAAAACATCCATGAATAAAAGCCAAAAGCCATGATGCAAATGCCCGATGATAGGCCGTCGATGCCGTCAATCATATTGATGGCATTGATGATACCAACGCAACCGATAATGGTAAGAGGCCATGCCACCCAAGGCGAAATGTAATGTCTGCCCCATAGGCCGTGAAGGTCGTTAATAGGATAATTGTTACCAAGTGCCAAAGCGGTCACAATCAGAATTTCCAAAACCAACCGCAAGCCTGGCGGAACCTTCCTTAAATCGTCCCAAGCTCCAATAATCAACATCATCAGCATGGCAAGTTGTATTGGAACAATAGACAAACAGTCATACTTGAACCAATAACACAAGGAGCCTGCCATCGCCCCAATAAACACGACAAATCCTCCCATCACCGGAATGGGACGTCTTTGCAATTTCCTTGCTTCAGGATTGTCAAAAAAGTGGTGCTTTTTGGCATAATGCAACACAGGTTGATGCGCCAATGAAGCAACAACAAGAGAAATCAAAAAAACAGCTACAATAAAATAAATGTCATGCATATTGAAAAATAATATTAAAAACCTAAAAAATGACTTTTTTAAACTATTGCTTGGTTCACAATGAGATTCTTTGAGCCGAAGACCAGTCTAACATACGGTTTGCCGTTTCAATGTCGACAAACTGAAAATCAGACAACCAATGTCGCAGTTTTTGTTCTGCACCTTTCAGTCCTACATATGACCGAAACTTGCGCACAGCCGAGAGACTCTTGATCATGGGCTGTCCTGGATCCAAGTCACGAGGATGGATGTAACTCAGCAAATAATCGTCGGATTCCTTGGTCCATTTCTTAATAAGCGGATAAGGGAACAGACGAAAATAACCTCCTCCGGAAAACATGATGTGTTTGCCTGCTATCGTCTTGAATCCCACGGGAAATTCCTTCATTTGTACACCATGATATTCGATAATTCCTGGTGCGGCTTTCGGATAGGAGGGCATGCCGCCATGGATATGGGCCGCAGGAAACACCGAACAATCGTATTTTATTCCCAAGTCGGATAGAATATCGAAAGCCCAAGCCTCTGATTCACGTATGCTGAACCCTGGTGCACGGAAGCATTCCACTTTCTTTCCTGTGATGTCCTCCAACATTTTTACACCCTCTTCAACATCGGCCTTGAATTCCTTGGGGGTCTGTTGCCAAACCAACTGATGATTCATCGTATGGCAACCGATTTGGTATTTCTCGGAAATCCTTCTGACCAAATCAGGATAGGTTTTGGCAATCCAGCCGACGATGAAGAACGTGCCCTTGGTGTGGGTGTCCTCCAGCACCCGGAACAAACGCTCTACATTGTCGTAGATGCGCACTTCATAGTTCTTCCACTCGTTTTCGGTGCGGGTGTCATCACAGTCAAGGATGTGGAACCATTCTTCTATATCGAAGGTGAGGATGTTCATTATTCGTAATACTTTTTCCCGATGATTCTACGAAATATTATCCTGATGCAAAATCCAGCCAAGATAAACGACCTCCTAAAATCAGACCAAACACGTTGCAATGGTTTCTTTTTGCTGATGAATAATCCACCTAATCCAGACTTTTGTGCCCAATAAGGAGCTTCTTTCACCTTATCAATAGATATTCTGAAAGCCCTTCCCACTCCAATAAACAAGACATTGGGAAGCAGTTTTGACATTTGTTGGTCAAAGAAATCCTGTTTTGGTGCAGTCATGGCCGACCAGACAATATTGGCACCACTCTCCTCTATCATTTTGGCCATACCTTTAAGGTCATACTCCTCTAATGGAACAAAGGGAGGGGAAAAAACTCCCACAATCTTTGTTCTTTTCCCAACTTGGTATTTTTGCACGATTTCGTCTAACACATCTTGGGTATCGCCTAACAAAAAATGCCTTAGTCCATTATCACCTGAGTTCATCATCTTTTTGAATAATGCCGGACCATTGGTGAATGAAACATCTTTCAATCCCCAGACCTTACCGCACCAGCTCAAAGGCGTGCCATCAGGTAGATTCATAAAGGAATCTTCCATCAATTTCCGATATTCCTTGTCCTTTCCCGCATAAAGTACTGTCCTTAGATTACTCACACATATATAGCCTCCCTGCCCATTAAACGCCGCTTCTGTAATACGGCAAAACGCATCATCGGGATTGGTGCGAGAAATGCAAGTCTTACCAACCTTAAACTTTGTTTTATCCATCTGATTCATGTTAATGCTCACGCTTTTTCATGTCAGCACGATAAGTCAGAATATGCTCAATAGTATAAGTGAAAAATGGGATAGGGTCTCTCCAACTCCAAATATAGTCATGGTTCTTCCTGAAGTCGAACCACGAGGGACGAGCTTTGAAACGGTCGGGCGACTTTATAAGCCATACAATATCAGTGTGCATATAACGCAAGGCCTCTCCCTCTGGAAAATCAGTAGGATAGGGTTCCAATTTTTCACCATACGCCAAATCTAACATGGCTTTTGCCGTCTTCACTCCTACGAGTTCACAAATTTTTATCCCAGAAGGAATCCTGCCGTTGATTTCGATAATCTTGGGGGTTTCATCTCTTGGATCGAGCATAAAACACACATGGGCAAGTCCAACCCAGCCTAATTTCTTCAGCAGTTTTTCGGAATATGCTTTTACATCCTTACGATTAATGGATCTGGAATAACACCCTGGACCACCATCAACCGTGAAAGAACGGAAAATCTGCGTCCCAACATCAAAAATCACATTTTGGTCTCTATCCAAAAAAACTCGACAGCTATATCGAGTACCTGAATGCGGTATAAACTCTTGGATAACATATTTGTCTGGCTCTATTACACCATCATGAATATACTGCATCAATTCCTCTTTGGAATTCACTTTCTTAAACCCGGCAGACCCGCTTCCTTTACGGGGTTTA
>JAEEGH010023304.1_pt1 | contig 12601 bp, 8 predicted proteins | sample 9134181 | NCBI WGS metagenome assembly JAEEGH01 (sample SAMN16246544, study PRJNA631951) | gut metagenome | biome: gut microbiome; feature: rumen; material: DP-attached | host: Bos | place: Iran: Karaj | collected 2018-10 | reverse complement strand
AGGAACAGCACAAAGAAGCCAAAGAGAAAAAAGAAGCCGACAAGTAAGGCATCATTTCTTCTTGGAATAATCTGAAATTGAAAAGCCTTGGCCCAATCGCCAAGGCTTTTTTAGTAATCTCGACAAACAAAAAAAGGAGACATTTTCATGCAATACCTGAAAAAAGAACTCGCCGTCCAGTCCTACTGCCTCCGCAATTTCCAGCCGCTCGGCATCCCGGCCGTCGCGAAAAAACTTCTTGAAACAGGCATGACCTATATCGGCATCGGCACGCCGGAAAAGAAAGAGGACTTCCAGTCCGTTATCGACCAGTATGCGGATTTCGGCGTGACCATCGCCGATAATTTCGCCCCCGCCTTCGACGGCGACGAAGCCGTGATGCGCAAAGGTTTTGAATTCTCCAAGTTGCTCGGCCACAACACGATGACCTGCAATTTCAATCTGAACAAGAACATCGTCCAGACCTTCGAACTCGCCGAAAAACTGGCGGCTGAATACGACATCCGCCTTGCCATCCACAACCACGGCTGCTGGCATTGGCTCGGTTCGCAGACCATGCTGGATTTCGTCTTCCAGAACACGTCCGAACGCATCGGCCTCTGCCTCGACACCGCCTGGGCGCAGGATGCCAATCTGAACGCCGTCGAAGCCGTCAAACGCTGGCCGAAACGCATCTTCTCCGTCCATCTGAAGGATTTCGAATACCATAAAGACAAAACGCATCATGACGTCGTCATCGGCAAAGGCTTCATCGATCTGCCCGGCCTCATGAGCGCCCTGAAAGGCATTAATTTCCACGGCTACATGGCCATCGAATACGAAGGCGAGCCAGAAAATCCGATTCCCGCCTTGATCGCCGGAAAAGAAGAAGTCTTCAAACTGATTTGAACGGTGTAACGACGGCGTCCACGCCGTCGGGCGCGGGCAAAGCCCGCGAGGCTTCTAGGCTTCTAGGCTTCTAGGCTTCTAGGCTTCTAGGCTTCTAGGCTTCTAGGCTTCTAGGCTTCTAGGCTGCTAGGCTGCTAGGCTGCTAGCATTCTATATTCAAAAGGCTGTTGCAAACATTCTTGCAACAGCCTTTTTTCTAGCGGCTCTAGAATTTCTAGAGCTTCTAGCCACTAACCACTAACCACTAACCACTAATCACTTCTTCTTATAAATGGCCTTCGGCGTCACCGCCTTGGCTGGCATGGTGAACGTCGTTTCCATGGCCTTCGGATCCGCGAACACCGCGCCGCCCGTCCAACGGTCGAACACTTTTCCGGTTGGGGCGGGCTTCGCCGTGACCTTGACGGTTTCGCCGGCGGCCGCCTTCGCCTTGTCCGCCGTGCCGTTCACGACCACGATCTTGTAGGTCTTCACGGCCGTCGTAACCTTCTTGAAGGTCGCCGTCACGGTGACGGCCTTGGCGGGCATCTTAAACGTCGTTTCGACGGCGGTTTCGTTCGCGAATTCCACGTCGCCCGTCCATTTGTCGAACGTCTGGCCGGAAGCGGGCATGTTGGCCGTGATGGCAACCGTCTCGCCTGCAACGGCTTTCGTCTTGTCCGCCGTGCCTTTCACGACCGTCACCGCATACGCCTCCGGCGGCAGGAAGACAATACGGAAACCGACGAGGGGAATTAAACTCGACGGTTTGTAGACGTAGCGTAAGGCCGAACGGCAATTGTCCGCGTACTCGTTCCAACAGCCGCCGCGGACCACGCGGCCCAAGCCCGTGGCGTCGCCGACCGGATTTGTCGCGTCCGCCGAGTCGTATGCCTTGCCTATCGTCCAGTCGAGGCACCATTCCCACACGTTCCCGTGCATGTCGTACAGCCCCCAGTTGTTCGGATTGTAGCTGCCGACCTTCGCCGTCCCCGCGGACGTACCACATTCCGGCGAAGTGTACATGAAGCCGCCGGCATTGTACCGGTAGCGCCCCACTTTCCCCATGTTGGCGTCTTCTTCGGCTGATGTCAGGTTCTCGTTCGAGTTCAGGGCCGTCTCCGTGCCTGCGCGGCAGGCGTATTCCCACTGGGCCTCCGTTGGAAGGTCGAACATCAGACCAGTCTTATCCCGCAGGACGCCCATGAAGGAGGTCGCATCAACCGCATGGCCATACGTCGGCCAGCCCGCGCCTGCCTGTTCTCCCGTGCCGCGGATCATGTCGTAGGAGACCTGCTCCACGGGGCGCGTGGCGTTGCAAGTGTCGTTGTTGAAATAGCTTGGCCGATCCCCCATGACCAGCTCCCACTGCCGTTGCGTGCATTCGAATACGCCGATGTAGAACGGCTGCGTGAGCGTCACCTTGTGCTGGACTTCGGTGTCAGAGCGGCCCAGTTCGTCCGCCGGCGAGCCCATCGTGAACGTTCCGGCGGGAATGTAGCGCAGCCACAGCTCCGTCGTGCGGCAGGCGTCGTCGTCCAGATTTGGCTCGTCATCCGTATAACGGTATTGCCCAGTTTCCAAATTAACGACAAGATACGTTCCATCCGCATGGACTTTCGCCGTGAAGGCGAACAGGATTCCGAATAAACACAACAGCGACAACCAATGTTTCTTCATGATAGCTCCCGTTGATTTTGAAGTTTATGAATATGAAACCGTTATCAAACAAACTCTATACCAATAATATAGAAGCCTTTTCAGATGATACAAATATCTTTTTTTAAACACAATTTATTTTCTAGAGCTTCTAGGCTTCTAGGCTTCTAGGCTTCTAGAGCTTCTAGCCACTAGCCACTAGCCACTAGCCACTAGCCACTAGCCACTAGCACTAGCCTCTAGCCTCCTAGCCTCCTAGCCTCCTAGAAAATCTAGACTTTTTTCATCCCACAAAAACTAGAATATCTATGACAAGAATGTACATTATATGACATTTCATTCACGATAATCTTTTTTTAGGTTTCAATATATCATGTCTGCACAAATCGCCGTTCTTGTCATCCAGATTGGAATCATCCTTCTAATCGCGCGTCTTTTTGGCATGCTTGCCGCCAAAATGAAAATTCCGTCCGTCATGGGGGAACTGCTGGCCGGAATCATCATCGGCCCCTACTGTCTGGGCGGCATGCCGCTGCCGATCAAAGCCTTTGGAAACGGCCTCTTCCCGATCATCAGCGCACAGACCATCCCGTTGGATCCCAAGCTGTACGGCATCGCGATCATCGGCTCCATCATCCTTCTGTTCATCTCCGGTCTTGAGACTGACGTACGGACATTCTTCAAATATTCCGTCGTCGGAACCATCGTCGGCATCGGCGGTATCGTCTGTTCGTTTGTCTGTGGCGCGGCGGTCGGCATGTTCGCGTTGGGATGGGAATTCATGGATCCGCGCTGCCTCTTCCTCGGCATCCTCTGCACGGCGACATCCGTCGGCATCTCTGCGCGAATCCTCTCCGAACACCGCGCCATGAGTTCGCCGGAAGGCGTCACGATCATGGCGGCAGCCGTCATCGACGACGTGCTCGGCATCGTCTGTCTGGCCATCGTCGTCGGCATCGCAAATGTCGAATTGACAGGCACGAAGATGGCATGGGGCCCCATCCTGTGGATCACCGTCAAATCCTTCGGCATCTGGCTGGGCGTGACGGCCATCGGCCTGCTCATCTCGCGGAAGATCGCGGATTTCCTGAAGATTTTCAAATCTGCCAAAGTCTTCGCCGTTCTGGCCTTCGGCTTCGCGCTGATGCTCGCAGGGCTCTTCGAGCAGGCGGGTCTGGCGATGATCGTCGGCGCGTTCGTCATGGGGCTTTCCCTCTCCAAGACGGACATCTCCTTCAAGATCCGCTCTTCCCTCGATCCGCTCTATAACTTCTTCGTGCCCATATTCTTCGTCGTCATGGGCATGCTGGTGGACATCCGTGTCCTGAAGGATCCGGAAGTGCTGAAAATCGGCATTATCTTCTCCCTCATGGCCATTGTCGGCAAAGTCGTGGGCTGTTTCTTCCCCGCGTTGCTCATGAATTTCAATTCGGTCGGAGCGCTGCGCGTCGGCGTCGGCATGGTTCCGCGCTGCGAAGTCGTGCTCATCATCGCCGGCATCGCCGCCACGACCATGATGAAAAATCCTGAATTCGTGGAACTTGAGAAACAGCCGAATGCCGTCGAACTGATAATGTCGCAGAAGACGCCCATCCCGCGCGAAGTCCCGATCTTCAACAGCAAGCTCTTCGGCATCGCCATCATCATGCCGCTCATCACGGCGCTGCTCGCGCCGCCGCTCCTCAGCATGACACTCGCCATCAAGAAGAAAGGCGTCCGCAAGGAAGTAAAGGACGACAACGACACGCTCACCACCTACGCCTTCCCGTCAGAAGCCATCAAGCTGTTCGTGCTCAACGAATTGATTGAACTTCTCGACAACGAGGGATACATGCATTCGACTTATTCCAAAGGCATCAGCATCATCCAGTTCCGACGGGAGGACATCAGTTTCACGCTTCAGATCAACGGCACGGAATTCGTCTTCACGTCCACGCCGGCGGAAGTCCCGCTCATCAAAACCTGCATTTATGAAAGCGTCGTCGAGCTCCATCAAGTTCTTTCCGATCTGAAGAACCTCACGAAGCCTGAAATCCTGAAAGACGAATTATTCAACGAGAAAACAGAGGAGCAGCCCGCCGCCCTTCCGCCCACAAAGACTTCTGTTTCAATGGATTCCATCCTCACAGAGCAGAACATCGTCATCAATTTGAAGAACAACACGAAAGAAGGCATCTTCCACGAGCTTCTCGACGTCATCAAACGCAACAATCCGACGATCGACACGACGGTCTGTTTCCAGAACCTTCTTGAGCGCGAATCGGTCATCAGCACCTATGCGGGCGACGCCATCGCCATGCCGCACGCACGCACGACGGGAACGAACACTTTCATCGCCGCCATGGGGCTCAAGCCCGCCGGCGTCAATTACGACGAAGGGGAGGACCACGTCGCCAAGATCTTCATTCTCAGCCTCTGCCCGAAAGACGAGCCGGGCCCCTATCTGGAATTCATAACCCGCGTCGCACAAGTTCTTTCCGACGCAGAAAAGCGCGACAGCCTTATCGCCGCAAAAACGCCAGAGGAAGCACGGAAAGTCATTATTCAAGCTTAAAGCTAAAAGTCTAAAGCTAAAAGCAAAATTCCTAGAAGCCTAGAATGCTAGAAGCCTAGCCTCACGCAAACGGCGCAAATACGCCGTTTGCTTTTCCATTGACGGCGACGCCTTCCATTTCCACCAGCCAGCCTGGGCGGCATACGGATCCATTCACCATGATGCGCGGCAAATTCGCCGGAAGGCGTTTGGAAAGAACGCCTTCCACAATCGCCGCATCCGCCGGATCCCGCAGATAGACGACCGCCAATTTCAAATCCTCCAACGCCGCGTCATAATTGGACAGCAGCGCGTTGATATTCTCCAGCATGCGTTCCGCCTGCCGTCCGACGTCGCCCGGATGCACGATTTGTCCGTTTTTGTCAATACTCGCCGTTCCGGAAACATAATATTTCGAACGATCGCCAAACATCAGCCGTGTCGCACGTTCGAATGTGACGCCGTATTCATGCGTCGGATTCAGATGATCGAGGGCGGACATATACGTCACTTGTTCACGCCGATGGCCGAACAGCGCCACGGAATCCATCCGCACCAATCGATCAAACGGATCGCTTTTGCCTTCGATTCCCGTGCTGGCGATGAAATGCGTGTCCGCCGTCAAGCCACTGTTCGCGAAATATTTACGCCGTGCGACGACCAGTCCTGCATAGTTGTTGTCGATATCGCGGCAATAAATCCACGTCCGCTGCATGTTCGCTTCTAACGTGCCGCCAGCTGCCGCTAATTTCCGATCAGCCGCCGCGAACTCCTCCGCCATCTGGTCATAACTGCCTTTGCTTTCCAGTTTCGGCGTATGGAAGTACATGAGGCGGTAGTTTTTAAGCGAAACGGTCACCGTCGCTTCATCCGCTCCCGCATACGATACATCGCCGTCCGACAGCGCATACGCTTCCAACGAAACGCGGCTTCCGTTCGTCGGAGCCTGCCCGATGACGGAATACAGGCAGCATCCGTCGGCCATCACGTCGTCGATGATCTTTTTCTGGTTGACGACATCACTGACATGGAATTTGATCCACACAAGCTTCGCGCCATCCAGTTCGCCGTCCAATTCACGAAGCAACGCCTCCATTTCCGCGCGAAAACTATTGTGGCACGTTCCTTCCAACGCCACAAATATTTCCGCAACTCCTTGATTGCTCGTGAATACCGACTTCATCTATTGAACTATATCCTTTATTATCTTGTATCTTCTTGGAGCGGGCAAGCCACAACAAAGAGAAACCACAGATCACACAGATTACACAGATTTTTCACAGAAAGCCTCGCCGCCGTTTATAGTGGTCAGTGGTCAGTTTTTAATGCATTTGCTTTAAGCTTTAAGCTTTAAGCTTTTAGCTCCGCGAAGGCGGCTATTCTTCGTCTTCCAAGACGCGGCGGACGCGTTCGCGGAACTCCGCCCAGCGGTTGTCGTCCAAAATGCGATGCGGACACCATTTGCGGGTCCAGTCATAATGCATCCGCAAGGCGTCCAATGGCAGATTGTTGACCTTCAGCAACCATGCCGCCAATTTCACGGCGTTCGCCTCCGACCGCAAATACAAGTCGTATTTCTCTCCCTTGCAAAGGCTTCTGCAGATTTCCACGCCGATGCTCTTCATATTGCCATCACCGCGACCATCGCCCGCATGCCATGCATGCTGGTCATGACGCATGATCTGGATGGCTTCGTTTTCATCGACTGCGTAATGGAAGGAAATATAGACTTTATCCTTACGGCGGTTCAGATAGTCGCGTTCATTTTGCGCCGTCGCGACGTTGGCTGTGTTATGGATGGTGATGTATTTCAGATCCGGCATCGGGCCAGGCAATTTATACTGCTTGTTATAGTCGGAAGCCTGCATCAGATCCGCGCGGATTTTCAATCCTTTGTAGTAGCCGAAGCTCTTGTCCGGCATGTCCGGACGGGCCGCACGATGCATGCATCCGCATCCCAACATCACACAAGCCGCACATGCAATCAACAAACTTTTCTTCATGTTCATCTGTTTCCTTTCTATTTTTCTCCAGTGGCTAATTTTATCAGAACTTCCTGCGCCTCAGCGGTGAAGAGGTTGCCAAGATGGCCGCCGCGCGGGAAGATGACCGCACGGTCGCCGAAGGTCGCCTCGATCCAAGCCATGTTTTCAGCCGTCATCAGGAAGTCGTTACGATTATGCATCACGAAGACGTTGTCCGCCGTCTTCAATGCATCCTCCAAATGCGTCAGCCGCTCCAGTTCGCCGAGCGCCGCCGCGTCCTCTCCTTCCTTTACTAATATCTTGTTCACGAAATCGTCATACGATACATCCAAAGCGCGATGTTTCAAGACGGACAGATCAGCCGTTTTCGAATAGCGCCGCAATTCCGGCGGAGCAAACTCCTCACGGCTTGCGACCAACAAATTCACCAACGCCAGACGAATGTTCAGTCCGACGATGAATCGCGATTCCTCCAACGTCAAATTTGGTGGCGCGCCGCTGACTGTCTTGCTCTCAATCAGTCCCGCCACCTTCCGCAACGACTCCTGAACGTGCAACGCCCGCGTCGCTTCCGGCCATGTCATTGGAATGTCAAACCACGAATCGATCACCCGCAATGCATGCCATGGATCGACTGGCGGATTGATGGCGACATAACGGTTGAACGGGCATGCCGATTCGCGCCGTTGCGTTCGGGCGGCCAGATGAAGCGTGTTGATCGCGCCTAGTGAAAGTCCCACAACGACCGTCTCCTGAGCACTTTCCAATTTCTGCGGAAAGCGCCGTTCCACATCCGCCTTCACCAATCCCATCGCCATTTCCAATTCGATGCAATCCACGCTCGGACGGCCCGGCAGCCATGTGCTTCCTGTGTGCAAAAAATAATCTGGAGAATAGGTACTTGAAATAGAAACGACTGTCCAGCCACGCGTTACGAACAGCTCCGCCAACGCCGCCATTTCGGCTGATTCACGCCATGCGCCGATGCCCGGCAGCAGGAAAATCACCCGCCCGTCTCGCTTTTTCGGCAGCCAAACCGTATATGGCAATCTGTCTTTCGCTCCAGATAGACGAACGCTGCCGTGGACGCCATTCCATGGGACTCGTTCATTGCGCGCCTTCAAAAAGATATAACCCATCGACTCTTCGTATTCCTGCGGACCTTCCGATGTGGTGCTCGCAAAATCCGTGATCAACGCGTCGCGGTAGCACAAATACGCCGCACGCGTCAATTCGTATGTTTCGTAACGCGACGAAAAATATTCATTAATCATGTTCGACATATTCAATGCTTCATTTGCGCCGACGCCGCATTTCACGAAGATGGAATACTCTCCAAACAAATAGTTTGCGAGATCAAATGGAAATCCAAGAAGCATGCCGACGCCGTCGCGACCGCTGCACGGCCCCAAAAACGGAAGATGCAGATAGAACCACGGCCCGCTTCCATAATGGCCGAACGTCTGCCCGAAATCTTCCTTCATCGGCAGGATGCCCCATGCGGAGGCTTGATCCCGTATGCCGAGAATGCCGACCGTCGTGTTGATGCCGAAACGTTTCGTCTCATTCCATGCGCCGTCGAATTTCCCTTGCAGGCAGTTGTTCACAAGACTCAACGGAAATTGGAGGTTGTCCGCAAAATTACCGATGCCTTCACGGACGAATTTCGGAACAATCAACGTGTAGTATTTTCCGACGGGACGGACAACATATTCCACGCATCCCGCGTTGAAGCCTTCCATGCAGCGGTTGAAGCCCTCCAACGGATCCGCCGCAGGTTGCGCATAATAATCCTTCACGGGATGGACAGGCTCGTCGCCAAACAGCCCGAAGGCCCAAAACAATATGCAAACAGCCAACAAACAGGCATTGATTCGCATTTTCATTTCAAATCCTTTGCGTATGGGAATCGCACATTTGCTACAACAGATTATATTTATTGAAAAGCCCCGCCATCGCGTATGGCGGCGGGCATCCTACAAAGTCTAATCTCAAAACAGCATTTTTCAACACATGGCAACAGAAAATCACAATATTCATGACATCGTCGATAAAATGTCCGCCCTGAAGGCCGAACTCGCCAAAGTCATTGTCGGCCAGCAGGATGTCATCGACCAAATCATCATCACCCTACTGGCGGGCGGCCATGCGCTGCTCACAGGCGTGCCCGGCCTTGGCAAGACGCTGCTCGTCAAATCCGTCGCGCAGCTCTTCTCGCTGTCGTTCAAACGGATTCAATTCACGCCCGATTTGATGCCGGCGGATATTTTCGGAACGGAAGTTCTGCAGGAAGATCCCGCCACGGGCAGCCGCGCGTTCAAATTCATCCAAGGGCCTGTTTTTGCGAACATCGTGTTGGCGGACGAGATCAACCGCACGCCGCCGAAAACGCAGGCCGCCCTGCTGGAGGCCATGGGCGAATACCATGTCACGTCCGCCGGAAAAACCATCGATTTGGAACGGCCGTTTTTCGTGCTCGCGACGCAGAATCCAATCGAACTGGAAGGCACTTATCCGCTACCCGAAGCGCAGTTGGACCGCTTCCTCCTCAACATCGTGCTCGACTACCTCCCCGTTGAAGACGAAGTGAAAATGGTCCGCGAAACGACATCGCCCGAACCGACGACACTGTCACCCATTCTCAACGGCGACGACATCGTCGCCTTCCAGAAACTCGTCCGCGAAGTGCCTGTTTCCGACAATGTCGTCTCCTACGCCGTCCGTCTCGCCGCCGCCACGCGGCCAAACACGCCGAACGCCGCGCCGCGCGTCAACGAACTGGTCAAATGGGGCGCGGGCTCCCGTGCATCGCAGGCCTTAATCCTTGCGGGAAAGGCACGTGCGTTGTTGGATGGCCGCCGCAATGTCGCCTGCGAAGACGTCCGCGCATTGGCGATTCCCGTGTTCCGCCACCGCGTCATCACGAACTTCCGTGCGGAAGCGGAAAACATTTCAACGGAAGCACTTCTGAAGGAAATCATCGCGTCCATTCAGGAATAATCCCATGAACGTTCACGAATTTTTCTCCGCCATTGGCGAATATTACGCCGCAGGATTTTTCCTCGGCCCGAACGACTCTTATCTGCAACGTTCCGCGAACGCTTTTATGTACCACTTCGCCAAAGCGCCGCTACTGCCGTACAATGGCACGAAGCTTTACCCTGTCGGCGGCGGAAGTATCTACAATCCAGGCAATAAACAAGTCTATTACTTCTTCTATCCGCATACCCACGCCGTCCGCCATGCCGCTGGAAAGGACGCCTTCCAACAGTTGATGGACAAAGCGGCCGAAGCGAATATCCCCTGCGACGGACAGCTTCGGCAGGCTGTCCTCAACGCCACGGTGGACAACGCCTTCCGTGTCACCTTCCTCCGCGGCTGGACGCATGCCGTCATCAATTACGAACGTATTCTTACAGAAGGACTTGGCGCTTACGAACGACGCATACAGGAAAATCTCTCGCAAGATCCAGATTTCTTTGTTTCGTTGTTGCTGGTGCTTTATTCTATTAAGGAATACATTGGTCGATGCGAGGCAATGCTCCGTGAAAACAACGCGACCAAACTCGCAAACGTCTTCCACAAGATGGCCTCTGAACCCGCCTCCGACCTCTATGAAGCGTTCGTCTATTACAATTTCTTCTGGTTCATCGACGACCGCGACTCCGGCGGCCGAATGGACGCCATTCTCGAAAAATTCCCACGCAACGGTCTCACCGACGATGACATCGTCGCCCTCTTCCGCGAAACATGGATTAGCTACAACGAAAACGGCGCATGGCACGCCACCTTCTCGCCGCATCTTCCATGGCTGAAACCCGCCATGAAAGCACAAGTCGGTCTCGCACGACCAGGCTCCTCCGTTCTCATCGACGATGAGACGCCCGACGACGCATGGAATGTCATTTTCGATTCATGGCTCGGCGGCAACACGAACCCGTCACTCTACTTCAAACCAAACTATTACAAGCATTTAAGCACGCTCTGGGATGTTGATGAAAAAGACTACGACGGCCTCTCCTTCGGCGGTTGCACGGAATTGATGATCATGGGCAAATCCAACGTCGGCTCGACGGACGGCGACCTTCACGCTCTTGAAATTCTTACCACCACACCGTTCTGCAAAGGCTCTTTCGACGATTTCTACGATGTTTTCATCCACAATATCCGCAAAAAGGCGGAACAAGTCGTCCAACGTTGCGAAGTCGGCCACGAAATGGCGGGGCTCTACCAGCCGAATCTCATCCGCACTCTCTTCATGGAAGATTGCATCGACAACCAGCGCGAATTCAACGCAGGCGGAGCACGTTACAACAGTGGCCTCATCGGCGTCATCGGACTCACCAACACAGTCAACGCTCTCGTCGTCATCCGCCGTGCCTATCAAGGCAAGGCCCCGTTCACAAAGGAGCAGCTTGCACAAGCCTTGAAAGACGATTTCAAAGGCCATGATGCGCTTCTCGCACAGATTCTCGCCATGCCTAAGTTCGGCAATGACAACAAAGAAGCGGATTCATTGGCAAAACAGGTCATTCACGAAGTCGCGGATGCCGTCTATTCGCAATCCAGTCATCGCCGTTTCTACATTCCGTTCATTAACCTCTTCACAACATACGCCTACAAAGGCTCATACGTCGCCGCGTCGGCGGACGGCCGCCATGCAGGCGCTCCTGTCGGCGATTCCTTCGGCGCTGTTCAAGGCACAGATACGTGCGGACCGACCGCTCTCATCAATTCCGTCACGACTCCAGACCAATCCGAATATCTTGGAACGCCTGTCTTCAACATGCGCCTCAATCGCGACATGATCGCCACGCCGGAAAACCGCCAACGCACGAAGTCCTTGATAATGGCCTACTTCCATCGCGGCGGCCTGCAGATTCAAGTATCTGTTCTCGATGCCGAAACGCTTCGTAAGGCCTATGAAAAACCGCAGGATTATCCGAATGTCATGGTCCGAATCGGCGGCTATTCCGAATACTTCAACCGCCTGTCGAAAGCGGTACAATTGGAAGTCATCAAACGGACGGAACATACTCTTTCTTAGAGCTAAAAGCTTAAAGCTGAAAGCTTAAAGCAAATTCAAATTCTTGATGACATACACGAATAAACGAGAGGGAGGGTCGCACTCCAGTGCGACCGCGGCGACATTTGTCGCCGCATGTCAAGGATGTTTTTACGCGCAGATCGTGTCTATGATTGTTTGCGCGTTGCGCAAACGGTCGCACTGGAGTGCGACCCTCCCTGCGCTTTTAGCTTTTAGCTTTCAGCTTTCAGCTTGTATTTTGTCCTATACGTTATATATTAATAGCGTTTCAACCATAGGCAATGCCGAACGAGCTCTGATCTCTTCTGGAAAGGCGGGTTTGCCCCGCCTTTTTTGTCGATTGACCAGTGCTCAGGCTTTGCTATTATCATTTACATACCCGTTTACCAATAGGATCTTGATGCCATGAAAAACAATGAACTGATTAACAGCCTCGACCAGCTTGAACGCGAACGCGGCATTGACCGCGAAACGCTGCTCGAAGCCATCGAGGAGTCGTTGCAGACTGCC
>JAEEGH010023301.1_pt1 | contig 12602 bp, 12 predicted proteins | sample 9134181 | NCBI WGS metagenome assembly JAEEGH01 (sample SAMN16246544, study PRJNA631951) | gut metagenome | biome: gut microbiome; feature: rumen; material: DP-attached | host: Bos | place: Iran: Karaj | collected 2018-10 | reverse complement strand
CGCAAACTTGCAACGTTAATTTCCCGTTTATCCGCAGACGGCACGGATGGGGAGACCGTAGTATCGCGAACAGGTGCCGGTAGCGTCTACGTTCCAGTAATAACCGCCGTAAAAATAGAAATCGTATGCAATAGAGTAATCGTTGTTATAAATCGACGATGACCAGAGCCAGCCGTAAGGCGAATTGGTGTAAATACCATAATACGTGCTGTTATATTTCTGCCCGGCAAAGGGGATATTGATATATTTTCCCGTAGTGGTATTTTTGATCCGGATAAATGCCATCTGATCTCCGATTTCATTCAGAACCGGATCTTCATTGTCGTCAATGAGACGATACCAATTCCACTCGTAACCTTCTTTGCCTTTCGTCTCCACGAGGGCCTTAAACTCTTTCTGCGTGGGCATACGCCAATTCCCGCCCAGATGGACATGCGCTGCGTCATCCTCCGGCTCCAGGGTCATATCGGCCGCCTTGTATTTCTTGAGATTGTCTTTGGACTTTCCCCATTTGTAATTCTCCCAGGTGAACTCTGCCTTCGTCTTCGTCTCGCCCCAGGCAAAGAAACTACCATATTCCACGCTTCTGTAGGCGCCGATATTCGCGGAGGCCCATTTGATATTCTTTCCGTCCACGACAATCCCCAGATCAACCGCATTCAGAATATATTCCGTCGTGTTGAAATGGCGGATGTCCCCGTACACTTTCTTTCCTTGATAGACGGCGACGGCCTGGTAATAATACGTCGTCAATAGCTCAAGGGACGGGGCAACGCCCGAAAAGTATTTGTCGGACAGGACGGATTCGATCTTTTTTGCGTTCTTGTCGGACGGTTTGCTGTTTTTCGACAATAGGAAATAAACATCAGAAACCTTGTCGAGGTCAGCGTTGTTAAATAAGACCCTGCCTTGCAGGAAAACGCTGTTGCCGGTCAGTTCATACTCATCCGTGATGACATCCGAGCCGCCGGCTTTGATTTTTTCACATCCGGGTATCAGAATCAACGCAGAAATCAGCGTGAGAAGAAGAAAATTTTTTTTCATCGTCGATACTGTTAAAAAACAATGCAAGTTAGTTTATTTTCACAAAAATAAGCATAATCAGTAAAAAAAAGCTTGAGTATTGTTATTTTTGCAAAGATAAATTGTCCAACCATGAAGAAAAGTATCCTTTTTACCCTTTTGGCGGTCGCGACGCTTCTGGTGACTGCCCTCGCCGTGCAGGCCAGGCCTGCCGCCCCGAACAAGAATGCGGACAAACGGGTCCAGCTCGCCCGTGAGAAGTATCCCCTGCGTCTTCAGACCATCGCTTCCGTGAAGCAGTATGAGAAGGATGAGATTCCCAACGTCAATTATCTGACCGCAGTGCGCCAGCAGAACTGGGCCGGATCGGGGCAGAGCAAGGATAAGATGGAGTACTACTACCGGGAGATCGAGAAGGAGGACGAACCCCATCCCGTCGGCTATACTCTTCTGATCGTGCGCCGTACATACAATGTGGGAAGCCAGGAATTCTTCGAGGAGTTCGTCTATGACGATGACGGCAATCCGCTGTTCTGGTTCTCCAAGTACGGCTTCCCGGAGGATCCCAAAATTGAGCTCCGCGGCTATTTCGACGCCGACGGAACCCTCGTCCGCACCCTTACCAAGAACATCACCGACAAGGAGGATATCAATCTCGCCTTCGCCGCCGCCAAGAAAAACATCGTCCTTATCAAGGAAGCCTTCCAGGCGATGTATGGCGTGACGTACTATTAGACCCTATACATTGCCCTAATTCTCGAAGATGTCCAAAAGGTACGTCAGAATTTAAGGGCCAGGCCGAAACCGCTGCTGCCTGCGGCAAGGGAAAGGGTCATTTCTTTGCGATAATTGTAATTATTGGCCGCCCATTTGAGCCGGCTGTTGCCGATGCAGTAGAGCGGCGTACCGATGGCCAGCATTGTCGAACCGACTGCGGTCAAAGCAACACCGCTAACCGCACAACAATATCCCAGGTAATAATCATACTGGCTGTCGGCGTATGTGCAGATGCAGGCACCTCCGATCCAGCTGGCCAGGCCGATGCCCGCGCAAAGGCCGCCGGCAATCAACAGCCCTTTTCCGGCTTTCCGCTGCTGCAGGGCGCCATTGATGGTGTTGAATTCTTCCGCGTTGAAATAATTGTGGAATTCCCCCTCATAGATTTTCTGGCCATTCAGCAGGAAATCCCCGTGGGAGAATGTCATAAATCCATCCTGCGCGTGGGCGTTGATGCCGAAAATCAGCATCGTGAAGGTCGCGGCGAAGAGAGCAAAAAACTTTTTCATTGTGTTCGTTTTAATAGTTACCGTCAAAAATATGAACTTTTCATAAAAAATATGAACTTTTCATAAAAAAAACAAGCGGCGTTGAAAATCCGCCAAAAATCACTAACTTGCAACGTTTATTTTAATGATCCCCGCTTATGAAAAAGGTAATGTGCTTCCTGATGACGGCCATGATGGTTCTCTTCGCCGTCTCCTGCGACAAGAATCCCGAGAATGACGGACCGGTCGGACCCGACGGACCGGATGGCCCCGTAGTACCTGAACCGGACGCTTCGTATGTCCTGTCCGACCTTCATATCGGGGAGGCTTCTTTCCCCGTAAAGACACTCACGCTCCGGCACGCGGCCGGTTTGGCGGGTTATATCGGAACGGACTACTTCCTGTATGCGGAGGATATCGACGAGATTCCACCTCTCGATAACTCTTATCCGGTCTGTATTCCTCTTGGCGATAAATCCCTGCAGGATGTTTATGATAAGGTGGATGACAAGTGGGCGTGTGCGCTCTTTGTCGTCACGGACAGGGAGTTCGATGCGAAAGACTATACTTTTTTTGATGCAATCCCTGTAGGAATCCTGCCGGAAAGTGCCCTGGAGACCATTCAGGCGGCACTGAAAGGTGATGGTACCCGGTATTTCGAGGGAGAAGTCGTTCACCGTCCGGACAAGGTCTCACCTGCAAGGGACTTCCGTGGCAAACAGTGGCTCGCCACCTCCGTTTATAATTGTGATGCGGGCCTTTATGATTTCGGTGCGACCGAGGAAGGTAAATTGGTGCTTGCTGCCAATAGTTCGGAAAACTGGGGTTCCGGTTTCTATGGCATAAATGATCAACGTTTCTATAAAGCACCAGTGATTCCGGAAGAACTCTTTTATCCGGATACGTGGAGGTATACATTTACGGAAGGCGCATCCGAGGCGGAGATCATCCTTCCGGATCATGATGTCCATTTCGAATGTCTTTGTTCTGTCGGGAATTATCTGATTGTGGAGCGGAAGGATTATAACGAAGATGGAACCTTAAAAAATGATATCACCTTCATATTCGAGCCGCTTGAGAAGCCGGTCAAGATGACAATCTTTTTCTCATACGGTGTGATGGTGTCGGCCGGGGGAAAGGATTATCCGATGTGGTGCCAGTACGATAAGTTTAACTCTGCATTCCTCTCGATGGGCAGCGACGTGCCGTTCTGCTATCTGGATGCCGTCGGCAAGCCGGAGGATTTCGTCGGGAAAGACGTAAGTGGCAAGGTCGTGGGGCTCCTCCGCGGAGAGCTGACGTATGTCGAAAAACAGGGAAATGCCAGGAATGCCGGTGCGATCGGTGTGATTGTCATTAACTATGAAGAAAAGGCTATAACGCCTACGGCCCAGGAGAACTCCATCCCGCTCGGCCTCGTCAAGTTGAGTGTGGGTAAAGCCCTCAAAAAAGCCACCAAGGTCTCCTTTGTCCCGTCCCACGACTTTATCGAAGGGGAAGAAGAAGATGATGATGAACCGGAACTCATCGTCCACTGTATGACGACCGAAGCCAATCTCGTCACGGCGGAATCCGCCCGCCTTCACGGTTCCACCGTCATCACGGGCAATGAGAGCGCGGCGGTCAGCGCATATTTCTACTATTCCACCCAATCCGGCGACGCGGCGGCGCTCAAGGCATCGGGACAGAAAGTCATAGCCGGCAACATGCCTCCCATGGGCGGAGACTTCGAGGCGGATATAACCTCCCTGCTCCCCTCTACAAAGTACTACTTCGTGGCCGGCGTCACCATCGGATCTGTCGAAGAGTTCGGCGCCGTAAAGTCATTCACGACCGAGGATCCGGTCCCGACCGGCCCTCAGGCAGTCGACCTCGGCATTGTTATCCGGCGCGAGGACGGGACGGCCTACAAACTTCTCTGGGCGGACTATAACCTGGGCGCGACGGCTCCGGAAGAAGGGGGCGATTATTACGCCTGGGGTGAGACGGATTACCATTATCAGGACGGACATCGCTACGATAATCCCATCAACTACTATTGGAAAGACGGGATGTCCGGGTATAACGTGGGAAGCTACAAGTGGTCGGGTTCTTCCGATATGACCGTTAAGAAGTATTGTCCTTCCGGTCAGGCGTTCCGCTGGGGCGGTTCCGGTTCTCCGGACGGCAAGTCGGTGCTGGAGGTGGGAGATGATGCCGCGCGGGCGGTGTTCGGCGAAGGCTGGAGGATGCCGACGGCGAAAGAATTCGAAGCCCTCGCCTGGTGGTGCAATCACGAATGGATCGCGCAGAATGGCGTGTACGGGATGAAGATCACAAGCACGGTAAACGGCCGGAGCATATTCCTCCCTGCCGTCGGCTATCGGTCCGCAAATTCTCTTTGGCACAATAACGAAGGGGAAGGATACGAGGGATACTACTGGACCTCTTCCCTCAATGGTAAAGATGCGTTATACGGTTCCATCGCCTGGCTGGCCCGCGAAAAGGCCGAGTTATGCTTCCTGCCGATTCCCACCGGTGAATTCAACCGTTATGAAAGGTATTGGGGGATGCAGGTACGCGCTGTCAGTACCGAAGAGACGCAGCCCATTACATCTTCCCATATGGGGCATGCGTTCGTGGATATGGGCAACGGCATCAAGATGGCCACGATGAATATCGGAGCCGAAGCCGTGGATCATTCGGGGGATTACTTCGCCTGGGGTGAAACGAGCTCCAAGAATTACTTCTCATGGGACAACTATCGCTATTACGACGGCTTCACCGTTACAAGATATAAAGTGGGCCCCATGACAGAATCCGGTTATGAGTTCGTCAACCTGTATCCGGAAGATGACGCCGCCCATGTCAACTGGGGCGGATGCTGGCGTACCCCGACGGCCGCCGAATGGGAGACCCTGTTGGACAAGAATAAATATCGGTGGGACTGGGAAGAAGGTGGCTTCCGGGTGACTTGCCTTGAGAATGACAACTCTGTCTTCCTCCCGGCGGCTGGTGTCATGATCGACGGGACCCGGATGAATGCAGGCAGCTCCGTGTCTTATTGGGCCGCCGGTAATTTTGGCGGTAACGACAGCAGACGCGTTATGTTCCTGAGCGGCAAGTATGTAAATATCCCGGGCGTTACGGTCAGCATCTCCGTAGATATGTCCACGACGGAACGCCGCTACGGACTTCCCATCCGCCCCGTGCTCGGGCTGTAGTCCGGTTCCTTAACCTTTCCGGTTTCAGTATCCAGAACAAACGGTTTCCTGCAGTCAAGACACATGACTTCATCCCTTATAATCGGGTCGCGTCTCAATTGTGTATGGCCGCAGATGAATACCACGTTGTCATAATCGCTTTTAAGAGTCCCTTCTTTCGCGTATTCCTTGATGTCGGCCCATACAATTGAGCCGTCATTCTCCCCGGCCCAGCCACGATACCATGAATATACGCCGATAGCCCGTTCAAAATCACGGGTTGATTCCGTAGCGGGATTGCGTCCGTCATCATAGGCGGCGTGGAAAAGGTTATTGAAATAATCGGCGGGCGGAAGGTCGTCGCCATCCCACTTGAACAGTTTGTTTTTTACCCATCTGTCAAACCACCCCTTCCGCACGCCGGAATGGGACAGGAAGTAACGTTTGTCGCCAATCTTTGTCTCCCATGCAAGGTCAAATGATTTGATGTTGTCAAAATACATCCCATTTAGCCTGTCCCAATTGGCATAATCCATACGGCTCTCGCATATGCTGTTTTCGATGTACGAAAAATCGTGATTGCCGAAGAGCAGAACCACTTTGTCCGGATTGTCTTTTTTGAACTTCAGCACCTCGTCGAACACCTCTATCGCCGTCTTTACGGTGATCCCCTCATAAGAGTAGGGCGAAACATAATCGCCCAGGAAGACGATCTTGTCAAATTGCTCTTTATGTTCCTTTATTATCTCCCAGAACCGCCTCCCATGGACGTCCGGGCTAATCGCTATTTTCCCCATAATCGAACCTTCCTGTGTTTCTCTGTCGCGATTGCAAGTTAATGAAAAAATAATAATATTTCAGAAAAACGGAGTATCTTTGACAGTATGAACGATATGGAACTGAAAAACAGAGAGGTCTGGATAGACTGGATGAGGCTGGCGGCCTGCTTTATGGTCGTGGTGACCCATTGCACGGAACCGTTTTACCTTGGCGGAGAAGGATCGCTCATCCTCACGAAGGCCGACGCCTTCTGGGTGGCCGGATTCTGCGTGTTCACAAGGGCCGCCGTGGCCCTTTTCGTGGTGGCCTCCAGCTATTTACAGTTTCCGCTCCACTATTCCCCCGGCGAGTTTTTCCGCCGGAGGGCCGTAAGGGTCCTGGCGCCCTTCCTCCTCTGGAGCCTGGTTTATGCGCTTGTCTGGGGTGAACCGGTGCAGAACCTGAAGGACCTGCTGCTCAATTTCAACTACGCCGCGGGTCACCTCTGGTTCGTCTATATGCTCATAGGCGTCTATCTGGTGATGCCTCTTCTCTCTCCCTGGGCTGAGAAGGTCGGGAAAAAGGAACTTCAGGTCTATCTCGGAATATGGCTTTTCACGACCTTGATTCCGTTCATACGCTACTGGGCCGGAGGCGTAATGCCTGTCGTCTACGGGCCGTCCGGGCTTCCCAACGCGGCAAAATTTCCCCTCTGGGGCGAAGCCTTCTGGAATACCTACGGCGTGTTCTATTATGTGAGCGGATTCATCGGGTTCCTGCTCCTGGGGCTCTATTTCCGTAGATTCGTCGGAGAACTTTCCTGGAGAAGAACGCTGCTGACAGCCGTTCCGCTCTTTCTCGGCGGTTTCGCCATCAGTTTCTTCGGCGTCCTCGGGAGGATCGATGCCGACACGCACGGCGTATTCCCCTTTGAAGGACCGGTCAGTTTCGCCGCCCTCTGGGAAGGGCCGATGCACAATGACACCATCGCCATCCCTCTTATGACGACCGCCCTGATCCTTCTGTTCCGCAAGATACGCGGAGGCGGCCGTTTCTTCGAAAAGGCCGTACTGCCGGTCTCCAAGGCGAGTTACGGAATGTATCTTTGCCACCTGCTGATCCTTGTCCCGGTGTCAGGGTGGCTCAGGAACGCTCTCGGCCTCGGCACCGACGGGCTTCTCGGTCCCGTTTGGACGACGCCGGTCGAAATCCTCGCCGGCTCTTTGCTGACCTTCGGCGCCATCGCCCTCATCTGTCCCCTTGTCCGCCGGATCCCGAAAGCGGGCAAATGGATAATGGGCTGACGAATACTTTCCTCCTGCTCATAAGTCCGCATGCGTCTGGCAGCCGCTAAAGTTGTCACGGCATCCCTATATTTCTTGCTCTCTACACCATCGTGTTTGGACGCTACTGCAAGCGTACTATACTTGCAGCCGCTTGTCGAGATTGTTGGCGTTTTTGCAAGCGCCGCAGGGTATGATACAATGCGGATTTTGAAAAATTATTATCAGGAAAGTGCCATTTGGGGCCTAAAATCGCCGTTTTATAAAATGCGACTTCGTATAGATATGCTATAAAACATTTCCGCTATGAATAAAAAACTCCTCTACACACTCAACCGCTCTCTCGAGAGCACCCGGACCACCCATTACGCTCCGGTCACCATCGACGCCCTCCAGGCCCGCCTCGCCGAGGAACTGGACTGGCTGGACGCCGACCCCGGCCGCGAGTGCCTGATTGTCCTCCTGCAGGAGTTGGCCGCAAAGATGCGTGGCGCTCGCATCGTGGTCAATCCTGGCTACAGCTTCCTTCCCGACTCCTACCTGCTCTTCCTGACCGGCGTGACCCGCGTGAATCCGGTGGAATGGGACCTGCCCTTCAGCCGCTTCACCAAGTCCGTCCACGACGGTGCCGAAATTCCCTTCGAGGCCGGCACCGGCTGCCTTGAAGTGGCCCGCAAAGTCCTCTCCGGGCGCGAGAACGAGATGGTCATCGAAACGGAGCCAGGCCTCTTTGAAATCACCTTCCTGGATGGGACGGAACTCCAGAACGTCAAGCTCCGCATCACCACCTACGCTGCCCTGGACCAGTTCAGCCGCACGCTCAAAGACGGCTGGCACCCGCTGGACGAGGCCACACTTCGGCTCTTTAGCCGCGGAGCCACCGACGGAGCCATCTTCTTCGAATCCGACAAGATGCGTGAATGGCTCTTTGACTTCGACCCGGAATCCATGTCCGACCTGGTCCTCCTGAATGCCCTCTACTGGCCTGGTCGCATCGGGCTCTTCCCGGAAATCCTTCGCCGGAAGCAGAGCGGAGACTACGGAAAAGAATTCCGCGACACCTACGGAGTCCCGGTCTACCAGGAACAGACTTCCGACCCCAGTCTTGCCCCCAAGGGCCACTTCATCGGCCGCACCATGATGGCGGTCGAGGCCCTTTGGCCCTATAGGAACAAAACCAAGCTGAAATGATGAAGCCCATCAAAGAAATTCCCTGGGAGTGCGGAAAAGGATGGTGGCCGATGATCGAGAAAGTCGCATCGGCCATTGATTCCTTCAACGCCGCACACCCTGACTCTCCTGTCGAAGTCAGCCAGATAAAGCAGAAGTTTGGCGAGCTTCGAATCTACCACCACAACGCTCCAGAGGATATCAGACTGCTTATAGACGAGGCCATCGAGGCATCCTGGCACACCTGCGAACGCTGCGGCGCCACCATTGGCGTCACCACCAACCTGGAAGGTTACCGGCTCACCCTCTGCCCGGAATGCCGCAAGGAAATCAAACCGAGGATACCTATAAAACAAAGAATTGTAATTCGAAGAAGGCTTAGTAATTATGGTGAAATTCATGATTGAGATACCCAGCGAAGAGTGTTTTCAGAGATGCATAAAAGCGGCCAAGAAATACATCGCTGCATATGATGACCTAAAAGAGCACAATGTCGGAATCAATGTCGTTATTCAAGCAATAAGGGCTGACGATGTAATGTCTCTTTGTAAACAATATGGGCTAAAAGCAAAAACTGCTACCACACTACTCGAAATGTATCTTACTGATTTGGTCGAGGATCATCGAAAATACTATAAAAAAGTAGTTGAGAACCTGACACCACTCGTGGCGTCGCAAAAAAATGAATCGTCACAACTCAATCCAACCCTCATCCTTGATAACTATAGAGAAACTGATAGTAATTCAGCAGCGTTACAAATGGCAAAGGAGGTCATTTATTCGCCTGGGAAGCGTGAACATAATCCTTTCTTGCTCGTTGGAGATTTCGGGTGTGGGAAAACGCACTTAGTGAACGCAATTGGGAATGCCCTTAAAAACGGGAACTTAGCCATGACAATCCTCTATGTTACGGGAGATGAGTTTAAGCGTCAGTATATGGATGCTGTTAAGTCGAACAAATTAGTTGAATTTAAGGACCGGTATGACAAGGTTGATGTTTTAATCCTGGACAATCTTCAGGACCTTGTAGGACCAGGGACACAGAACTGCTTCTTCCATGTCATGGATCAGATGTACCAAAAAGACAAGCAGATGGTACTGACATGCAATCAAGGACTCGGTGACTTAAAGGGCGTGCTCGAAGCAAGAATAATCGAGCATCTCCGTTGGGGAACAACGATTGAGATTGGCAAACTAGAATAATGACAACCCTAAAAACATCGTCCAAACGCCCTGTGACCGTGGACAGTAGACGCGGCAGCACTTTGGCACAAGCTTGCATTACCTTTGGGCCCATGAATCCACATGAGCCCATTTTTGTTGCCCCACCCATCACCGAAATCCCAGATTACGTCTGGTTGCCTCGTTATGACCGCCCCTCCTGGATTCCCGGAAGGCCCGTAAAGAAACCCAAAGACACCAGCCGACGAATCCCTCATCCCGACGCCGAAACTGCCCTGAAAGCCGCCAAAAAGGCCTGCCGCGAGAAGGCGGGCCGATGGCTCGGAAGAGCCCCGGAAGGCTCTGGGACGATAACATTCTGCGTTTACGAGGACAGGAAGGTCGTAGAGCGTCACGTAGTGCGCTCTTAGTCCACTCCGTGCACTTCGTACCCGCCCCACTTTCAGAACTTGCAAAAGTGTTTCAGAATTTGCAAAAGAAACAGGCCCCGGCCGCTCTCCATTTTGTTTTTTCGGGGAAGAACTGTAAATTTGTTCTGTTTAAACAGAATAAACACTAACCACATATGTTGTCTATGAAAGAAGAAGGCAAAATCTTATACGAAGCCCCTGTCGTAACCGTAGTCGAAGTCAAGACCGAGGCTTTTGTCTGCCAGTCGCCGCAACAGAATAAAAACTCCATCAACGATTGGACTGATGGCGGAACCATCGATGACACTATCTACATGTAATCAAGAAAAACAGACAAATCATGAATAATAAGCGTTTCATTCTTGCAGCCGCCGCAGTGGTACTTGCAGCCTGCAGCCAGGAAGTGTTGGAACCCGCCGTGGAGCAGGTCCCTGTTTCCCTCACATACAGCACAGTGGATGCCGTTGAATCCAAAGCCGCCCAGAACCTGAACGAAGGCACCTTCGCCAGCGGAGAGAGCGTTTTAGTTCGCGTCAGCAACACCGGTACTGGTTCCTGGACGGATTACACCTTTACCACCGGAGATGCAGGCGCCATGACCCCTCCCAATCCCGGACCGTACTATCCTGCCGGTTCTCAGAACATCGACATCGTGGCCTACTATCCCGCCACGGCTGGTACGTCGTTCACCGTGGCTACCGACCAGACCGCCGATGCCTCCTACAAGGCCAGCGACCTGATGTTTGCCTCGGTGACGAACCAGGCCAAGCAGGCTGAGGCTGTCAACCTCGCCTTCTCCCACAAGATGGCCAAGCTTAACGTGAACATAACCGCCGGGCAGGGCGTAAGCAGCATCAACAGCCTCAGTGTCCTGAACGTGAAGCCCACCGTGTCCTTCGACAAGGCAACTGGAGCCGTGGGTAGCGCCAGCGGTGACGCTACCTCCATTGCCATGAGCAACAACGGAGCAGTGGTGATCCCCGCCCAGACCATAGACGGAGGGTTGCTCTCTATTGTCACCGACAAGGGCACGGCCATCTATACCGTTGCCTCGAAGGAGTTCACCGCCGGGCAGCAATACACACTGAACATCACCGTGAACCTCCGCGCCATCGGAAACACCAACGCCATCACTGGCTGGACGAGCGAGGGAACGGTGACGGTCGTTGCCGAAAGACCCAACATTGCCGGACACGAATATGTGGACATGGGCACCGTGAGCATCGGCGGCGTGGAGAAGAATCTCAAATGGGCCACCTGTAACCTTGGCGCCACAGACCCTTGGGAATATGGCGACTATTACGCTTGGGGCGCCACTGTACCGTTCTATCTGGCCGGCCATTCCCAGGACAACCCCTGCTCCGACTGGATTGACGGCAAGTCAGGATACAACTGGAGCAACTATCCCTTCGGAAGACCTGTCACCAAGTACACCGACAGCAATACCTCGTTTGCCGATTATGGTTATGCAGACGACGCAGCAAGGCAGAGGTGGGGTGGCACCTGGCGCATCCCTACGGACGAAGAATGGACGGCACTGCGCAATGACTCTCTCTATGACTGGGTTTGGACAACGGATTACCTGGGCTCCGGAAAGAATGGAATGCTCGTGACCCGCAAGTCCGACACCGGCCCCTGCTCGGGCAACAGTATCTTCCTCCCTGCGGCCGGGAGCCGGAGCGCTGGCAGCCTCGACAATGCGGGTTCCCTCGGCGACTACTGGTCTTCCTCCCTCTTCGAGGAAGACTCGGAACTCGCGAGGAAAGTGTACATCCGCTCAAGTGGAGTGACCCGCAGCCGCAGCGGCCGTTACTACGGGCAGTCCGTGCGTCCCGTTACAGAATAATGGCTGCTAAGGCGAAGCCCAAGCAGCCAGCCTGTCGAGCATTCGGCAGGCATAGGAGCATGAAATCTTGAGCCAAGCCTTCAGAGGAAGGAAGGTGCAGAGACTAGGCACGACACACCTAAAGAGCCTGGCTCCATGGTGAAGGAATAGTCCGGACCACAAACAGAGATGGTGGCGAAAGCCATAGTGGCAAGAAAATCCCTTGGCCCGAAACGGCCGTGCGGGTTCGATTCCCGCCCGGGGCACGAAGGAATGTTTTTGAAGGTTTTCAAGCATTTCTTGCAAACGGAAAAGTCTAACAATTAGCGAGTTGCTGTTGTTAGACTTTTTTTAATGTTGCTTGGTATTTCGGAAAATAGCTTGTATTTTTGTCTTGTAAAAAGTTTTTACAAGCCATGGCTGTAACGTTCTATCTTTTCACGAGGCCGGACAAGAAAGGCGACCACCCGATTTACACATCCATCTACCTCAATGGGTGCAGG
>JAEEGH010023297.1_pt1 | contig 12603 bp, 10 predicted proteins | sample 9134181 | NCBI WGS metagenome assembly JAEEGH01 (sample SAMN16246544, study PRJNA631951) | gut metagenome | biome: gut microbiome; feature: rumen; material: DP-attached | host: Bos | place: Iran: Karaj | collected 2018-10 | reverse complement strand
CTCCCTTTCCAAAATGGAAAGCGAGTCACACTGTAACGTCCCCACTGACTCACTCAAACTGTAACGGCCCCACTCACTAAAACTGCAACGGCCCCACTGACTCAAACTGCAACGGCCCCACTCACTAAAACTGCAACGGCCCACTATAACAACAATATTATACCAGCAGCTCCTGTCCTGTCAGAAGCCTATATGCCTCAAGATATTTCTCTATAGTCTTATCGATCACATCCTGTGGAAGATCATAGTCACAGTCGGGATTGGCTTTAAGATAGTCCCTCACATACTGTTTATCAAAAGATGGTTGTGAATGTCCGCTCTCGTACCCTTCTGCCGGCCAGAACCTTGATGAATCCGGAGTCAGCATCTCATCTCCCAGAACCACCTCGCCATCTTCATTGACACCAAACTCGAACTTGGTATCGGCGATGATGATGCCCTTTGTCAGTGCATAGTCGGCACACTTCTTGTAGAGGGCAATTGTGTAATCTCTGATCTTCTCAGCGTACTCCTGTCCTTTTCCCGGAAATGCTTTCTCGAGAACTTCTACGCTCTTCTCAAAATCGATGTTCTCATCGTGATCACCGATCTCGGCTTTGGTGCTGGGTGTGTAGATGGGTTCAGGGAGCTTATCGCACTCCTTGAGACCCTCAGGGAGCCTGATGCCGCAAACTGTGCCATTCTCCTTGTAGCTGTTCCAGCCGCTTCCTGTGATGTAGCCGCGAACGATACACTCCACAGGGATCATGGTGAGTTTTTTGCAGAGCATGCTGTTGCCCTTAAACTCAGGTGTCCTGAAAAACTCAGGCATATCATTGGTATCTGTGCTGATCATATGGTTCTTTACAATGTCTTTTGTAAAATCGAACCAGAACCTGGACATCTGTGTAAGTACAGCGCCCTTCTTATCAACCTTGTTCTTAAGGATAACGTCAAAGGCTGATATTCTGTCGGTTGCCACCATTATGAGGTTTTCACCAACATCATAGATCTCACGAACTTTTCCTTCTTTTACCGGTTTAAATTCCTGCATGCTTCTCACTCCTCCTCTGTAAACGCCAGTTTATATTTGACTTATTCCGGTCGGATGCGGATACCGTAACTGCCCTAAAGACGTGCGCTAACGGTAACCAGCTCCTCTTATAGACACTTATCATTTATAACAAACCGATCAGATGCCATGAACCATGGCTCTGTGTCAGTCGTCTTCCTCTTCATCAATGGCTGAATTGTATACTGTACGCTTTCTTGCCATCTCATCGCTCTCAAGATATTCGTCATATGTGGATCTCTTATCCACCAAAGTTCCGTCGGGAAGTATCTCCATTATTCTGTTGGCAGTTGTCTGTACAACCTGGTGGTCACGGCAGGCAAAGAGCTCTACTCCCGGGAACTTGATCATGCCGTCGTTGAGGGCTGAGATAGATTCCATATCCAGGTGGTTGGTTGGCTCATCAAAGATCAGACAGTTAGCTCCGCTTATCATCATCTTGGAGAGCATGCAGCGCACCCTCTCCCCTCCTGAGAGGACCTTAACCTTCTTGATGCCGTCCTCACCGGCAAAGAGCATTCTTCCAAGGAAGCCTCTGACATAGGTGGCGTCCTTGATCTCAGAATAGCCTGTGAGCCACTCGGTTATATTGTAGTCGTTGTCAAACTCATAGGAGTTGTCCTTAGGGAAGTAAGCCTGTGAAGTTGTCACTCCCCACTTATATGTTCCCTCATCAGGTTCCATCTCTCCCATAAGGATCTGGAAAAGAGTTGTCTTAGCCAGCTCATTTCCACCGACAAAGGCGATCTTGTCGTCGTGCTGTACAACAAAGGATATATTATCCAGAACCTTCTCTCCGTTGATAGTCTTTGAAATACCATCTACTGTAAGAACTTCGTTACCTATCTCCCTGTTGGGTCTGAAATCGATGTAAGGATACTTCCTGCTTGATGGCTTGATGGTATCCAGTTCGATCTTTTCCAGGGCACGCTTTCTTGATGTGGCCTGCTTGGACTTACTGGCGTTGGCGGAGAATCTTGCGATGAACTCCTTCAGCTCTTTTATCTGCTCTTCCTTCTTCTTGTTGGCTTCCTTCATCTGACGGATCATCAGCTGTGAAGACTCATACCAGAAGTCGTAGTTGCCGGCATAGAGCTGAATCTTACCGTAGTCGATATCTGCAATGTATGTGCAAACTTTATTAAGGAAGTAACGGTCATGGGACACGACGATAACCGTGTTCTCAAAGTTGATAAGAAACTCCTCAAGCCATGCGATGGCGTCCAGATCCAGGTGGTTCGTAGGCTCGTCCAGAAGAAGGATATCGGGATTTCCGAAAAGAGCTCTTGCAAGAAGGACCTTGACCTTCTGATTGCCGTCCAGTTCCTTCATCAGCTTGTAGTGATATTCAGGCTCAATACCAAGTCCGTTCAAAAGACTCTCTGCATCAGACTCAGCTTCCCAGCCGTTCATCTCAGCAAACTCGGCCTCAAGCTCGCTGGCACGGATACCGTCCTCATCGGTGAAATCCTCTTTTGCGTAAATGGCGTCCTTCTCATTCTTGATCTCGAACAGTCTTGCATTTCCTGCCATAACAGTATCAAGTACGACATCCTCATCATATTTGAAGTGATCCTGCTCAAGGAAAGAGATACGCTCACCGGGAGAAATTGCTATGTCTCCGTTGGTGGTCTCGATCTGACCTGAAAGTATCTTCAAAAATGTGGACTTCCCCGCACCGTTGGCTCCTATAATCCCATAGCAGTTGCCGGGTGCGAACTTGATATTTACGTCCTCAAACAGGGCTTTTTTTCCAACCCTCAGTGTTACATTATTTGCACTAATCATTCCAAAACCTCTTATTATTAATATGTTAAAAACTCTCTATAACATTTCGTATTATATTGGATAGCTCCATAAATTGCAACACACATAAGGGGATGCGATAATGGTCCACTAACCCCGTCCCCCGGGACCATTTTCTGCCACATAATCGGAGTAGCTCATGCCGGTGTACTTCTTGAAACAGCGGCTGAAATAGTTGGGGTCAGGGATTCCCACTTCGGAGGCGGCCTGGTACATCTTGACATTGCCATGGGCTATCTTGATGGCTTTCTTCATGCGAAGATCCGTCAGATATTCCACGAACTTCTTGCCGGTGTCCTGCTTGAACTTCCTGGAGAGATAACTTGGACTGAATCCGAATTTCTGGGCAATGAAGGCAAGATTCAGCTTGTCGTCAGTGAAATTCTCCTCCAGGTATCTGGTTATCATATCTATTGAACTCTCCTCTATGGGAACAGACGTATCATCGGCATGCTGCTCCTCCCAGTAGTCCTTTTCTTTCCTGAGCTTCTCTGCTGCTCTCTCCAGCACAGGGGTGATCTCCGCCCTGACCATGGGTTTTAACATGTAGTCAAAGACCGGGAGGCTCACGCATTTCCTGGCGTACTCAAATTTGTCGATGGCAGTCATAATAATAATGATGAGTTTGGGATACCTGTCAGTGGCCACCTGGGTAAATTCTATGCCGTCCATAAAGGGCATCGAAATATCCACAAAGGCAATGTCCGGCCGCAGGTCATCTATTATGTTGATGGCCTCGATCCCGCTGGCGGCTTCACCCACCACCTCCATATCAAGGTTCTCCCAGTCAATGGCTGCTCTCATGAGCTTTCTGGCAGACTCCTCGTCATCTATTATCATCACACGTAACTTTCTGTTCATTACTCCCTCCGGACCTCCTGAAGTCTTGACATGTCAGGAATGGTTATCTCTATCCTGGTGTACTCACCGGGTTCGCTCTCGATCTTTACGCAGTCGTCCATGCCGGTGTACATCCTTATCCTCTCGACGGTTCCCCAGAGGCCAAAGCTCTCATCAGCCTCCTTTGGCCTGTCCTTTTTATCCACGGAAAGGATTTTTTTGATCTTGACAGGATCCATACCAACGCCTGTATCCGTCACGAAGATGTGCAGCTGCTTTGAAAAAGAGTCATCGCCCTCCGAGGGAACTACACAGGCCCTTATGCTTATGAGTCCCTTCTCGCCCTTCATCCTTATGCCGTGGTAAATACTGTTCTCGGCAAGGGGCTGCAAAATCAGCTTTGGCACTATGAAACTGCCCGCCTCTTCTGAAACGTCGTATTCATCATCTATTATATCCCCATAGCGCAGCTTTTGCAGCGAGAGATAGTCCTTGACGATACTGATCTCCCTGGAAAGAGGTATCTCCCTGTCACCCTTACTCAGGAAATTTCGGTAAAAGCTCCCCATGGTCTCCAGTGCATCGTGTACCTTGTCAGCTCCGGCATCCAGTGCCATGTAGCCGATAGTCTCAATGGAATTATAGAGGAAATGAGGTTTGATCTGCTCCTGAAGCACGCGCATCTCAGCCCTCTGAAGGATCTTTTCCTTCTCCATGAGCCTGTCGATCAGTTCGTTAACATGATCGATCATGTTATTGTAATCCCCCTCCAGCATCTCAAGCTCACTGCCGGGCATATCAACGTCGATCTTCTTAAGTTCTCCCGATGTCCTGTTCTCTTCCATAGCTGCAGAGAGCGCGAACACAGGAGTAGTGATATTTTTACTGATAAAAGAGCCGCTGAAAAGAACCAGTAATATGAATATTACCAGAATAAAAAGAAGAATATTTATAGCAGTAAATGGTAAGCTTTCATTCTCATAGGATGAACTGCGGAGAATAACGATAGGGAGTTTCGACACCCTGCATCCGGATAACAGCATCCTCTCGCCGTCAATTGTGATATCCCTGTGTATTATGTCTTTTGACACAAAAGCATCTTCAAAGTAGGGGGCTATCTCCCTGTTGCCTGCCAGAAACGAACCATCATCTCCCATGATGCAGATGTTGTCATAGCGCAGTTCCCCCAGCATCTTGTCAAAGTTGGAGGCAGAGATGTTCATCAGCATCATGCCGGTCCTTTCCTGTGTATCAGTGTCGTATATCGCCCTGCCCATTGTAACCATGGGCTTGTTACCGGCTTTTATGGCCACGCCGTTGGAGTTGAGGGATATCACTGCTGCGCCCTTGGCTGCATAAATATCTTTTCTCCAGAACTGCTGCTGCATCTTCTCGTAATCATACTGGTAGGTAAATCTGTTGGTGGACAGCATGATCATGTCATCCCTGAATATCATGACTGTATCAACACCCTCAGTTACATTCAGGATCTTCATGACGGCATATCTGGCGTCATTTATCATGCTTATGTCCACGGACTCCATGTCTGCCCTGAGAAAAGAAACAAGACGATCCTCCGTCATTATAAGCCTCGAAAGTTCCCTGTAACTGTCAATGTCTGTAGCTATGCTGCTTGAGAGAGTACGCAGTACGTTTTCCGACTCACGTCTCTCATAATCCCTTCTCTCCTTGGTTGTGATCAGATACACCGAGATGATGAAGGTAACAACAACTATGAAGACAATGCCAAAGATCAGTCGCTGAAGCTTTAATGATAGAGAAATCGTCTTTTTATTAGAAGTATTAGTATTCATGCTAAAAGAATAGCACTTTTTGAAGGAGTTTTCACCCCTTAACTGCACCTGCAATGAAGCTTGCCTGAATCCTTCTGCTAAGGAACAGGTAGAAAATAAGTGTCGGGAAGGTGGCGACGCACAGCGCAGCACCGATGGGTCCCCACTCAGTGGTGTACTGCCCCGACAGAGCCTTGATACCGACAGGAAGTGTCCTGTGTGCCGAGTCAGAAATAAACACGTTGGCAAACATGAACTCATTCCAGCACTGGAGGTAAGAATAGACACCTACGGTTGAAACCGCCGGCTTCATCAGGGGGAGGATTATCCTGAAGAAAGTCCCGAAAAGTCCGCAGCCGTCGATTCTTGCAGCCTCGTCCAGTGCATATGGAATCTCCACCATGAATCCTGTACAGATCAGAATGGACATTGAAAGTGCGAAGGCCGAATATGGCAGTATCAGCGTAGAATACTTGTTGAGCCAGTGCATCCTGGACAGAACCACATAAACAGGCACGATGGATGCCTGGATGGGAATGGTCAGTCCCAGCATAAAGAATGCGTTGGTGAGTTTGCTGAGTCTCCACCTTATACGGGTGATCGCATAGGTGGCCATCATAGCGGCCATCAGCGAAATTGCTATCGCTGCTAATGTTACTATCAGACTGTTTAAGAAATACAGTCCCATGTTTCCTGTCTTCATGGCTGAAACATAGTTGCTCCAAAGCCACTCTCTGGGAAGTCCTACAATGTTCTGACCAAAGATCTCTTCATTGGACTTAAGTGAGAATGTGAACATGAAGTAGATCGGGAATATATTGACCACGGCCCAGAAGATCAGGAATATATACATCAACACTTTGACGGCGGGATTGGTCTCCTTCACCGTCATGGCTTTACTGTTTTCCATATCATTCATCCTTTTCCCTGAATATTGCTGTTATGAGTAACGCAAAGGCAAAACATAAGAAAATAAGCATTACTGAAATCGTACTTCCCATACCGTATCTGTTCCTTAAGAACAGCATGTTCTCAAGGAGGGTACTGGGAACCTCGGTGGACTGGAAGGGACCACCTTCAGTAAGTATACGAACAAAGTCGTAGGCCTTCAGAGATCCGGTAACCGCAAAGATGACGCTGACTCTTATGATGGGCTTGATGATGGGTATGACGATGTATCTGTCAACCTGCCACGGCGTAGCGCCATCAAGCATAGCTGCTTCCCTTAAGTCTATTGAAACGCCTTTAACTCCTGCATACATAAGCAGCATGTGATATCCGATATACTGCCAGATAGTCGGCACTATGATACTTCCAAGAGCAGTCTTGACATCTCCTACCCATACATGCTTGAGATTACCAAGATTAACGGCATCAAGGAATCTGTTTAAAAGACCGTAATCAGGATTGTAGATCTTCAACCACAGCTGACCTATAACTACTGTGGAGATCAGCACGGGCATAAAGAAGATTGAAAGAAATGCCCTCTCATGCTTTGGACGCCTTCCAAGAAGAAGGGCCAGGAAAAGAGAAAAAGGAAGCTGCACAAATACTGAAAAGAATGCAAGCCACATTGAATTCTTGAGAGCTGTGATGAACTTGATGGATCCGTTGGTGAACAGCTCTACATAGTTGTTAAAGCCTATGAAAGTTCCTTCGGTGAAACCGTTCCAGTCATACATACTCCTGTAGATGGACACCGCGATGGGCGCGATGAGTATGCTGACAAAAAGAGCAAGTCCCGGAAGGATGAACAAAAATATGGTTAACCCCTTTTTAATATCAATCTTATTCGTCTTCATTCATACAACCTTCCAAAAAAATCGGTCCCCCTGTCTCCCCGAGGGATACAGGAAGGACCGAAAGATTATTTTACTGAATGTCTTTTGAGAGACCCTCGATGAACTGCTTGCCATCAAGAAGGCATCCATAAACCTGATCTACATATGAAAGATATGTGTTGGCTGAATCTGCGCTCATAGCTGTGTCTCCAAAGAGTACCATTGTGTCGGCTTTAGCAACGATGCCTGCTACAGTCTGTGTAAGCTCGTTAACTGAGCTTGTGTCGCCATAAGGTGTCCATGCAGGAAGTCCGCAGCCATCAAGATATCCATAGTGGCAGATGAGCTTTCCAAGCTCGAAGGTGTAATCAGCTGCTCTTGCTGCGTTAGGTGAAGACGCTGCAACTGCCAGTGTGTCTGAAGGTCCACCGATGAGCTGTCCGAGTTTGGACTTGTCAGCGTTGATAACAGGGAACTCACCAACTTTAACCTTGTCGCGGAATGACTCGTTTGCATTGAAGTCTGCACAGTTCCATGTTCCGTTCATGTAGAATGCATACTTGCCTGCCATGAAGTTGTTCTTAACTTCGTCGTTTGTAAGGCCGATTCCTGAAGGATCGAAGTAGCCGTTGTTAACCAGAGACTGGAATGTATCAACAGCATCAGCTACGTCCTGGTTGTTCCATGTTGCTCTTCCAAGGAAGATATCATTAAGTGTGTCTGCGCCTGCGCTCTTCTCGATAACAGACTCAAGATACTCTGTAACACACCATGTCTCTTTTCCTGCACATCCGAAAGGAATGATTCCTGCTTCTTTAAGCTTGTCGCAGCATGCGATGAACTCATCATATGTGCCGGGGATCTCATCGTATCCAACCTGCTTAAGAAGTTCCATGTTTGCGAACAGACCAACGATGTTCATGGTAAGCGGTACACCGTAGTGCTTGCCATCATAGGTTGAGTTGCCCATCATAACTTCAGGAAGCTCACTCTTGTAATTCTCATAAGCCTCATCCAGGCAGTAAACCTTGCCGGCATCAACGAAGTCGCCCAGGAATGCGCATGACCATGTGAAGAAGATATCAGGCATCTCATTAGCTGAAACAGCAGCCTTGATCTTGGTCTTGTAGGACTGGTTCTCGATTGCTTCCCATGTGAAGTTGACCTCAGGATATTTCTCCTGCATGTCAGCTATAGCCTGCTCATAAGAATGACGGTTTGAATCACTCTCTGTAGCTATACACCACATTGTGAGGTCGATAGGCTCTGCAGAATCTGCGCTCTCAGCGGCAGGCTCAGCTGCGGGTTCAGCAGCGGGCTCTGCGGCAGGCTCAGCTGCAGGCGCTTCTGCGGCGGGAGCTTCAGCAGCAGGGCTTCCACTGTCGGTAGCAGCTGGTGCAGACTCTCCGCATGCGACGAGAGATAAGGTCATAGCTCCCGCCATCAACATTGCAACAATTCTTTTCATCTTCATAACACCTCTCCTTTGCTTTATATTTTTATTCTACCTTGACCATGGGCCAAGGATAAGCAACCGTAAGCTCGTCTCCTTCAAGAGTGTAATAGAGGTATGCATCCTCGATGGGATCGTCATACATCAGCTTGATGTATGAGCCTTCCTCATCGACGCTGTAGTGCCCGGAGAAGATGGTCTCCTCAGAAAACCTGCCATCTTCCGTGAACACATAGGACCACCCGTTGTCCTGTTTCCAAATCCCAACAATTCCCTCACCCTCACCATATCTCTGGTAGGTTGACTCTTCATACAGGGTCATCTTGTCGCCGTCCATCGTATAGCGCATCTTCTGCTGATCTCCGGCCTTGTCCTTGAGAGTTATAAAGCTCTCATCTTTGGTATAGCGGTACTCACTCCCCTTGTAAGTAGCTTTACCATTGGTTGAAAGAGAAATAACCGTTACCATCGGGTCATGGATATAAGCCCATTTCTCCACCTGTGCACCGCACCCGCCAAGCACTGTTAACATGCCTATGATGGCCAGGCCGCCTATATATTTTTTTAATCCTTTCATACCCGTACCTCGATGTATTCATTTAAATATGACTACAATAAAACTATAACCAATTGAATTGTCAGATAGAATGGATTTCTTTTACCTTAGCAAGCACATTTTTTACTTCTTTAACAAAAAATTCATTCTTTGTTTTCATTTATTATCAAATTTTCACAAAAATAAAGGCACTTGTTTTTACACAAGTGCCAAATCATAGTCAAAATATCATAATTCTTTTTTAATTGCTGCCAGGAATTCGTCATATTCCTCAAAGGCGGGAAGCTCAGGGTGATCGGCTTTGATCTGATCCGTTGTCCTGAACAGGAAGCCTGCCTTGGAAGCCAGGATCATGCCAAGATCGTTGAAGCTGTCACCGGCGGCTATGGTCTCGTATCCTATGGACTGCAGTGCTTTGACGGTGGTCAGTTTGGAATCCTTGATCCTCATACGATAGCCTGTAATCTTACCATCCTCTGCCACTTCCAGAGAGTTGCAGAACAGTGTGGGCCATCCGAGCTTCTTCATGAGCGGAGTAGCAAACTGGGTAAAGGTATCGCTGATGATGATGACCTGTGTCAGGCTTCTGAGCTCGTCCAGAAACTCTTTTGCTCCGGGAAGCGGATCGATTTTTGCTATGGTCTCCTGTATCTCTTTTAACCCAAGGCCATGTTCCTTTAGGATACCCAGCCTCCAGTTCATAAGCTTGTTGTAGTCGGGTTCATCCCTGGTGGTCCTGCGCAGCTCCGGAATGCCGCTGGCCTCCGAAAACGCTATCCAGATCTCAGGTACCAGTACTCCCTCCAGGTCAAGACAAACTATATTCATAACTCACTCCTCCTCTACTTCTGTAGTATCTCTGTTTCGCTTTATTTCATACATCTGCGCATCAGCTATGGCTATGACCCTGTTAAGGTTGATCTCCTCAGTAAAGGTTGTCGCATAGGTTCCGATGCTGGCAGATACTTTAAAGCCGCATTCTTCGCTGATCTGTTCAAGATAATTCTCAATGTCCTTAATGATTGTGCTGCACTCATGATCTCCCAGGAAAAATGCCATCATCTCGTCACCGCCTATCCTTACACAGATCGCATTCTCAGGCACAGATCGTTTCAAAGCCTCTGCTACTGCTGCTATAGCCTTGTCTCCTGCAAGATGTCCCCGGGTATCATTTATCTTCTTCAGTCCGTTGAGGTCAGCCAGAAGCACCGTTAACCTCTTTCCATAATTCTCAGTCTTTCTGATCAGCTCATCATATCTTGACATAAAAGCCATTCTGTTGTAAAGCCCCGTAAGGGCATCATACTGGTACATCTTCTGCAGCTTCTCACGAAGATACTGCTGATACCTGTAGATGGCATATCCTCCAAGCCCCATGCTGAAGCAGTTGGTCAGATTCGGGGTCTGGTTGTAATCCACTATATCTACCTTTGGGAAATAATAACATACAAAGCCGGGGCATTTTCCCATATACTCAAGTCCGTTGAATACTAAGGGCATGCCGCATTCAATTATCTCATCCAGATGAGGAATTATATCCTGCGGTTCGTAAGGATAAGGCTTATTGCTCTCGATGAAAGAATCGAATACGACATTTCTTTTGCCGTTGCCAAGGTTCTCAAAGAAGTAATTGTTCTCCATGTCAAAGCAGGCATCCTCCATTACGACTATCGCATATGGAGCAAGTGTATTCTTAAGATAGTTGATGTTGTTCTCCATGTCCTTGCCGATCATGATCTTGGAAGTGATGAGCTGCATGGCATGTATATCATCCTCATGATGATAAAATTTATTATTTAGTCCGTTTACTGATGAGGCTATATCCTCACTGCACTTGGGACATCCGCAAGATTCATTGACAATAAAGCCTGGCACAACGCTTCTGACGATATTGCTGTAGCCTGCCAGTGTTCCCTTTATTACCTCCATAATTGCAGCAGCCAGTTCAAAGCTGTCGCAGCTGGCGGTAGTGATCTGGGGAGTGTTCATAAATGCCTCTTCTATCCCGTCAAAGCCACTGACCAGTACATCTCCCGGCACGTCGATCCCTGCAGTATGGAAGATGTCACATACATTAATGGCCATTATGTCATTGGCGCAGATGACTGCCTCAGGGAGCTCATCTCTCTCCAGAAGCTTCTCTGCTGCAGCCCTGGCGGGTACTGCCCAGAAATCGCCGTAGCTTAGCATGCTGTCGTCAAACTCTATACCATTTTCTGCGATGACTTTTTTAAATACATCTATTCTGTCATTTGAAAAAGGACTGGTCTTCTTGCCGGCCATGAAGTGAGGCTTCGTGACACCGTGGTACTCAATGATGTGTCTTACGACCTCCTCAAAACCACTGCAATAGTCGTATTTGACCTGAGCCACATTATCATAGTCACCATCAACGACAACAACCGGTACGTTGCATCCCCTGGCCCTGTCGATGATGTGCTGGGTATTCTCTCTGCTCTTTAGCTTCTCGTCCATGACCACGACAATATCAACCCTGTTATAGGGAATATCATCGAAGATCGCCACCTCCGGCACCTCTGCACCGCTGTTGCCGATCTCGGAATTCATCGCATAGATAAAGAGCTGGAAACCGTTCTCCATAAGAAGCCTGTTGAACTCAGAAACAAAGACAAATTCCTGGGATTCGTATATTCTGTATGTACATAACGCCACTATCTTCTTGCCGTTTATCATAGTAATTCTCCGTGTCGACGATTAGTGAAAAAGTTTCGCCAATAAACATTATATACAAAAAACACACATTAGTACAGTAAAGTGTTGAAATCAATACAAGTTCTGATCATCTATTTGTTCCATCTGGTTATCTTTATCTGATGATTTGTTTTCCTTTTTAAAGATTGCTCTTGCTTCATCTATGCTGACACCGTCAATGTAGTATCTGATAGCAGCTGCTCCGATGGCCTTAGTTCCTGCACCGGCTATTCCTGAATTGATCACGCCTCCGGCAAGTGGAATGAACTTTACAGCGCCATGGGCAATGAATCTGAATACAGTGCCGGCACCACCGGTAAGAAACAGGGATGTCAGGAACTCTTTTCCCGTATCTATTGACATCTCTCGTCCGCTGAGACCTGCAATCATGGCAACCATAACCGCCTGAACAACGAGTAATACATAAATGTCTGCCACAGGAATGTTGGCCAGCGCGATGGCACTTGCTATCGCCACGAAGGAATTGGTCACATGTGTTGCCATCTTCCTAACCAGCTCGTTGAGCTGCAGAGCCATCCTGAAGCCCATCTTGGCATCGAAGTCAAGGATTGCCTCATCAAGCTTATCCCGCAGTTCCTCAATGTTATATC
>JAEEGH010023296.1_pt1 | contig 12603 bp, 12 predicted proteins | sample 9134181 | NCBI WGS metagenome assembly JAEEGH01 (sample SAMN16246544, study PRJNA631951) | gut metagenome | biome: gut microbiome; feature: rumen; material: DP-attached | host: Bos | place: Iran: Karaj | collected 2018-10 | reverse complement strand
TGTCTTTATCATGACATTACGCCTCCCTAACTTTCCAGGTACTTGCAGAAACCGATGCTTCCCATAGATTCCTGTATTCGTCACAGGAATCTATCAGTTTGTCGTGTGTATCTGCTGCGATACAATAGCCTTCCTTCATCACACAGATTTTATCAGCATTCTTTATGGTAGAAAGCCTGTGAGCAATAACGAGCACGGTCTTTTCCTTTACTATCTCATCCAGGGCCGCATTCATCTTCTCCTCATTTTCGGGATCCATAAATGCCGTTGCTTCATCAAGCACTATGATCGGGGCATCTTTAAGTATCGCCCTGGCAAGTGAAATCCTCTGACGTTCACCTCCCGAAAGCTGTTTTCCTCCATCGCCAGCCTGCGTCTGTATTCCATCAGGAAATCTTTGCAGGAATTCATTGCACTGGGCTCTTCCTGCTGCATCAAGCACTTCCTCTTTTGTAGCATCTGGCTTACCGATGAGGATGTTTTCATACAGACTTGTGTTAAAGAGAAACTGTTCCTGAGAAACAAATGCCACCTGATCATTCAGCGACTCAAGGGACATATCAGTGATGTCCTGCCCACCTATTGTTATACTTCCGGAATCAAGATCGTAGTAATGTACCAGAAGCTTAGCAAGAGTTGACTTTCCACTTCCGGATTCGCCCACAAGTGCTGTGGTTGTTCCCTGTTTGAGAGCAAGATCCACTCCATGCAGAACTTCTGCATCCTTGTAGCTAAAATGAACATCCCTGAATTCAACATCCATATTATTCCCTTTAAATCCTGATGTTCCTTCTTTAAGAGGAGGATGTTCCATCATCTTTTCCAACTCTGTAATCTTATAGTCAAGCTGCGGGAACTTTCCTGCAAAGTTAAGCGCCTTTAGTACTGACGGGCCCACAGCAAAGGACATACAGAATACAAGCACCATCTTATCCAGGGTGATAGTCCCGCCCAGTACCATCAGAGAACCGAATGGCAGCATAAGGAGTACAAGGCATGGCAGGACGCTTGAATATACTGCCATCCAAGGCCAACAGACCTTGTACCAGTCTAGGGTAAAGTCACGATAGCTTCTTACCACTTCCCCAAAACGCTTATAAGAATCGCCATCTTTATTAAAGACCTTAACTACCTCCATGCCATTTACATATTCGATGATTGTATTGTTCATATTTGCTGCGGATTCATAATAGGCATTCATCTTCTCCATTCCGGATTTCATCATCATGCCCATAGCAAACATTCCCACCACAAGCGGTACCAGCGATAAAAGACCAAGCCTCCAATTGAATACAAACATAAGAACAATAATGATGGCGGGGATTGCGATATTGGCAATTCCCTCAGGAATTGCATGCGCCAGCAGAAGCTCAACCTGATCTATATCATCGGTAAACACCTTCTTTATACGTCCCGAACCGAGCTCTGTTATATTTCCCAGCGGCTGCTTCTCAAGCTTTCCCTGCAGAGAAATCCTAAGGTTCTTCAGTGTGTTATATGCACTGATATGCGAAAACTCCAGCCCCTGCACATATGTAACGGAAAAAATAATCTCACATATGGCAATCGCCACGACTCTCAGCAAAATATAGGATGCATCGATATGCTCACCTCGCGTAAGAGGCGATATTATCTGATACATAAAAAAATACGGTGCAATATTTGCAATAATGCCTACAGACATCATTAACACTGCCCATACAGTATACTTCTTGTATTCTCCAATGTACGGAGCTACTTTTTTGAACATACTTCCTCCTTCTTGGTTAACCATAAAAAGATAAAAAGGAATAATTTCTCAGGCTGCATTTCTAACAGTTGCATGCTCAAAATGCTTTCTCAGGATGAAATATCCGATATATACGCCCACTACAGCAAGCAGGAATACAACAGCAGTTGATACAATGCCCATAAAACCTGTCGTGTACGAAATCATTTCATCCATTGCTTCAGGAGTTTGCCCTCTGGAAATCCATTCCTCTCTGTAGCTTTCCATGAAAAACATTGAAGGAATAATGGATCCGAATGCCTGCCCTACGTGGAATACACCGGATGCCGCTGCTACTCTCCATACGGAAGGCTTATCGCTTGTTGAAGCTATTAAGTCAGCGATTAAAGCTCCTAGCATTGATGTAATGAACCAGGGAAGATATCCTGCGCCCATTATTGAAAAAAGAATCATACAAATAGCCTGCATTATCAGGAACTGCCCGAATTTACCAACCTTTCTGGACATAAAATACATTATCGTGCCAGTAAATATAGCACATACTCCCGGGCTTATTGCATGTCCGAAAGCCCCAAATATCATCACTGCTGTGCCGGATACCATGTAAAAAATCATGTACAGGGCTGACAAAAGCGCAATCATCACTATGTCCTTAATCTTTAATCTTTTCATACTTCCTCCTTTGATTATGTGTGTTATATTTTTAGATTCTCAGAATCTTAGTACCCTTTTTTACCTTCCATTCAAGCCGATAATGAAGCCATGTTGTTAAATATCTCGTTAAGCCTGTTAACAGTTTCTCCTGTTAACTCAAAATCGTCAGTGATAGTCTTTTCATTAAGAAAAATTATCCTGTCAGCCACATGCCTCAAAAACTCGTAGTCATGAGATATTACAAGAACTCCCGCGTGTTCTTTGAGCTTTACTATTTCATCAGAAACCCTTTGCATGGAGTACACATCCAAGCCGCTAGTGGGTTCGTCAAATATGATAAGGTCTCTATCACATATAAGCGCCATTGCTATCTGAAGCCTTTGCTTCTGCCCTCCGGAAAGATCAAAAGGATGCTTGTATCTGTAAGGGACAAGTCCTAGGTGCTCCTCACATTCTGCGATTTTCTCCTGATCGTTTTTTACAAGAGAAAGCTCATTATCTACAGACGTCCCAAAAAGCTGGTAATCCGGATCCTGCATTATAAAGAACGGAAGAGTGCTTTTAATTACCTTTCCGCTGTCCGGCTTATTGCTTTCACAAAGAATCCTTGCAAGAGTAGTTTTACCGGCGCCATTACTGCCCACAAGTCCCACGACTTCATGTTTATAAAGCTTTAAGTTTATGTCTTTTATAATGCCCTTATACGAAATATCATTAAGCTCCGCTACAATATCTTTTCCTACGACTTTTGCATTGTTAAAAGGAAGTCCAAGTGAGAATAAATCAAAGCTTCTGGTGTCATAACCGCTTTTCTTAAATTCATCCTCACTTTCAAAAACAGTCATTTTGCCCTTCGCCATAAAAAGGACCTTGTCTATATAACCGTTTAAGTAATAGAATCTGTGGTCAGCGACAAGAATCGTGTACCCTTGAGATTTAAGCTTGTCTATAAGCTTTCCAAGACGTATGGCATTACCGTAATCTAGATTGGCAGAAGGCTCATCAAATATGAGTATCTTCTGATCCATGGTCAGTGATGATGCCAGGGCAAGTAGCTGTCTTTCTCCGCTTGAAAGGGTGAAAATGTCACGTCCTATTACTTTCAAGAGACCAAACTCTTCCTTGAGGGCACCAAGTTTTTGACGCATTTTTTCTTTGGACATGCCGTAATTCTCCATCGGGAATACAAGCTCCGCCGTGGAGTTTTCGGTAAAGAACTGCGAGCGAGGATTCTGAAAAACAGATCCCACTTCTTTGTTCAGGTCATACATTTTTACCTTTGCATAGTCTTCACCGTTTATATAAAGCTTTCCTTGAAGTTCGCCCTCAGTTATGGTAGGAATCAGCTTGTTGAGGCACTTTAAGAGTGTAGATTTGCCACAACCACTGTTACCGGTAATGAGCACAGCCTCCCCCTTCATAACTTCAAAACTTATGTCAAATATTCCTTCTTCTGATTCGTTATATTTAAAAGAAAGGCCTTCTGCCTTAATCACAGGTGTATCTGCCATACAAAACCTCCTGCTAGTCCGATCATAAAGACAGCCATTATCATTGCATCTGGCCATCTTACCTTTTCCTCAAAATAAGAGCTTCGCTTCACCGGTGCATCTATCCCCTTAACCATCCCGGCAGCCGTAACTTCTTCAGCTAGTGCCGCACATCTGAAAAGCTGCGGCACCACAAAATACTGAAAACTGCTGATTGGTTTTTTCCATGTAAAGGCAATTCCCCTAAGTCGCATGGACTCTTTGATCAGCTTGAACTCTCGTGCAAAAGTGGGTATGTACTTGAGGGTTATAGTAACTGCCACCACCATTACCCTTGGCAATCTCATAGTCTCAAGAGCCGATAGAAGCTCTGCGGAATTGTACTTGGTTACAAGCACCGATGCCAGCACCAGACAAGGCACAGACTGAGCAATTACGATGAAAAAGAGTCCTATAAACTTGGTCCTGTCATCCATGATCGTAATCGCGTGTATTCCGATCATTGCCCCATAGACCGCTATCATTCCGATAATCCTTTTGTACCGTTTCATTAAAATCAGAACAAAAGAAGCAAAGGCAAGCAGAAAATACTGTAAATACCTGCCGTTTAACACTATGTACATGGATGGTGCAATAATGTTGATAATGATCAGTACCACCGGATTAATTCGTAATCTGTTCATAGTCGTCTTTATCCTCGCATTGCAGTTCGTAAAGCCTTTTGTAAATATCACAATCTTTTATTAGTGTTTCGTGGCTACCGTTTCCAACCACTTCACCTTTGTCTAGCACCACTATTCTGTCGCAATTCACGACAGATCTTAATCTGTGAGCTATCATAAGAACCGTTTTGCCCCTTGTCAGCTTCTCTATGGCAGCCTGAAGTTTTGTCTCGGTCTCAGGATCGACAGACGCCGTGCTTTCATCAAGAAGGACTATCGGTGCGTTCTTTAAGAATGCTCTTGCTATCGATAGTCTCTGTCTTTCGCCACCCGAAAGAGTATGTCCATTTTCGCCTATCACGGTATCGATACCCTCGGGAAGCTTATTTATAAACGCCATACACTGAGCGTCTTCGGCTGCTTTCAACACCTCTTTTCTTGTGGCATTCCTATTCCCAACAAGTATATTGTTATAAATCGTGTCATTAAAAAGAGTTACATCCTGAAATACTATTGAGAACAATTCAAAAAGCCTCTCGGGATGAACACTCCTAACATCTGTCCCCCCAATCGTTATCAGTCCGCTCTCATAATCCCACAGTCTAGCTGCAAGCCTGCAGATAGTGCTCTTACCACTTCCGGAAAGTCCAACAAGTGCTGTGTACTGTCCCTGTTCGGCAGTAAAGCTCACGGAGTTAAGAACATTCTCCTCTGATGTGGTCTCCTTGCTCGTATAAGAAAAAGAAACATCTTTGAAGCAAATATCATATCCATCAAAAGAAGCCGTTCTGCTACCAGTCTGCTCCGGATATTCCATGATATTCTCGATTCTTGTGGCAGCAACCTTGCTGGCTATTACTGCGCCTAAATGCTCGCAGGTGTAAGAAAGAGGCTCATATATCCACACAGCCATCAGAACAAAAGTTATGTAGATTTCCACGCTGATTTCCCCTTTGGCTAGGATTCCTGCGCCATATATAGCCACTATGCCTATGCCCATTCTCAAAAGATTAAAGGCCATTGAAACACACATACCAGCCAAAAATTCAAACAGCACCAGACCCGGAATTAAATGACTTATCTTTCTATAGATACTTTTTTGATATGTGCCAATATTTCCTGAAATTTTAAGAACCCTTATATTTTCCAGGTACTCCTGAATCGAATCGGAAATTGCCACCCTTGCAATTCTGTTCTTCATATGAGTCTTCCCGGACACAGTATCACTTAATGACATGCTGAAAACCACAAACGGAATAACTGCCGTAAGCGCAAGCGCCATTTTGACATTTATGAAATACATAAATATCAGTGTTATGCCTATTCCAAAAGCTCCGCCAATCATCTCTGTCAACTGATTGGCAAGAACACCTTCAATAGTTCCTACATCATCCATTACAGTCGATGTCAGATCACTCAAGTCATGTGTAGAAAGAAAACTCTCAGGAAGTCTCCTGAACTTGTCAGCAACACCCATTCTAAGAGAGTTATTTTCATTAGCCGCATTTATGTATTTCATGCGGTACATTTTCTTGTAAGTTAAGAACATAATGGCTATAAGAAACGCTCCGGCAATAAGATAAAATGCCACGCTTGTTTCCACTGCATTCCCAAATTGATACGCTCTAAGCATCTTGGATAAGACATGTATTATCATTATCATTGGAAGCATGCATACAACCTGGAACAGTCCAAGCCATAGGGATGCAAAAAGAACAGCCTTCTTGCCATTTTCAGACATATATTTAAGACACTTTAGCATCTATAGGCACCTCCTTTTCAAGCTTCCAGCTTACAGCTTTCTTGTACTCACAGTACATCTCATAATATCTTCCGCGTAATGCCATAAGCTCTTTATGGGTGCCTTCTTCGATAGGAGCGCCGCCATCTATCACATAGATATTGTCTGCATTCCTAATAGAAGAAAGCCGATGAGCAATCATAATAACTGTTTTGCCTTTAAGCAGATTTTCAAATGATTTTCTGATTAGATACTCGTTTTCCGCATCAGCAAACGCTGTCGCTTCATCAAGGATAACTATAGGTGAGTCCTTGAGTATGGCCCTTGCTATTGCTATTCTCTGAATCTCGCCTCCCGACAGATGTGCGCCAATGGAGCCGTATACAGTATCAATTCCATTTGGAAGTTTGCTTATGATATCACTGCACTGAGCAGCTTCGAGGGCTCTAAGAATCTCATTTCGGCTGGCATTCTTTTTATACAAAGCAACATTCTCTTTGTTTCTTCTTATTTTTTTATATGAAATGCATTCATTCCGGGATAAACAGCCGCTTCGCCAAGCTGCTCCTCAATTCTGAGAAGCTGATTATATTTTGCCACACGCTCAGAGCGGCTTGGAGCACCGGTCTTAATCTGACATGTATTAAGAGCAACTGCGAGATCGGCGATTGTTGTATCCGCTGTCTCGCCGGAGCGATGCGAAGAAATTGCAGTATATCCTGCGTTGTGAGCCATCTTGATGGCTTCCAGTGTCTCGGAAACAGATCCTATCTGATTTAGTTTTATGAGGATTGAGTTTCCTGCTCCCAAAGAAATGCCCTTGCTGAGACGCTCTGTATTTGTGACAAAGAGATCATCACCGACAAGTTGTACCTTGTTACCGATTTTAGCGGTCATTTTTTGCCAGCCTTCCCAGTCCTCTTCGTCAAGTCCGTCCTCGATTGAAATAATAGGATATTTATCTACAAGACTCTCCCAATGCGCGATAAGCTCATCTGATGTAAACTCTTTTCCTGACTTAGGCTGCTTATAGAAGCCTTTTCCTTTTTCACTCTTCCATTCGGAAGCTGCTGCATCCATGGCAATCATAAAGTCCTTACCCGGCTCATACCCCGCTACCTTTATGGCTTCAAGGATTTTCTCAATTGCCTCTTCATCACTCTTAAGCTGGTTAGGTGCAAAACCGCCCTCATCTCCAACAGCAGTTACATCCCCCATATCCTTGATGAGCTTTTTGAGATTATGGAATACTTCTGCGCACCAACGAAGTGCCTCCTTGAATGAAGGTGCTCCAACAGGCATGATCATGAACTCCTGCGTGTCAACAGCACTGTCTGCATGTGCTCCTCCATTAAGGATGTTCATCATAGGAACAGGAAGTCTGTTGCCGGATACACCTCCAAGGAACCTATATAAAGGAATATCGAGAGCCTTGGATGCTGCTCTGGCTGTAGCAATTGAAACAGCAAGTATTGCGTTGGCTCCAAGTTTTGATTTATCTTTTGTTCCATCTGCCTTGATCATGGCTGCGTCAACTGCGTAGGTATCTGATGCATCAAGTCCAACGATAGCATCATTTATAACAGTGTTGATATTCTCTACTGCCTTTGTGACACCCTTGCCCAGATATCTTGATTTGTCACCGTCTCTAAGTTCAAGCGCCTCAAACTCCCCTGTTGATGCTCCACTTGGTGCTGTCCCGGTAGCAACCGTTCCGTCTGCAAGAGTGACCTCTGCCTCAACAGTAGGATTTCCTCTTGAATCTAAAATCTCTCTTCCTATAACCTTCTCAATTTCCAAATACTCCATTTACAATACTCCTTTCCGCTTAAACACAGAATTCCTCTTTTCATAGCCGGTCATAGGGCCCGGTATGAAAAAGAGGAACTCACATGATTTACTCAACATGTTAGCCTTTGCTAACATTGATTATTCTATTACTGCACCTTATATGTGTCAACCGCTCTAAATGAGTATTTTTATCAGATGTTATTTCTTTTTATAGCCACAGTCACAGTATGGGCCACCTGATGCAAGTGTAAACTGTCTCACAAATACAGTTGCTCCACCCATCTCACTCATAGTGTAGTCAAGATGGCACATGGCAGGAACAAACTCATATAACCCAAGCTCCTTCATAAGCGTGCAGATGCCGCATTTAGTGAACCTTGCTTCGTATCCGGATCCGTCTCCATAGTCAAGATATTCCATATTCCAGGAATAAGGATTCCTGTCAGCAGCCTTAAGATCAGCGGTTTTCTTCATCCCATTTATATCTGCATCACTGAATTTCTTTTTCCCTGCCTGTCTGCAAAACCACTTAGTTACAGGGGTTGTCATGGCCTGGGCGTAATAATCCGTCAGTGCCTCTACTGCTGGTTTATTCTTCAAGCTGAGTATCACTGCTGAAAACAAGGCACAGTTTACGATGTTGGTCTTAAATATGTCCCCTTTTTCAAATTCCGGAAGCTTTCCAATGATTTCTTTGTATCTTTGCTTTGCTGATTTCATAACATCATTGGCTTCCAACTCCGAAAGCCCTAACACGCTTATCAGCTTATTTTGAAAACTCTTTTTGTAAATAAGCCACATTCCCGCTGGCATTCCTGAGTATTTCATAGCTTTTCCCCATTATTTCTTTAGTCTTAGATAAAAATCACACTTATCTGCGCCTCTGCCCAGCGTCCCTGTCCTGATAAATTCGAGTCCCGGAAGATTCCCATAGATCCTGTCATCATTTCCGCAGAATATCTTTGTGAGCTCAGGGCAGCCAAGTTCCGTAAAATATCTATTATATGGGCACTGTGTTATATCCATCTTGTATTCGCCCTTTTTGTTAGGGTAAAAGACATTCTGAAATCCGCAAGTAGGCCCAAATATTTTCTTGGTCAGTGGGTCCCACATTTTAACAAATAATCCCTTCATTCCGGGAACCCTCATCAGCTTGGCCAATTTGGCCTGAATCCCTGTACATCCCACAACAGCAGCATCCTCAATGACTTTAAATGCCCTATTCTCGCCCAGTATTGGTTTTATTGTCAAATAGATAGCCGAAGAAGGAAATATTCTACTGTCAGTATGATTATGTACCCCTTCAGGCAATGACTTATACTTATCAAGAATCTCCGAAAGCTTTAAAGTGGCATCATTCCAAAGCTTATCACTTTGTTCTTTAGGAAAAACCTTATCCATCTCGGCCTTTATGAAGCCTTTCTTTTTCATGATCTGTTCTGCTTTTTCTGACATCTTTCATTTCCTCCCCAGCAAAAAGCTTTTTTTCTCAAAAACATTTCTGTTCTATCCTCTAATGAGGTTATACATAATCATCATAATCTGCGGTCTCAGGAAAGATTTTCTTGAAATATCCAACAGTTATTACAAGCCATTGGGCTTGCCACAACAATGACAAGCATTTCAATAATGCACAAAACCAATGCCACAACTATCGTCTTTATCAACTGTCATGCCTCCCATTACTGCTCTTTCTCCATTAAACCGTCATTACCATAAATTCATCTATAGCTTTCAGCACAGGTTCTGCGTATTCTTTCCCGCCGAACAGCCACTGCTCATGCTGCATGTTGAACTCTCTGATGTCAGGATCATGGAAGTACTTCTTATAGCGTTCAAGATACTTCTCACCCATTTTGTTGGCATAGATAAAATGTGCTCTTGTATGCTCAACATTGATATCATCACTAAGATGGGTTAGGAGGTCTGTGTAATACTCATTCTTTATGGACTGGGGATTAAACTTGGAAAAACAGTTCATGAATTTCTCAGCATTTTCATCATCCATTTCAAAGATTTTTTTCAGCTTTTCTTTGGATTTATTCCGTTTCTTTTCACTGCCTGTAAAGCTTGTTAAAAGAGGCACAACAAGCATTGACTGGAGTTTTGCTGATACCGGCCCGCTCTGATCAAGGTCAGGACTGCCAAAGATAGCATGATCTATATGCACGTTCTTTCTCATAACAAGCTGACCCACAAAACTTGAACCAAGAGAAGATCCAATAGCTCCATCAAGCCTGCCATTATGCTTCTCACAGATATATTTCTCGATTTTCTCTGTTACCGTAATCATATCAGGAAAGATACCATCACTTCCATCAAACCCATCATAGTTCACGCATATAAGATGATATTTCTCTGATAACCTATCGATTACTGTTCCAAAGTTTGTCTGCCAGTCACAGCATGTCCCGGGAAGCAGCATAAGCGTCTTTCCTGACATATTCCCAATTTCTTCAAATTGCATTTTTCATACTCCCCTGTTTTGTAGTATTTCTGATTAAATCCACCATCTTATCCCAGCCTTCCTTGGCCTCTTTCACTATTGGGAATGCCGGATAGCAGTGGAACATGCCTTCGCCTACGATCATCTCATAATCCACTCCATATTTTTGCATGACTTTTTCGAAAGATGGAGCGCAGGCATACAACGTTTCTTCGGAGCCATAAACAAAAGTCACTTGCGGACAATTGGTAAAATCGGCCTTTTGAAGCCATATCATGTATTCAGGAACTGACAAATCGCCATGTCTCATGATATCCACAGCGGTTCTCATATAGCTTGCCGGAATTGCCACATCTTTTTTATCCAGTTCAAGCATTCTCTGCCACTCTTCGTCCGTTTCAACACAGGTTCCGGGCGAAATTGCGAGGATATATCCCGGCATTGGGGTGTCATCATGTCCATCATTGATGTATGGGACTATTCCAAGCGCAAGATTCCCGCCTGATGATGTGCCTAAAACTGAGATGTTCTCAGCATCATAATCCCTTAGCATCTCTTTATATGTCTCATGGATCATGGCGTATGCTTTTGTCAGAGGATAATCGGTACAAAGTGGATAATATGGCACATACACATCTACGCCTGTTTCCCTGGCAAAACGCAGTGCTTTCTTGACAGCGTCAGGTCTTGGCGCCATTACCATTCCACCACCTATAATAAAAAGATTTGCATGAACTGTCTTAGCTTTGTGTTTCATTCTGATCACTGTGAACCCCATAACCTTTATCCGGCCTATGATTAACTCAGGATCCTTCAGCTCAGGTATGTAGTTCTTTGCGTTTTCTTTCCTTTTTGCAGCCACAATTTCCTCTGCAGATTTTCCCTCCCACATCTTTTTAAGACCTACAGCCTTTACTAGCCGCTTAAGGATTTCATATTTAAGACTCATTGCTCCTACTTTCTGCACTGGAATACCGCAATACTCTCCACATTAGAAACTTTAACTTCACTGTACATTTCCTTGAGTTTCTTCTCCAGGGATTCCACGGTTTCAAATGGTCTTGTGAAGAATCCGCTTTTTATGTAAAAACGGCTTATCATCTTATCTGTATGCGCATTGGAACCTTCCACATAGAAACATCCAGTAAAAATCCCACCGGGCTTAAGCACCCTGAAAGTCTCCTTATAAGCTGCTTTCTTATTAGGAAACGCATGAAAACCATTTAGCGAAACGACCGCATCAAATGTATTGTCCTCAAATGGGAGATTGCCAACATCCCCCTGCTTAAAAGTTATGTTCTTTATCCCCATTTCATCGGCTCTTTGAGAAGCTGAAGCCATCATGCTTTCCGAATAATCAAGACATGTGATGTCAGCACTCGGAAGTGTTTTCCACACCGGCATTGAAAGAACTCCTGTCCCCACCGGAACCTCAAGTAACTTCCCTGAAAAATCCACAGGAATCATCTCAAAGGCTCTCGCCTGATATTCCAGCGCATCATCTCTGTCCATGTTCCACACAAGCTTGGTGACTAACCTTCCCATAAATGTACTGCAGGTCATCATTCCATCGTAAAAACTGTGAGCCTTCCCGAGGCTCTTATACGCACTCTTTATCTCAGTTTTCCTATCTGACATATCTAACTCCTCCACGTTTCTCAAAACAATGTACATATCCAAGCTGCAAGTGCTGATGCTGCCGGGAATATGATCAACAGCTTTAATAACTGACTCTTGATGTTATAACCATACTTTCTATTCGCATACACACTTTCCACCTCAGGATAATAATACTGGAAAAAATGGAACTTCATAAGCAGGAAGTAATCAAAAAAGACCATGTCGTAGATTTTGTAGGCAGCGAATATAAAAACGAATCTGAAAAAGAACTGCCAAAACATGAAACCGCTCCTAAAGCCATCCCAAATTGAGATAACACCTACCCCCAGTATCATCAGAAAACTGAATATCATTAAAGTCCAGCCGATTGCCCTGGCACCGTAGAACAGTTCTTTTTCCCTTGGTAAAAGAGCTTCCTGCGCCTCCTTCGGTGCTGAAGAAAAGAACTTCTTTTCCTGAATAAATGCCAC
>JAEEGH010023293.1_pt1 | contig 12604 bp, 16 predicted proteins | sample 9134181 | NCBI WGS metagenome assembly JAEEGH01 (sample SAMN16246544, study PRJNA631951) | gut metagenome | biome: gut microbiome; feature: rumen; material: DP-attached | host: Bos | place: Iran: Karaj | collected 2018-10 | reverse complement strand
TATTGGCTTTCTTGAACATATCCTTGGCTTTCGGGAACTTGTCATACAAATCCTTTCCCATCCCGACAAATTGGGCCCCTTGACCGGGGAAAACGTATGCTTTTATCATTGTGTGATTTAAAATTTAATATTCAAAGATTCAAAATTCAAAGATTTAGTGTAGGTTGCTACCTATCAATTGGAAAAACTCTTCCCGTGTCGACTCGCGTTCAAAGGCACCTATGAAGTCGCTCGTTGTGGTCACCGCGCTCTGCTTCTGCACACCACGCATCGACATGCACAAATGTCGTGCCTCGATGACGACGGCCACGCCCAAGGGGTGTAGGGCCTCGTTGATGGCATTCTTGATTTGGGTGGTCAAGCGTTCCTGCACCTGAAGGCGACGCGAATAAGCCTCAACCACACGGGCGATCTTGCTCAACCCCGTGATATAGCCATTGGGGATGTATCCCACGTGTGCCTTGCCGATGAACGGAATCAGATGGTGCTCACACAACGAATACACTTCAATGTCCTTGACGATAACCATCTGACGGTAGTCCTCCTTGAACTTGGCTGACAACAAGATTTCCATCGGGTCCTGCTGATAGCCATGGGTAAGGAATTGCATCGACCTCGCCATGCGCAAAGGCGTCTTCAGAAGGCCCTCACGCTGGGGGTCTTCACCCAAGAGCTCCAGGATGGCGGTGTAATGCTCCTGAAGTTTGGCCAAACGCTCGGGGTCGTACTGTTCGATGGCTTCGTACCCGAGGCGTTTCCTATGCATTTCATCCATCGTCAACCGATTTTTTGCTTAGGCATGGCCACCGTCGACTGCTGTCCCATGACGCACTTGCCCGTAAACTGGGCACCCACTTCGATGAGCAGTTGTTTGGTGTTCAGGTCGACTTCCACTTTCGAGGTCGACTTCAAGGCGGTCAGTTCTTCCGTAGTGATATTACCTTTCACCACGCCAGATATTTCGGCTTGTTTGCAGTTGAGGTCGCCTTCCATGACGCCGGTTTGGCCAATCACGACCTTACCGTTGGATTTCAGCGAGCCAATCAGATGTCCGTCGATACGGATGTCGCCATTCGATTCAATGTCACCCTTGATGGTGGTGCCGGTACCGAGGAGATTACGTACTTGTGATTCCATTAGTGCCATAACGCTTTATTTTTTAATGTTGGATTCGTAAAAAGTGTTGTATTCGTCCATGTCTTTCGACTGGTAGAAGAGAGGATAGTTCTTGATAGATATAGGTATGATCTTGTATTTCGTCTTGTCGATGCCGCCAAAGACATAGTCGGACATTTGCATCGAGGTGATGTAGTCGGCGGCTTTCTGTTGGCTTTCAAAGCTGCCTATGGTGATGATAGTGCGCGCATCGTCAAGCACAACGTTTTTGACGTTGAATGTACGCGTGCGGTGCTCCTTCTTGTTGAAGTCGCTGATGCGAACCAACATCGGGTCGACACGCACCGACTTGGAGTCACACACGATCATGGCAAAATGCTCAATATTGGGTTCGTATGTGTATAAAGCGGCTTTCTTCACTTCTGGCTTATCGCCACCTTCGCCTTTATTGATATCCGTCAACACCAAACCGAGATGATACTCCTCATTGACATTCTCCAGCACACGTTGGGCGTATGGTGTGATGCTGCTGTGAGGATAGGTGCGCACCAAGTTGTACAAGGCGAAAGCCATGGTGTCAACTGATACCAAACGTCCTTCGGCAACGGCATGGAGGAAAGCGAAACGTGGCATGAAAGCAGTATCGGATTCGTATAGCTTCATGGCTCGTTCGGTGTTCATCTTCACGCGATAGAACTGACCCTGCTCAAAGGCCTCATAGGTCTTGCTGTAGAAGTCGGAGGCTTCCCGCTCTTGCTCTTGGAGTTTCTCGAAATAGCTCGGGTCGTTGATAAACTCGGCATAGCTCGAAGTGGGATACTTGTCAAAGATCTTGCCTTTGTAGACCAACGATTCTTCTTCGTGATTGAGGTCTTTGTGCAACTTATAGAGTGCATACCATGTGGGCAGCTCCTGCTTGTTGTTTGGATAACGGTTGTCGAGCTGTTCATACGACTCGATGGAACGAGGCAAATCCGACAAACGGTCCATATAGAGGAATCCCAGATGATAAAGACCATCGGCAATAAGCGAGTCGGCCACTTCTTTCTGTTCAGGAGAGAAAGGCAGGTCGACGAGGTAGTAACCACGATCGTGGGGCGTGAAGGAGCCACTCAAGGTGTCTTGTTTGGCGCCCTGGCCTGCAGTCGGATCTCCTCCTCCATCGCCATTGAGGGCTGCAGCCAGACTCCTACGGTCGCTGATGCGCCAGTTATCCTCGTTCTTACGCATACCCCACTTGCGGGTAAACTCCGTGATGCCCTTCGAGACCGAAGTCTGGTTGTAGAAATACCAGGAGCCACTGGTCGGGGTTGAGGTCGGCTCCGACTTGACTTGATCGTCGCCCACAGCCGAACCCATCAGTGCCAGCTGCTCCTCATATTCACGACGTTCCTTCTCGATTTGCTCTTGTTCAATGACTTGGGCGATGATGCGGTCGATGAGGGCATTACGCGACACCGAGTCCATGGCCGCCACACGCATCAAGCTGTCTTGAGTACGCACCACGTTGGAATACATCACCAGCTCGTTCAGCGTCCTCGAGATGTTCATGATGCTGTCGTAGCCTTCATACTCGCGGTTCATGCTGGTGACAGCGGTATCGTAATAAGCTTGTGCAAGTTCGTATTGGTTTTTCTCGAAGAGCATCGAAGCCGCTTTCAGTGACGACTGTGCCCTTTGAATCTGGTTGTCCTTGTAAGCAGCTACCGACTTACGAAGGTAGTCGATGGCCTTGTTTTCGTCGCCTTCGCGGAGAGCAAGCTCAGCCATGGCATAATAGATGCGGTCGCGGTATTCCTCATTGTTGGAGTCGCGCAGCATCTTGTTCAGCATCTTATACAGCTCCGTAGCGTTATCTGACGTGCCCATCTTGGCCATATTCATCCTCGACTCAAACACCATCTCATATTCGGGATTGCGCTTGATGACCTTCTTGAACTGCGCCGTGGCACGTTGCGCATCACCTTGATGCATATAGATCTGCCCCAAGATGAACATGGCGCGGGTGCGCAGGTCTTTGTCGCGGTTGAGAAGGATGCCGTTTTTCAGATATTTGACAGCATTGTTGTAGTCCTTGACAGCAATGTAGTAGTCGGCGATGGTGAAGTCGAGATTACGCATCAGCTCCTTAGGCTGTTTGTTCAGTCCGGCCACCTTAGCTTGCAACTGCTCAATCATGGCCACAGCCTTGGGGTATTCTTCGGTTTGGATATAGGTCTTGATAAGCCACATGTTGGCCACATGCGCGATATCGTTGTAGTTGTATTCGTTGGCCACAAAATCGAAGGTGCGCTTGGCCGGGATGTAGTCGTGCTTGAAGAAATGCGCCTTACCCATGACGAGATAGGCATCGTCAATCCATTTCACGCGTTCACGGCTACCGAAGTTCATGGAGTGTTTTTGGACGCAGATGGAGGTCTTCTCCAAGGCACGGTCCATGGTGGAGTTGAGCGACATGCCGTTCTGCTGCGTACCGTAGTTGTAGACGCGGAGCACCTTGGTGTAATCGTCTTTCACGGCCGTGCGGAGTTGCTTCTCGCCGTCCATCACTGCCAATTCTCCGTTGAAATAGATGTTGTAATGGCTCGTCAGGTTATGGTACATGCGGCGGGTCAGCGTGTTTTTCTTGGTCGAGCAGCCACTCAAAAGCAGCAGCGCCATCACGCAGCCCATCGTCATGATTATGTTGGTTCTTCTATGCACTTCGTTGTCGTTTTAATAAAAGGATAACTCCAATTTGGCTCGGATATTACAAAAGAGCCACAGAAAAGTCATTGGCGCTGTCCGTACCATTTTTTGGCCTCAATGAGGAGGATCTCCTCGGTAGGGTCGGTCAAGGCCGAACGCATCTGGTTGGCGATGCTGTCGGTCGTGGTCTTAAACTCGTCCAAAAGCAGGCGGTCGAAGTCGGCTTGGCGGCTCTTGGCGATACCTTCGCGCTGCTGTTGCAGGGCTTGCAAGGCTTTGTCCTTGTATTCGTCCAAGGCGAGATACGGCATCAGGCCTTCCACCAGCTGTAGACTGTCGTCCGACCAGTTGAAGCGGAGGCCTTCGTCGAGCGACTTCAGCTCATATTTCTTGCAGAGCTCAGGCAGCTGGCCTTGTATCTTCTCCACCTCACGACCAAAGTCGACGGCCAGGCGTTCTGTCCGTTCCTTCTCCACGTTGGCCTTGATCTTAGGCACGTAGATAATGGCCAAACCAGCCAACACGAGGAGCACGACAGCCAAGATAATCAACTTCACGAAGGAATGACCCTTGGTGATGGCTGAGCGGACGTCGTTGATGCTATCGAAACGCTGTTCCTTGGAGAACTGTGTGCAGTGGGTGGCGATGGCGCCAAACTGCTTGGAAATATTGCGCTCGCCGATGAACTCCATGATCTTGCCGATGGAATAGATATCGGCACGGTTGTCGATGTCTTCACCCTTGATGATTTCGGGGGCCACAAACTCCATCTCCTTGATGAGCAGTTCGCGGTCGGCATCCTGTTTGGTCTCGGGAATGCCAATGTCGATGAGCTTGGCACGGCAGTCGGCAGCCGTCACCATGATGTTGTCGGGGTTGAGGTTGCAGTGCACGATGCCGTTGCGTTGAAGGTAATACAGCGCTTCGCACACCTCGGCGAGGACGCTCTTCACTTGTTTCTCTGACAAGGTGCCCACGCGCACATGCTCGGCCAGCGATTTGCCTTCGATGTATTCGAAGATAATGCAGTCGCCCAAGCCTTCGATTTGGACGAAGTCCAAGGCCTTGCGGATATATTTGTTGTCGAGCATCGAGGTGGTCTCGTATTCCTCTCGCAGCGAGGCACGGCAGGCGGCATCGTTGGCCAATTCCTGCTTCAACGTCTTGACAATGACTTTCTTGCCGTTGTTAGTTGCCGTAAAAACGCGGCTGTTTCCATAGCGCGAGGTATGGAGAAGCCGGAGGTTGGTGTAGTCGTTTGAAAAGTTATTCTCTGACATTCCTATATTAATATTTGGGCGCAAAGATAACGCATTTTTCCGAAACTACGGCAAAAGTGTTTGGGAAAGTGCTTTTTTAGCTTTTTTTCTCCTGAAACTCAAAGATATTGTGTATCTTTGCACATTGAAAAACAAAAAGAGAACAAACCATGACACAACTTACTTTGAATGTGACTGATGAAAGCCTGATTCCAATGCTGCGGAAGCTCTTCCGCGCCATGGAAGGCGTTGAAATCGCCCCGCGTCGCCGCAGGAAAAGCGGCATCGAACTGGCATACGAGGATGTCGAGGCGGGGAGAGTTTATTATGCCAAAGACGGATCTGACCTTATTCGCCAATGCTTAGACGAATGAGTCATGTACGAGGTCAGATTTACCAACCAGTTCAAACACGCCGTCAAGCGTTGTGCCAAACGTGGGCTTGATGTCTCAAAGATTGCAGTTATTGTGGATATTCTGAAAGCAAAGGGGGCGCTGCCTCAAGAATACCGTCCTCACAAACTTTCAGGTTATAAAAGCAACAACACGTGGGAATGCCATATCCAACCTGATTGGCTTCTCGTTTGGGAACAAAACGACACTCAGCTTACCCTTTTGATGCTCAATACGGGGACGCATTCCGACCTGTTTTGAGCTTCCACATTCTGTTTTAAACTCTTTCATCCTCCCGATACTCCAGGATATCCCCCGGTGTGCATTGCAGCTCGCGGCAGATGGCGTCGAGGGTGCTGAGCCGGATGGCCTTGGCCTTGCCCGTCTTGAGGATGGAGAGGTTGGCTTGGGTGAGGCCGATGCGCTCGGCCAGCTCGTTGGAGCGCATCTTACGCATGGCCAGCATTACGTCTAAGTTCAAGACAATCATGGCTTAGATGGTTAAGTTGTTCTCTTCCACCGCATCGGCTGCCACTTTGTACATGAAGGCGAAGAAAACAATGAAGAAAGGAATAAGGAAGATATCTGATATAAGTCTAAAGACAACCTCATCATACAACACCGATTCATTAGTACGACAAAAAGAGTAGATGAAAAAGGTCAAAGCTAACAAAAACAACAATCCAACATTGTTTTTCGGAAACACAGTGTTTTCACGCAAACCCCTAAAAGTATTGAGAACGATTTTTATGCATAAAAACATAGAAACAGCAGCACTTCCAACATACATAACTATCAAAATAGCTTTCCAAAAACCATTTACTAACCAATCAATGTTTTCGCTATTGCTAAGCAATTGAAAAAAATGCATCGACATCAACAAAATCCAGCCAGCACAAAGCGATAACGCAGCAAATAAACACAGGCGGATGTTTCTAATTGTTTTGTCTTTCATTGGAATACATAATTATGAATTATAATAACAATCTGCAAAAATATGGATTTCTTCAATTAAAATAGAAAGGATGCCAACAATTCTTGACACCCTTTCTTCTTTGGATTATCGATTTGTTTAATTCATCACAACATAATCAACAGCCACAGCAACATACCTACCCAATTCATCATCATAATAAGCTGTATAAACACCCTCATTAATAATGATTGAATCATTCTGGATTTCAATCGGTGTTCCTATTGCCAAAAACCCGTCTTCGGTGAAGCCATTATCCTCGGTAGTTGGAATAATAACCAGTTTCCCATCCTCATAATACCCCATAGCGTTAGCATCTGCAGACGAATTCTCTTTTCTTTTGACGACAAGACATAATCCCGAAAAGTTAGAATCACAGTTTCCACCAAACTGTTTCCATTGCCAATCAATTGAATAGGGAAATCCCGCAGTCTTTTCCTCAAACCCGCAATCATTCATCACCTTCTCACACACGGCGGTATAGTCTTTGATAGTTTGGTTCTCGAAGAAGGCCTTGCCTTCTTCCCAACTCATCGCCTCAGCCATTTCGGCGAGGGTGTAGTCATTCGGATTTTGGGGTTGTTGTTCAATTGTTGTTTCTTGTTGTGATGCCTTTTCTTTGTTGCAAGCAACGATGGCGACAGTAGCCACAGTAAGAGCCGTGACTACCAATGCAATTCTGAATTTGATCATAGTGCGATCCTTTCTTTTAATTAGTTGTAAGTTATTATTTTGTTATTTGTCTAAAACGACACGCATAGTTTGCGTTTTGTTGTCGATGTCAGTAACCCTCAGCAGATAAACCCCTCCATCCAAAGCCTCCACATTCGCCTCGTTGCCGCGAAAGTTCATCACGCGCTGGCCCAACGTGTTGTACACCTCCGTTTCCTTGGCTTCCACCCCTCCGATTATGATGGCTTCCTTGGCAGGATTGGGATAGACGAACGCCAGGCTCTCTTCTTGGATTTCATCAAGGCCGACAGTGCCATCGGCATTGATTTTAAGGGCAAAAAGGTCAAAGCGATCTTCCAAATTGAAATCAAAAACCCATCCAACCACAATACAACCCCCATCTGACGTTGCTGTGATTACAAATGGAGAATAGGCTTCACCTGACAAAAAACGTTTTTTCCAAATGATGTTGAAATCCTCATCTATTTGTGTGACAATTACTGTTGATGGTAAATAGGGCCAGCCTTCATCTGTCGCTGTTCCAAGCATACAGCAGTGGTATAGGTTGTCTTGAGAATTGGAAGAATTATAGCAATCGATGGATTTGTAAAACGCAGGAATCTCTATAGTATCGTTGAAATGCTCAATGACATGGTAATCTTCATGCATGACAAAACCCAAATCCGTCTTGGCGATTATGCTTGAATGATCATTTTTTATGATTTGGCCATTAGAAACAAGAGACTCATGAAATCTGGCAGAAATAAGGTATCCTGTTAGGTCCGAATTAGATATCATCATGCTATTAAAACTGTCATACAAATAGTTATAACTGATACAACCATTGTTTTCAAGATGCTCCCATTGGGGGAAATAGGTCCTTTTGATTAGATTTAATGAATCATCAAAAACTAGAACTCCCATCGAAGCATAAGAATTGTTAGAGGTGTTAGCGAATATGCCGAAGCTATCGTCGTTCCCAATGGCGTCAAATAGGTTGCAGATAGTTCTAAGAGAGTCCATCTCTAGTCTTTGCCATTGCTGAATTTCTCCCTCTAATGAGAATTTAGCAAGATGATGTGAATAGTTCGTTTCAGTTAAGGCCATTTTGAAGCTATGGTTATGCTTCAGTATTGTCATATTCAATATTGGGTGATTCAAGCCAGTGCATGAAACCACTTTTCGATGTATAATATTCAAATTCTCATCGAATTTCATGGTTAACACAGCTTCCTTCTCGCCTGCCAATGGAACACATAGCCCCACAGCTGTATAGATATACGAGGCTTCGTCATAGAATAGTTTGGAGATTATGATGGCTGTGTCAGGGGAATAAATGGTTACTGAAGATTGCAACACACCTTCTCGTGATAATTTGATGATGGTGCTTGTTTTGTCATAGTCCCAATAGGATATCAAAAACTCCTGTTTTGGTGTTTCAATGACGTCGTTTGGCCTCCATTTTGTGTTTATTGGCGCCTCTGCCACATATAGCCAACCCTGGGCGTATAGATTGGCAAAAGGAAACTGTACATGAAATGAAAGCAGAATTAAAAATAGAGACTTCTTGTTTGTTCGCATATTATATTTCGTATAAACTGTTTGTATTGTTCTTTGGCACAAAACCTCAATACACAATTTCGCCACGTGTCTATAGTTATGAAGTTTTGTGCCAAATTAAAATTGCTTATGAATTAGTCGAATAGACCGCCTCCACCACCATCACAATTGGGTTTAGCATATTCAAACGTATATTGATGGAACGCCACATGCCATCCAATAGGAACTCCATACATATAAACATTGCTCATATCATATAAGACTTTACCAGAGGGACAGAATTCGTTGGACAATTTCAGACCTTCATATATATAATAATTCATATCCTCAGGAGAAAAACAAACAGGAGCTTCATTGCTAGGACAAATGATACATGGTACACGATAACCATGAGGACTATTTGTATCGAGCATATTCCACGCCAAACTCTCGCCAATTGTAATTTCTTGAAAATCTGTATAGTACAAAGCTCCGCCATTACAGGCAGTGATGGGCTTATTTAAAACAATTTTTTCTTTAATAACCTGAACAGCTCCTTTCCCCGTACAAGTGCCTTCGTATGGACCACATTTTCCTGAATAATCATTTTCATACCAATAATCGGTGGAATTAACATACCAGTGAATGGGAAAAGGTGACAATCCCCTTGTTTTAATTAACGATTGCAATGTAATGCAATCACTTTCACGTTCATCTATTAAACGTGTTTGGATGGATAAAATGCTTTTGTTGGGAAGAGGACAATTGGCAATAGTTTGTTCTACTTTCTGGGAGATATGATTGAAGGCCTGGTTAATGTCTGAAAGTGTAACAATTCCTTCATTAGTTTGAAGTTTGTTTTGAAAGGTGTCACATTGAATGTCTGATGTCTGATGTCCTGCATCGCCATACGTATAATTCAACACTGCTTCAAGGTGCCAACGGGCATCTTCCAAAGAGAGAACTTCATCTCCTTTCTCGGCAGATTGCATCTTCTCTTTGAATTGTTTCAAATAAGCACTCATGTCATCTTCTTTTGAAACAGTTATCGTTTCACTTGCACTTTGAGAAACCATTGCCTCTTTTTCCTTTGTGCATGCGATAATAATCGCTGCCACTATTGTGAGAGCCAAAACTCCCATTAAAATTCTGGATTTTTTCATTTTGTTAGTCCTTTCGTTGATTTGTTGATACTAATTTGTTTTGCTTTGTCTTTGGGCTTTTCCACCCGCTTTTCATGTGTCATGACACCGCAAAAATACAATTAATTATCGAATTACAATAATTTTTTGTTGAAATATTGATTTTTTATCAAAAGCAATACGGCAATCAATATTCCGCCAGCAGAAACGCCATATAAAAAGGTATGGTCAGCACCTGCCCGTTTCGACCCACATTGATCAAAAGCGAGGGCGATATTTGACACCCAACAGAACATTGATGAAAGTCGGAAATTCAATAGAACTATAGTTATAGTCATATTTAACCCACAAAGTTTGTTGAAAATAGAAATTTGTCAAAACAGATGCACATAAGGAGAATTGGTCCGAAAGCGCGCATTCTGCGGACAAATCGGCTGACGCCCCCATTACATGACTGAAATCCATGTCTTTACCGACTATTTCAAACCCATTGTTTCTATAATGATAGCAATACAAGAAACTCAGGCCAGCTGAGGCCGAGGCCGAAAACCTGTCGTTGAAACAGTATCGGTATCCAAAATGAATTGGAAAGTCAACAAAGGATGCGGTTATATGTTGAACTTCACCCCGTGTGTATCGATAGTTTTCAAGAAACGCGCCTGCATTCAGGAAAGTAACACCATGCGATTGCCCCATCTCAACCCCAAACAATGCACCAGTTTGATACATCAGCAAAGACTTCGCAAGTACCTCTTCTTTTGGATAAACCGCAAAACGAGGGCCCGCTACAACTTCAAACGTAGGAACGAAAAGTCGTCTCTCTTTTCCCTGTTGCGCAATACAGGAACACGAAAAGATGACAGAAAGAGTAATAAGAATTAATCGTTTCATTCTACAATAACTTTTACAATCTCGGCATGAGAATTCGCCATACATTTTACAAAAAAAACGCCGACCATATTTCCTGTTGTAACATCGAGTATCTGGGATATAGGATGATCTATCGAATATATCACCATTCCTTTTGAATCAACGACTTGTACGCATTGATATTGTCTTGGGTTTGAATTCAGTCTTATTTGAAAGTTCCCCATATTCGGATTAAATTCAAATGTCTGTTCATAATTCATCATACCTGCATTTTTTCCTGTTAGAAAAGGTATTCTAAACTGAGTTGGAGGCCGATATCAGTTCTTAATAACAAGCGATTGTGTGTAAAATAATAACTGAAAAACGGCATTACACTTACCGAAATCTTTTCCCCAAACCTTTTTGATGTTTTTGCGCCGAGGGTCACATAAGTATCGTCTCTGCATGGTTGGCATTTTTCGGTAACTACACCATTTTCAATTTCAGTTCTACTCAGCAACATGTTCAAAAAAGCGAAACCTAATTTGAGAGATTCGTTCCATGTGCTTTTTGACGGAAATTGATATTGGACATTAACCGAAAGAGCAAGATAATGTGCATCTTTGAAGGCTAACGAACCGTGAGGATCACTGTAAACCATTCTTACAGAGGGAGCCGCACTATATCTGGTTTCTATCCCAAAAGCGAATTGATTTGAATGAACATAAGGATCCACCATAAAGCCATAATTTCTGAAATTGAAAGACAAGGCTGCCACTTCAATGGAATACGACACATTGGATTGAGCTCTCAATTCAAACGAGACAAAAAACATTGTCAGAATCAACATGAAACCAAATCTCTTTTTCATAGCTTTCAGATAATAATCAATTTCTTTACCCTAATCAATCCTGTGCGGTTATATGTTGAACTTCACCCCGTGTGTATCAATAGTTTTCATGAAAAATCATTCAAATTCAATTGACATTGAAACAGCTGGGATAAAAGTATCCAACATTAAGAAAAAACCTTGAAGCGACCCGAAACCTCCGTCTAATAAAACACTGACGTTCTTACCTAATTTATATCGTATTCCAACGCTTGCAGTGTTTTGAATCACCCATTCATTATGCTGCACCCAATCGGCCAATCCCATTTGATAGTAACTGTATTTTGCTGGAAACACTGAAAAAGCGGTTTGCAAATAAAAGGAAGTTTTGACCACAGTCATAAATGTATAGTTGTAACCGAAAGACAGGCCAAGAGCGTTCTTTTCGTAACGTTCACCTTGATCATAATAGTTTTTGAAGAAGCACGTATGCTCCAGCCCAATGAAAAACTTGCTTTTTTTACACTCCAATGTCAATGCCACCACATTGTGCATCAATTTATAATTGTATTGCGTTCCCACCTTGGCACCACATTTGACCCTGGGCTTTTCTTGCACATCCTGGGCTTGGCTCAATATTGTTGGCCCGATTAAAACAATAAAAAGAACCAGCGCTTTTTGCTTTTTCATTTCCAATAATTTTGTCTTCATTATTCTATAACTATTTTTTCAGTTATTATATTATGTTCAATTTGACACAAAAGTATATAAACGCCTTTAGGCAAACTAGAAACATCAATGTTAATAAGGGTGGCATTATTTGCTTTATTTGAATAAATGTTTTTACCGAAAGAGTTATATAATGAGAAATCGATGTATCTATTGAAACAGCCTTGTAGTTCTATATTTATCTCATCATGGCTAGGATTCGGAAAAATCTTAATAGTCAATACAGTGTTATCAACTTCTTTTTCACCATACAAAACATTATCTTTTGAAAAAATGTGCTGTGGCATTAAGGGATGAATTATTAGCATCCCACAGCTTGTGTCAAAAAAAATCAGTTCTTCAAACAACCTATGGGCACTACAAGAACTCCGTCATCAGGTCGCTTGTAAGCATCTTCGCCGATACCCGTCAAGACC
>JAEEGH010023292.1_pt1 | contig 12604 bp, 10 predicted proteins | sample 9134181 | NCBI WGS metagenome assembly JAEEGH01 (sample SAMN16246544, study PRJNA631951) | gut metagenome | biome: gut microbiome; feature: rumen; material: DP-attached | host: Bos | place: Iran: Karaj | collected 2018-10 | reverse complement strand
TCTTCTATGGAGCGCGCAGCCTCGTGGAGGCCTTCTACCTTGAGGATTTCGCCGAGATCGAACGCGAGTTCCCGAACTTCAAGTTCCACCTCGCCCTCGACCGCCCGGATCCCGCAGCGGATGCTGCAGGCGTGGCTTACACTCCCGGCTTCGTGCACAACGTGATGTATGAGACCTACCTCAAGAACCACGAGACTCCAGAGGACATCAAATACTTCATGTGCGGCCCTCCTATGATGGTCGGTGCAGTGAACGGGCTCCTCGACAGCCTCGGCGTACCTCCCGAAAGCATACTCTACGACAACTTCGGTTAGTAGGTAGCAAGAGTAGGTAAAAACTCCTGAACCCTCCGGAAACATATACGTTTTCGGAGGGTTTTCGTATGGCAAACTTAAAAATACCGCCGCAAACATAAATTTTGCGGTTTTTTAGCGAAATATTTTGGAGGCCTTTCCGGGCAGCCCTAGCTTTGCAACAGTAACTAAACGAAGGAACTGTGGCCAGCGGTCTTCTCTTTGGGCATCCGCCCGGAGGCATTCTGCCCCACACAAATCTAACTGGTTGTATTCATATGTTGCTTTCAGACCAAAAGCCAAAGTTCCACCACTTGCAGAGTTACGGGGCCAAGTCGCTCCTCACGGCCGTGACGGTTCTGATCTGCGCCTGCACCCAGGCCCCGTCTTTGCAAAGTGATATCTCCGACTCCGATTCCCTTACAATACATATATGCAGTGCCCTCCCCTACGACCATATAGATATATTCATATTCGCAGATACGCTCACGCGCCCGCTGGAAAGCCACTTGCGCGCAGGTAGCGATGCATTCCTAAAACTCCCCGCCGTCAAAGGAGACAAGGTGATAGTAGCGATGGCAGACGTGCGGGGAAGCTTCGGCACTCTCCCGGAAAGGTATTCGACCATGGAACGCCTGACGATGAAGTATGGGGATGAGGATCCGGGAGCGCCCCTGCAGGCCGGGCAGGGCAGCGGAGGGACAGGAAGGACGGTGGAGTTGAACATCCTGCCGCTGCTCTGCCCGGTGAGCATCCGCAGCATCAGCATTGCTGCGGATGCTCCCCTGCACGGCGCCGTGATCCAGCTGGAAAGGGTGAACGCATACGCCGAGATCCTCCGTTCGGACGGATTCCATCCCGGCGCCACCATCGACAGTCCGGCGGGGCTGGACCACCCACTGATGATGCTACGGGAGCTTCCGGAAGACATCGGCAGCAGCCCCAGGCCAACGGACATTACCCTCTGGTGCTATCCCAACGAAGACGATGACGGCCCTGGCGGAGGATGCACACGGATGCTGATAACAGGCACCCTTGCCGGTGAAAGGAAGGCCTGGCGCATCCCCCTCGGCAAAATCCGCCGGGGGGCCCGGCTCGAACTGGATATTACGCTGAAAAATGATTATCTTTGTGAATTATGACCAAAGTAATCACATACGGCACTTTCGATCTGTTCCATGAAGGGCACTACAATCTCCTGAAAAGGGCCAAAGCACTGGGTGACTGGCTGATAGTCGGCGTCACAACCGACAATTTCGACCTCCAGCGCGGCAAGCTGAACACCTGCAACAACGTGATGGAACGCATCGAAGCCGTAAAGGCCACCGGCCTTGCCGACCAGATAATAATAGAGGAATACCGCGGGCAGAAAATCGACGACATCCACAAGTACGGCGTAGACATCTTTGCCATCGGCTCAGACTGGACGGGATACTTCGACTACCTCAAGGAGTTCTGCCAGGTGGTATATCTCCCCCGCACGGAGGGTATTTCCAGCACCCAGTTGCGAGACGAGCGCCCCACCGTCGAGATCGGCATCATAGGCACCGGCAGCATCGCCCGCCGCTTCGTGAAGGAAGCCACCTTCGTGGCCAGCAATGCGGTCACGGCGGCCTACAACCCCGATAAGAAAGAATGCAAGGCCTTCTGCGAGGAGTTCGGTCTGAAGCCTGCTGCCAGCACCGAGGCCCTCTTCGGCAAGTGCAACGCGGTCTACATCGCCTCCCCCCACTACACCCACTACGACTACGCCAAGGCCGCCCTGGAGGCAGGTAAGCATGTGCTCTGCGAGACTCCCCTGGTGCTCAAAGAAGCAGAAGCGAAAGAACTCTTCAACATAGCCAAGGCCAACAATTTAGTGTTGATGATGGCCCACAAGACGGCCTACTGCCCGGCCTTCGGCCACCTGATCACACTACTCCAGTCCGGAGCCATAGGCGAGATTGTGGACATCAAGGCCGCGGCCACCACCCTCACCGACGAGAAAGATGCCAAGATGGACAGCGAACGCTTCGGCGGCAGCATGAACGAGAATGCCTGCTTCCCTCTCCTTCCCATCTTCCGCCTGCTTGGCACCGACTACAAAAAATGCTACTTCGTATCCAAATATAAGGACGGCGTGGACATCTACACCAAGGGTATTATCTTCACCGACAGCGCCTCCGCCACCTTCGAGGTCGGCCTCGGCGCCAAGACCGAAGGCAGCCTCGTGGTATCCGGCACCAAGGGATACGCCTACGTGCCCGCCCCCTGGTGGAAGACATCCTACTTCGAGCTCCGCTACGAAGACCAGAACCAGAACAAGAAATACTTCTATCCCTTCGACGGCGAAGGACTGCGCTACGAGATCAAGGAATTCGTATCGGCCATCCTCGCCAACGGTTTTTTCTACTCCAAACTACCTGTGAAAGAGATACTTGCGATGAGCAGGATACAGGAAGATTTCATCAACGGAAAGAAAGTCAGAATACTGAAATGATGCACTCCTACGCATTCCCGGGCGACCTTGCCCCCGCCATTGCGGCGATAGGCTCGCAGCCCATACCCTACATGAGAACCCAGGAGTTCTCCGACATCGTACTAGAAAGCGAACGCATACTGCTCAATCTTATCCACTGCACCGGCGGCCGCACCATCATCTACACCGGATCCGGCACCGGAGCAATGAGCGCGATCGTAGAGAATTACGTGAGCACCTTCAGCAAGGCATTCGTCATCGACGGCGGCTCCTTCGGCCACCGCTGGGCCAGCCTCTGCGAGTATTACGGAGTGCCTTTCTCACACTTCAAGCAGCCTTTCGGCAAGAATATTGACTACGCCGCCCTGGAGGCCAGCGTCGCCACCGAAAAACCCGGCGTGCTGCTCTGCCAGCACGACGAGACATCCTCCGGAGTGCTCTTCGACGTGAAACGCATCGGCGATATCTGCCGCAGGCATGGGGTTTCCTTCGTGCTGGACGTCATCAGCAGTTTCCTGGCCGAGCCCTTCAGCATGGACGAGGTGGGCGCAGACATCTGCGTTACATCCACCCAGAAGGGCCTCAACGTGCCTCCCGGGCTATCCGTCCTCTTCTTCAGCAAGCGCCTGGAGGGTTACAAGTTCGCCCATCGCGGCTACTACTGGGACTTCGAGGATAACTTCTCGAACCTGAAGCGCGGGCAGACGCCGTTCAGCCCCGCCACCATCATCTTCCTGCAGCTCCACGCCCGCCTGAAAGAGCTCGAGGCGCAGGGAGGAGAGGCTGCCAATATCGCGGCCGTGCATCACAGGGCCGAGGTTTTCCGCGCCGAGGTGCGCAAGTACGGATGGGAGATGCCCGCAGAATCCCCCACCTTCGCCATCACGGCCATCCATACCAAGGACGGCACCGAGCGGAAGATTTTCCGGGGATTGATTGAGAAATATCAGACCTTCATCATGCCGGGAGGCATTCCCGGGCACTATCGCATCTCGCACATGGGTCTCCAGACCGATGAGGAACTCCGCGAGCTCGCCGCGCGCATCAAGGAATTCGAACCAGCATAGGGATGGCCGCGTCTTCACTCCCCACACTGGTATTCCGCCGCTTTTCAGACCCGGCGGTTGAAGCCGCGTGGAGGTCGATGGAGACGCCCGACATGAGTCCTTTCCTGCACAACGACTACCTCCGGTATGTGGCAGAGAGTCCCTTCTCCGCCAGGCCATATATCCCCAGGGTAGCATGCCTGGAGGATAGTGGCGAGATAGTTATGCTGGTGCCCCTGATGAAAAGCATGGGCTTGAAGTCCTCATACTGGAAGATGCTCGGGGACATTCAGGGATGTGACCGCACGGACGCCCTTTGGAAACCCTCCCTCTCATTTGCAGAACGCGAAAAACTCTGCGCCATCTTTTACGCATCCCTCGGTAAGAAGCTTAAGATGCACCGCATCCAGAGCCACTCTCCCCTGCTCACACAGCTGCCGGAAAGCAGGATAACCCGCACGAATGTCGAACCTTATGTGACAGTCCCTGTCCCGGGAGATGCCGAAACGCTTTTCAAGGGCCTACATCATACCATACGCCAGAACATTCGCACTGCCTACAACCGCATGAACAGAAATGGGATTGAAGTGCGACTGGAGGTGTTCGATCCGGACAATCCCATGACAGACGAAGTCTGGAAAAAGATAATGGACCTGTATTTCGACAGGCTTTTCTCCAAATACAAGAAAAACAAGGTCTCCAATCCCATTGCCAAAGCCAGGCAGAGACATTTCTATTACAAAGTGAAGCACGACACGCTGTCGCTCCGCCAACTGCCCAATTCGTTTCATGCTGTGCTCTGGCACGGCGAACGCATCATCGCCTTCATGAACGGCCTCAAGACACACGACGGGGCCACGGTATCGGTACCAAGGCTGGCTATAGACAGCGAGTATTCCTTCTACTCGCCCGGATATGTGCTGATAAATGAAGTCATCAAATACATTGCCGCACACCCCGTGTTGAACGAGCTGGATCTCAGCAGGGGCGACGAGAAGTATAAATTGGATTTCGGCGGCAAGCTTTACTACACCTACGACTACGACTTACGGTAGTATCTGATGTACTTTGACGAATAGGGCTTGTCGCAGTCCGGAGGAGGCGTCATGTAGTCGCCGTACATATGCGTCAGAACCTCATCGTAGGCGGCCGGAATGGGGAATTCCGCATCCTCGAACTTATGCAGCACAGTGTCCTCGAACCACTCGCTCTTGAACCAGTCTTCTTCGCATTCGGGGCATCCCAGCGAACTCACATGGTCGGTTTTGCCATAGGGTTGGGCAGCAATCAGCGCAAGCAGTTTATCCACATAAGGCCGGGGATCACTAAGCCAGCTGACCGGGCGTGTGAGGCGGTGGAACCAGGTTTTAATAATGCGCTTGGTGGAGACAAAAGGCGGAATCTTACCCTTGAACGAGCGCCTGTGCCTTATGGTCTTGAAAATCTTTTCCGCCTGACGGTAAAGAGTGAGGAAGGCTTCCTGGTCGTCCGGTACGCTGTCCAGAGGGAAAACATCCACCCACATGCCAGTCTGGCATGGAGGTGCCACATGTGGCGTAAGCGTCTGGGTAGCAGTACGTTCAGTGTCGAAAACACGGGCAAAACCCAACCAGCATTTCCTGTCTTTTTCCGGGGTGATCAGTTCATAACCTTCGGCCTTGAAAAAAGCGCAGAAACGGTCGTAGTCCGGGCGGAGCATGAACACATCGATATCGTCATCCCAAGGTATGAATCCGTTGTGCCGGATGGCGCCGAGAAGCGTGCCGTAGGCCAGTGTATATCTGATGTCGTTTGCCTTGCAGAAGGAGTCGATAGCCTTGAGAATCAGGAGGCTTTCTTCCTGGATTTCGCGAAGGGACAGTTCAGTCATGGGTTATTAGGATTTTGCGGACGCAAAGTTAGGAAAAATATCTATCTTTGCCTATAGAAAACGCATAAGATGACCATCCTGACTATAGATGATATCCATTCCGTGCTGCTGGAAATCCTAACCGACGTGGATGCTTTCTGCCGCAAGAACGGCATACGCTATTCGCTAGCCTTCGGCACCCTGCTGGGAGCTGTCCGGCACGGAGGATTCATCCCCTGGGACGATGACGTGGACATCATCATGCCACGGCCGGATTTCGAGCGTTTCGTGGCATCTTACCCGCGCAAGGATCACCGTTACCATCTTCTATATAACACTCACGGGAAGGAAGAATACTTTATGGGAGGATTCGCCAAGGTGCACGATCCTTCCACCGACAAATTCGTGGAAAACCACAGCACTTTCCTGCATTACGGTGTGAGCCTGGATGTCTTTCCGCTGGATGCAGTGCCGGATGACGAAGCCGAACGCCACCGCTTTATGCACGAGATAATCCATTGTCACAGAAGACTTTACTACCGCCAGCGCAAGTTCGGACGCGGGTCTCCGCTATTGATGCTTGAAGCCTATTCACACAGCGTGCAATGGTGGTGGAACCGCTGCCAGGCCATCGCGACCAGCCAGCCGTACGACAAGTGCTCCTGCATAGCGCACATACTCGGCAGCGCCACCTATGAATCCGTCCACCGCAAAGAAATCTTCGACGACCTGGCGGATATCCCCTTCGAAGGCCGTCCGATGCTGGCTGTCCGTGACATAGCCGCCTATCTAACCCAGGTCTTTGGCCCCGATTACATGACCCCGCCGCCGGAAAAGGACCGTCTTGGTCACGGCGACAAAATCTACCGCATATGAAACTGAAGGAACTCTGGCATAAACTTTATATCGATCCCCGCCGCCGCAGGAAGATGGCAAAGTACGGCATCCCCATGCTACAGCACATCGACGCTGCCATGAAGGCCGCTGGCAAGCCCTACACGCTTATCTACGGCTCACTGCTGGGGGCCGTGCGCGAAAAGGGATTCATCCCGCACGACTGCGACGTGGATATTGCGATCTGGGCGGACGAGGACTATTCCGCCGTCTGGCAGGCCCTGGAGGCCGCCGGATTCAGCCGCAGGCGCGGGATCACCGTGGATGGCGGCGCGTTCGGCAAGGAGGAAACCTGGAAGTGGAACAGCATCCATGTGGACTTCTTCTACTTCTTCCCCGACGGCAAGGGCGGCTGGTACGGCACGGAGTTCTACCCGCAGGACGGATGCAAGGGCTGGAAGGATTCTATCGAAAAGTTCGGCGGCCTGAAGGTGCTGAAGACCTTGCTGCCCATCACCAAGAGCACCCACTACGTGCCCTTCGAGAACATCGAGATGCCCGTCATGGACTGCGCGATGGATTTCGTGGTGGATTATTACGGCCCCGGCTGGCGTGTGCCGGATCCCACCTTCGTTTATCCCCGCAAGGGCGAGACTAACTATGAAGAATGCCCCGACAAGCTGGGGGTGATCGGTTAACTCGACATTTCTCCTCGCACCTGTAGTGATCATAAAAAGAGCCAGTCGCAACGGACTGGCTCTTTCTCTATTATAAGGATTAGGTTAGCAACTACATCTTTACGCAGCGCACAGACATGGCAGAAGAGCAACCAATTACCGGGGCAAAGGCATACAGTTCGCTAAGGTCGTATGTATGCATCATCGTAACGGTAGGTGCGCCGAAATCATGAACCGCCACCATTCCTGATGTATCATCGTAACCTGTTCTGTCCTCAATCCTCATATATTTGCGATACGTAGTGCTTCCACCGTTCGTGCACCAATAGAAGCCTGCATAACGGAAATAGTCTGAGCCGTAACTACGGTAGTCATATATCTGGGTAGGAATGTTGTTTTCTTCAATATATCCGGCAAACGGGAAGTAGGCCGTGACAGGGTCCAGATCAAAGGTGACACCGGCATTTTTGTCGGTATTCAAGACATAATCCGTGAATGAAGAATTGGCAACATACGTATAATCACCCATTACATGCCATCCGTACGGGCAAGGATCGTCGTTGCTGCTGCTCCAGCGATCTTTTGCACCTAATTCATAACCAGCAGCATAGACCCAGTCATAATTATTTAAGTTAGGATTGATAAAGGTCATTGGATGGGCATGGGCGTAGGCGACAGTACCATTTTCAGCGGTGCTCGCGACGTAATTCCAGTTGCCGGCATTTGTAGTATATATCTGAATGGGATCGACATCCGCATAGAGGTTCTTGACGCCGCGGAAAGGATCCTTACGGCCGAACTGATAAAGCAGGCCGGCTGTTTCTGTGCTTCCGACTCCGTTGCTGTCGCCGGTAGTATATGCATAGCTGAAGCCGCCCAGGTTCACCTTCATCATATTGTTGCTATAGTAATCCGTTGTAGGATCGAAGGAAGCGCCCGTGCACCATATATGCCAGCTCCAGAGGATGTTGTCGAGATCGTCCTTCACGGCCACAACCGCATTTCCACGGGCACCGGTGGTCTCGATGTATACATAGCCGTCGTCATACAGGGTGGCAGATGTGATTAAATCGCCTACAGAAGGTGCCGAAAGTGCACCAGCCGGGGATTCCCAAAGCACAACAGCAGATGCGGCAGTGCTATTGAGCCAGTTATAATCCGTTCCCTTGCAGTTCTTGAACTTGTAAGTTGCAGCATCATCAGATGCAATCACATAGCAGTTTGCAGTCTGGTTGCCGGGACTCAGGTTGGTTGCTGCCGGAGGAGCAGGAGATGCAGTAGAAGCAAGGCTAACAGACATATTGTACTGCTTGCCCGGAAGGAAAGTAAAGTCACTGGTCAGAGGTTTGGTTGCAGTATAGTCTTCGCCTTCAGTGGAATTATGCACTTTAAAGACGAACTTGTCCCCAGCGCTGAATGCATTTGCGCGGAAAGGGAAATAAACAACGAATTCCCTGGAATCCAGCATATAGTAATCGAAGTTTACCTTCAACTCGCTGCCAAGCGAACCGGCGCTGAAACCACTGTAGAATGTGCCTCCGTTCCAGAACTTGTTAATAGACACATCGCTGCTGTTGGTAGTTTCGATAGATGCATAGGTAATCTGGTCCAAAGCGTTTGGATCGAATGCCGCAGGCAAACTGAATGTCACCTTCAAGACCGACAGCTGCTGTTCAAGAGTTGTAGTAAAAGCAGACCCGGCTACATCTGCAGCGCCAATAAGGATGCTTCCTTCCGCAATATGGGAGAAGTCGCCATTGGCATCCTGCTTGATATCGCTACTCAACTTCAAGGCATTCATGAAATCAGAAGATAACACAAGGCCATTCTTATATATAGCCCTAAGGCCTTCAGCGTTCGCAGCCGACCCCAACTTGCCATCGATGGTTTCTGTAAGAGCAGGATAAACTGCATAAACATCCCAGCGATCCTCAGGAGCTCCGCCTGTAAATGTACCGGTGAACGTGACGGATGTCTTTCCGGCTTCCCCGGAGTAAGTGAAGTTATCTACAACGACGGTTGAGCTCTTCGTCCAAGTGACCAGGCTTATTGTCTCGTTCGCGCCCCATGTAGGCTTTAACAGACCGTCCTCAAGAGCATATGTAGCTTTGGTACCCAGAGATGCGGTTAATTGCATGGGTATACCGACGGCCTCTACCTCGGGTTCCTGAATATCGACAACCTCTTCCTGGACCTGGCAGGAAAAAGCTAAAAACGCAATCAGCGCTAATACAATTACTTTCTTCATGGCTTTTTCCTCCTGTTAATCACCAAATGGAACATCTCCACCATTTTCATAGCCTGTGATAGACTGGCAGATTACGCCCTCTGAGCGTAATTCAATCACCTGCAATTCAGGTGACTCATAATAATTCTTTAAATCCATATTATTGATGTGTTATTATTTTAATCAGGAACAACAACATTGACCGTATACATATATCCACGCTGGAGAGTGATATCTTTTGTGAACGTCTTGATGGTAATATCACTGCCGGCTTGAACATCGTCTACAAAAGCTGTGAACATCCAATAGTATCCGCTCTTTATGCTGGAATCAGCGAGAACGAAAGGCATGTAAAGAGTCACTACTCCTGTTTCAGGAACGGCAAAATCTCCCCATAAAACGCGTGCGGAATAAGGATCTTTAAAACTACCGCTAATAGGAGAGGCGACCTGATCAATATACTCCTTACTGCCAGCGGCAAACATATTATAATTACCCGAGCTATTAGTATAGCAATTCATCTGTATTTTGCTGAATGTATGTCCTTTACAAGAAGCAGGGAGAGTCACGACTAATTTAAGGACAGTCATAAGATTGTTCAAAGAAACAGTGAGCGTACCGTTCTTTATGTCGTCGATATCTACCGCTCCGGACATGAGGCAGTAATTTGTCATGTGACTGAAATCTGCGTTTGCAGTCTGCTTTACTTCATTGTTCTGTGAGTATTGGAAGTACTGGCCTGAACCGTTATAAATTATACGGGCAATATTACCATACCTGTCTTTATAAGCGGGAGTCCTGTACATGCCTCCGCTCATAGTCAGTGCCGGATAAATGGCAATAACCTTCGCAGGGCTTGCTCCACCGGTAAAAGTGCCGCTGAAAGTAGCCGAAGAACGGCCGGCCTCACCGCTGGAAGTGAATGTGTCAACGGATACGAGTTCGCCGTTATCACCATTAAGAGTAACGACAGAAATGCTTTCTTCGGCATTCCAGGTTTCTTTAAGACCTGAGCCGTTGTCATTGTAGGCTGTTTTGGTGCCGCTTATATTGGCTGTAAGCGTCATTGGAACACCATTCCCCTCTTCAGAAGAAGACACTGTTTCCTGGTTTTTCTGGCAGGAAACCATTACTGCCAATACTGCAGTAGAAAGAATAAACAATTTCCTCATTGTACTGTCCTCCTTTAATTAATCGAAAAGATCACCGCCATCCTTGAAACCGGGGGCGCTTTGAGCAATACATCCCTCAAGAGAGAGTTCAATGACTTCGCTCACGGGCGAATCATAATGTTGTTTTTTTGTCATGACTTATAGATTGATAATAACTTACTAATACAACTTGCGAATTTCGCAATTACCAGCTTTTTTATAAATACATATTTTTATGTATATCCCATTGTTAGGGATATGCTTATATTTGTGGAGATGAAACGTTTAGCCCTAATAGTATTTCTTTTGATTCCCCTGTTATCATGGGCACAGGAGGAATCTGAAGACGCATACAGCATAGCGGAAAAGCAGTTCTTCGAGGCTGATTACGGGGCGGCGATAAAAACGGCACTTGACGGGCTGAAACAGGAACCGGCAAAGTCTTCGGAGGAATCCGCCGCCGAGCTTTACTCCATACTGGGCGCATCTTATTCAAGGCTGGGGGCGTTCGACAAGGCATCCGATTACTTCGTTCGCTGCTATGAATTCGACAAGAAATCCCAGAATCCCGAAGGCATGTCTTCGTCGCTCATCAATCTTGCTTCGATGTATGTCTACGCCGGAAAACCGGAGATGGCCGAGAAGGAAGCCCTGGAGGCCATTGCCGTTGAGAAGCCTCTGGGAAGACCTGCGAAACTTGCCATGGCGTACGGAAAGGCGTGCGATGTTTATCATGCCTTGAAACAGGATGAGACAGCGTTGGAGTATGCCAATCTGGCCGTAAAGACCGCAATGGAGACGGAAGATCCGGGCGCGATAGCAATCAGGATGAGCCAGCGGGCATATCCGCTTCTCGCCCTCGGGAGATACAAGGAAGCGACGGATGATCTGAACTATGCCGAGAAAGTTTTCCTTGATATCGGGAACAAGCAGTCGCTTGCCATAGTTTATTTCCAGTTGGCCGGCCTGCACGAGAAATACGAAAGGAATACCCTGTCGACATCCTACTACAAAAAGGCGCTGGACCTTGCCAGGGAACTCCCCGACAAACCTCTTGAGCAGAGAATATGCCTGTCTTATGCCAACCACCTGAAGAACATCAATCCCAAGGAGGCCTATGCGCTTCTGGACCGATCTTCGACCCTACAGGCTGAGATAGCGAAAACCGACAGTGACAAGGCTCTGGAACTGTTCAACATCGAGTATGATACTGCCAAAAGGGAGGAGCAGATTGCTACGCAGGAACGTGCCCTTCAGCATAAAAGGAACACGATAGCGCTTCTGCTCAGCGTATTGGCCCTCCTCCTCATTGCCGCGGCAATCACCGCCGTCACGGCCGTCCATTCCAATAAAGTCAAGAAAGAACTCAAGCAGAGCAACGACCAGAAAGGCTTCCTTCTCAAAGTGATTTCCCACGATATTATGTCCCCGGCGATCGCTATGTTAAGGGGCATCCAGATGCTCAGGAGCCATTCCCGTATTCCGGAGGATGCCCAATCCTCGGAAGTCCTTGCCCAATTGGAAAGGCAGGCCGAATCGGAGGTAGAACTGATAGGCAATGCCGTAAAATGGGTCCAGAATAAAGATGGATCTTCTTCTGGCGAGGACACCCATTTCAACATTGTCGAGATGGTGCAGGAGGCTATCGGACAGTATCGCGAAATCGCCGCCCAAAAGGGCATTACGCTCGAGCAGGATTTTCAGGAAGATAGCATCATTGTCTGCTGCAACCGCAATCATCTTCAATTCGCATTGAGAAATCTCCTTTCCAATGCCATCAAGTTTTCCAATCCCGGCAACAAGGTAATAATCCATCTGCATCCGGAGAATGACTGTATCAATTTGAGCGTGGAGGATTTCGGCATTGGAATCCCTGAAGACAAACTTGACGCAATTTACAGCTCCGAGACCACTTTCCGCCGTTCAGGCACATCTGGTGAACCAAGCCACGGAATAGGTCTTGCAGTCAGCCGGGATCTGATTGCGTCTATCGGAGGCAGGCTCACCGTGCAAAGTGCAGAAGGAAAAGGCAGTATCTTCACTATTCAAATCCCAAAAGGAGGGCGAGC
>JAEEGH010023290.1_pt1 | contig 12605 bp, 9 predicted proteins | sample 9134181 | NCBI WGS metagenome assembly JAEEGH01 (sample SAMN16246544, study PRJNA631951) | gut metagenome | biome: gut microbiome; feature: rumen; material: DP-attached | host: Bos | place: Iran: Karaj | collected 2018-10 | reverse complement strand
GAGATGGGTCATTAAATAATACATTATCACAGAAGTGATACAGATAGTTCTTGGCTGAAAATTATACTTTTCAAGGAATGTGATAGTCCAATGGCGGTAGAACAATTCGGAAATGGTAGAGAAAACAACAATAGCAATCAGTTCTGATATGATAAGATCTGCTATGTTACGAGAATCCCAGTAAGGCAAATGCGAGAATATCATAGGGTAGGATATATTCAGTATCCCTAATGCAAATGCTGTATAGAAGAATTTGTCAAAATTGTAATTGAATTTGCCATTCGTGCACTCTTTGCCTGTTTTAATTACTTTAAACAGGACGAATATAAAAACGACTTGTGCTAAAGCTGCAAAAAGGTAATTTATTGATGTGTAAAACTCGTTCAAAGGAGAGACGGGGCCTAATAGTCCATTGCCATAAAGCAGATATAATGACACGGCCTGAATGACTCCAAAAAAGAGGTTATAAGCGATTGCAACGGCAATAAGTATGATTATAGCTTTTGTCTTTTCTGTCATAGCTTTGATAATTTGTTGGTGGTTTTATTTATTGGTTGCAAAAGTAATAAAAAAGTTCTAATAATGCAATTTTTTCCTTTCTTTTCATTTTTTGTTCCTTACTTTCAAAGAAGAAACAAGGTAGAAAAACCGAGGTTGCTCCATCACTGGTCCATCGCTGCTCCATCGATTGTCCATCGAAACGATGGAGTATCGATGGACTAACGATGGAGTATCGATGGAGTATCTTCGGAGGAAGAGCGAAGACGGATGCCGGGAATGATGGGGGATTTTTCGTGCTATGTCCGACAAAAATCTGCGCGCTATACCTGAAATTAGAAGGTTTGAGCGGGAGAAATAATGCAGTATTGACGTGAAATAACATTGATTGGTAAGATTTAGGATTATTTTATAAAGTTTCTTTTACGGAAGACAAATTTTTTTGTACCTTTGTGGCGTTTAAATAACATAAAACGTATATTATGAAAAAGACTTTTATGAAAATGGCGCTGGCTGTCACTATGCTGATAGGAGCGCAGAGTTTACAGGCGCAGGACGTGATAACACCAGAGCAGCAGGCTCTGATGGGACAACAGACTGTGACTGAGCAACAGGCTAAAATACAGGCAGAGGCAGAGCAACAGGCTGCTGAAGCAGAGAAGAAGGCATTAGAAGCGCAGAAGAAGGCAGAGAAACAAGCTGCCGAAGCAGAGAAGAAGGCACTTGACGCACAGAAGAAAGCGGAGAAACAGGCTGCTGATGCGGAAAAGAAGGCAATAGAGGCGCAGAAGGAAGCAGAGAAGAAGGCTAAGGCTGCTGAGAAGGCTGCTGCGAAAGCAGAGAAAGAAAAGAAGGCTGAGGAAAAAAAGATGCTGAAGAAGCAGAAGGAGGCTGAGAGGCAGAAGAAACTGGCTGACAACGCAAAGAAAGCTCAGGAAAAGGCCAAGGCCGCACAGGAGAAAACTCAGAAGGCTATTGATAAAGCAGCTCAGAATCCGGATGACCTGAAACTTCAGGCAAAATCGATAAAGGCTCAGATGGCAGCTCAAAAGGCTGTAGAGAAGGCTGAGAAGGCTGCTAAGAAAGTAAAATAAGATATATGGGGGCAAAGGTGCATCATAGGAAACATATCCTGCGTGCGGCTTTGCTCCTTTCTTTTTGCTCCTTTTATATAAAAAAGCGAGGTGGGGTTACTTGAAAATCTCTCTCAGTACCTCAAGGCTTTTGAGTTCCTTGAATCCTGGGATGTGAAAGCCGTAGAATTGCATCATGACGTTAATGATGCGGTTCCTCTCAGAATGTGAGAGACGGAAAAGGTGCATGTTTTCAGGTGTCATTCTCATTAGATTGATAAAGTCGTGAGTTTCCGAAGGCTTGAGGAAATCACTATGACAAGGAGCCTCACCTGTGAACTGTCCGGCTCGGAGATCGAAATACGAGTGCTCTGTGAACTCTTCGAGGTTAGGGTAGAAACCGAGGAAACGCGACACCTTAATCATAAACATAAGGTGGAAGTTGGCAGGAGCCGAGACGGACGTATCGTACCACTTGAGGCTGTTCTCGATAAAGTCGTACAGTAGATAGTCGGTCTGTTCTGCCCGAGTGGAGAAACATAGGAACTCGGCAATAAAGAATGAGACGGAGAGTTTTACGGAGTCAAAGGGAATGCTGGAGTACGGCTCTACTATATGAGCCTCCTTAACCATAGGAAGGCTATTTGCAGAACGGCTTTCGTAGTAAACGTCGAGAATGTTGAGAATCTGGAAAATCTGGCGTTTTGTCTTGCCTTTTCCTGTCTTCGGCATACGCCACACGACGCTCAGTCTGCCGACTTCTCTGGTCAGCAGGTCTATAATGAGGCTGTGGTCGCCGTATTTCACAGTTCTGAGTACTATGCAACGTGTTTTTTCCAGCATAACAGGCACAAAAGTACGAAAATTCAGTAAATTACAAAAGTTTTCTGCAAAAAAATTTGGATAATCGCCAAAAAAGACGTACCTTTGCACCCGGAAAATTTGAAACGTCCCCCAGCCAGGGCTGACAATGACTATTTTCCTGGTGCGCGCAAGTGCACCCGCAATTGAAAAATTGCATCCGACCCATGGTCCCTTCGTCTATCGGTTAGGACGAGAGATTTTCATTCTCTAAAGAGGAGTTCGACTCTCCTAGGGACTACAACCAATCCGTCATCTCGTGTGATTTCGATAAATATGGTGGCGGTGGATTTCGCAAGAAATCTGTTAGGGCAGCTTTGACACGCGCAAGACCCATGACTGGTTAATTTATTTTTTCAACCAAACAAAATTAAAAGTTTTAAGTAAAAAATGGCAAATCACAAGTCATCTGTAAAGAGAATTCGTCAGACTAAGACAAAGACTCTTCACAACAAGTACTACGCTAAGACAATGCGTAATGCAGTTCGCAAGTTCCGTTCAACAACAGACAAGGAAGAGTGTGTAAAGCAGCTTCCAGTTATCCAGAAGATGCTCGACAAGCTCGCAAAGCGTAACATCATCCACAAGAACAAGGCAGCTAACATCAAGTCAAGTCTTGCTCTTCATGTTAACAAGCTTGGTTAAGCAACTTCCAGATAGCCCTGTTCAAGGGCTTTCTTTGTGTTTGGATATACACATGATTGTTTCCATAATAAATTTAAGTTAGAGGCTGCAGCCCGCCGAGGGTAGCAGCCTCTTATATTTTTTAAGTATTTTTATCGGAAAAAATCATTCCTATACGTGTACGCGCGCGAAATTTCTCCGAATTTTTTGGAATTATCCATTTTTTTTTGTACCTTTGCAAAGAAAAATATTGAAAATCAACAAATGGAAGAAATACAAAATCAGGAAAGTAACTACACCGGCAGTAGTATTCAAGTCCTCGAAGGACTTGAGGCTGTGCGTAAGCGTCCGGCAATGTACATCGGTGATATTTCAGAAAAGGGTCTTCACCATCTCGTAAACGAGACAGTAGATAACTCTATCGACGAGGCAATGGCAGGCTTCTGTACCGACATCGAGGTTACAATCAACGAGGACAACTCTATTACTGTTCAAGACAACGGACGTGGTATTCCGGTTGACGAGCACCCAAAGATGCACAAGTCGGCTCTTGAGGTCGTAATGACTGTGCTTCATGCAGGTGGTAAGTTTGACAAAGGCTCTTACAAAGTGTCAGGCGGTCTTCACGGTGTAGGTGTAAGTTGTGTGAACGCACTTTCCACTCACATGCTCTCACAGGTTTTCCGTGATGGCAAGATATATCAGCAGGAATATGAGAAGGGTAAGCCTCTCTATGACGTAAAGATTGTCGGTGAGACGGACAAGCGCGGTACACGTCAGCAGTTCTGGCCTGATGGAAGTATCTTTACGACCACGACATACAAGTACGACATTATCGCACGTCGTATGCGTGAGCTCGCATTCCTGAATGCCGGCATCAAGATTATTCTTACCGACATGCGTCCAGAGGCAGATGAGGATGGCAATATCCCAGAGGACTGGAAGCCAAAGACAGAGGTGTTCCACGCTCAGGATGGTCTGAAGGAGTTTGTACGCTACGTTGACCGTCATCGTACTCATCTTTTTGACGACGTGATCTATCTGAAGACAGAGAAGGCTGGTGTTCCTATCGAGGTTGCCATTATGTACAACACCGATTATTCAGAGAACATCCACTCTTATGTCAACAATATCAACACTATCGAGGGTGGTACTCACCTGCAGGGCTTCCGTACGGCTCTTACACGTACTCTGAAGACATACGCAGATAATGATCCTGCTCTCTCAAAGCAGATTGAGAAGGCTAAGATAGAGATTTCTGGTGAGGACTTCCGTGAGGGTATCACAGCTGTTATCTCTGTAAAGGTTGCAGAACCTCAGTTCGAGGGCCAGACAAAGACAAAGCTCGGTAACTCAGAGGTTGCAGGTGCTGTTCAGCAGGCAGTAGGCGAGGCTCTCTCAAATTATCTGGAAGAGCATCCAAACGAGGCAAAGAAGATATGCGAAAAGGTTATCCTTGCAGCTACCGCACGTATCGCAGCTCGCAAGGCTCGTGAGAACGTACAGCGTAAGAACCCTATGACAGGTGGCGGTCTCCCTGGTAAACTTGCAGACTGCTCTTGTCGTGATCCAAAGCAGACAGAGATATTCCTCGTCGAGGGTGATTCCGCAGGTGGTTCTGCAAAGCAGGGACGTGACCGTAACACTCAGGCTATTCTCCCACTTCGTGGTAAGATCCTTAACGTGGAGAAGGTACAATGGCACAAGGTGTTCGAGTCAGAGTCAGTAAACATCATCCTTCAGGCTATCGGAGTTCGTTTCGGTATTGATGGTTCTGACACCAAGGAGGCAAACATCGAGAAGTTGCGTTACGATAAGATTATCATCATGACCGATGCCGACGTCGATGGTTCTCACATCGACACGCTTATAATGACGCTCTTCTTCCGCTTCATGCCACAGGTGATTCAGGAGGGACACCTCTACATCGCTACTCCTCCGCTCTACCAGTGTTCTTACAAGAACGTTAAGGAGTATTGCTACACAGAGGAAGACAGACTTCGTTTCATCGACACATACTGTCAGGGTAATGCAGACGACACAAAGCTGCACACCCAGCGATACAAAGGTCTTGGTGAGATGAACCCTGAGCAGCTTTGGGACACGACAATGAATCCAGAGTCACGTCTGCTGAAACAGGTTACAATACAGAATGCTGCTGAAGCTGACGAGATATTCTCAATGCTGATGGGCGATGACGTAGAACCTCGTCGCCAGTTCATCGAAGAAAACGCTACATACGCCAATATTGACGCATAAAATAAAGAATGCAGAGCAAAAGGTATATATGGTTCCTGACTTTAGTCCTTGTAGTCATTTCCTCTGTAAGGACTTGGGCGGGAACATACCTTTTACATCCATCGGCATTTCCGAATGAACAGGTGTGGTTTCAGTGTCCGTTCGTGAGTAATGACACGTCTGACAGGATTTACTTGAGACTCTCCACAACAGGCTATGTCCTTCCGTATATCAACGGCAGGATTGCAACCAGAGCTTCTATCTGGCCTTCAAGACCTATGAACAGGGAAGGGGTTGCAGAGAGTGTGATTGACGTCACCAGATTAGTGAAAAGCGGGAATAATGTCATTGCACTATGGTATGCGCCAATAGTTGGCCTAAAACAAGTGCCTTGGGGGATGGTTTCGGCGGAAATCTATGTTCAGCACAAAAAGCGCAGCGAAGTGTTGTGTGATAGTCAATCAAAATGGATGTGTCACCTTGCTCCTGCCTATTCAAACTTCAATGGTGAGGACTTTGATGCTACATATTCATACAATAGCACCTGGAAAACAAAACAAGACTTCGGCATCGACTGGATTCCTGCAACAGTTGTAAAGCCTGTGACTAATTATCCGATAATTCCAAACAAATCCTTAAGACCTTACAAGACAGTCGTACCAGAGAGACAGGTGATAACGGAAAACTCAGCAACTTTCTATTTTCCGCAAACGGTAAGTGGACAGTTAAGGGTTACGCTTCGTGGGGTAAAAAAAGGTGATGTGGTCCGTATCAACGGTATGAAATATAAATGCCGTGGCGGATATGACGAGCAGTTTTTCACGAGATTCTCAATGATAACTGCTAATCGAATAGAAATAAGTCCTGAAGAAGGCAAACCAATGCCGACTTCAATGAATATTGAACTAATACAACTAATTGAAAAATAATAGCATTTATGAACAAAATCGAAACTGTAAGCCTCGATCGTCTGAGGGAAAGCCATGAAATTCCAAGTATTGGAGATGATCTCCTATTCTTTGAAGATATCCAGATGCTTCCGCAACTGGATGAACCAAGACGTATGAATTGTATCATAATCGCAGTATGTACAGATGGAGAGGGAGGCTATACTCTCAATGAGAGTAAACGTTCCATCAAGCCTGGCGATGCTATGATTATGACCGAGGGTCAGATTGTGAACGAAATTTGGATGAGCGAAAATGCCAAAGGTCATGCTATGCTTATCTCAAGAAGTTTCATTGATGAAATCTTCAAGGAACTGCGCGACATGAGCAGCATCTTCCTGCTTGCGCGTGAGCATCCGGTATTCCCGCTCAACAGCAACGAGCAGGACAAGGTTAAAGAGTTCGTTGAGATTATCAAGGAACGCCTTCTCTTCGACGATTATCGCTTTAAGAAGGAGGTAGTGAGACTTCTTATCATCGCTATGATCTATGACATCGGTACTGCCATTATGCGTGTGATGGATAGGGAGGGCGCAGAGCCTGCAAACAACTCAAAGGCTAAGAGATGCTTTGTAAAGTTCATCCAGCTTGTTGAGCAGAACTTTAGGAGTGAAAGAAGGGTTAGCTGGTATGCAAACCAGATGGGACTTACTCCGAAATATCTCTCAGAGATAATAAGCACTACAAGTAAGCGTACTCCTAACGACTGGATTGACAAATATGTTACTACAGAAATCCGTAATCAGCTTAGCAATACCAATAAGAAGATAAGCGAGATTGCTGATGACCTGAATTTCCCAAGTCAGTCATTCCTTGGTAAATATTTCCGCGAGAACGTGGGAATGAGTCCTTCTGAGTACAGAAAGAGGAATTAAATATACTTCCCAAGTCCCCATAGTGGAAATATATTATGTTTAATGCCTATCCTGCCTCAATTTGATAATGGGGCGGGATAGGCATATATGTTTTTCTATATTGTCTTGTTGGTGAATTATTGATGGTCTTGCGATTCCATACCTTTGAGCATAACACGGGTGTCTTCTATTATTTTCGTAAGCTTTTCCACCGTTTCTGCTCTTAGCATTGCTATTCTTGTCTGACGGAAGTCAGGAATCCCCTTGAACAAAGGACTTGCTGCGAGATGTCGTCTTGTATGTAGGATTCCACGCTTCTCATCAAGTCTTTCTACGTTTATATGTAGCTGTTCAAGCAGAGTGTCGATCTTCTCGTCAAGCGTCAGTGGAGTAGGAGAGAAGAGCCAAGGGCAACCGAAAGTGGCTCTTCCTATCATTACGGCATCTACACCGTATGTGTCGAATGCTTTATTGGCATCCTCGATTGATTTAATATCTCCATTGCCGATTATAGGGATGTGGATTTTTGGATTCTTCTTGACCTCACCAATAAGCGTCCAGTCGGCATCGCCTGTGTACATCTGGGCGCGTGTCCTACCATGTATGGTGAGAGCCTGAATACCACAGTCCTGAAGGGCTTCTGCAAGGTCTATAATCTGTGCCCTTCCACTTTCGGGATTCAGCCTTGAAGAGGTGAGGTCTTCTGCATTCCAGCCAAGTCGTGTCTTTACGGTTACAGGAGTCTTTACTGCATCTACTACCTGCTTTGTTATATCAAGGAGTTTAGGAAGGTTTTGTAGCATACCAGCACCAGCTCCTTTTCCTGCTACTTTTTTTACAGGACAGCCGAAGTTAAGGTCGATGACATCAGGATGTGCCTGATTCTCTACTATCTTTGCGGCTTCTACTACGGCTTCTGTGTCACGTCCATAGATTTGGATTCCTACAGGTCTTTCCTCGTCCGCTATGTTCAGTTTGTTTACGGTGCTTTTTATGGAGCGTATGAGTGCTTCTGCGCTGACAAACTCGGTATATACCATCTGCGCTCCAAAACGCTTGCAAAGCATTCTGAAACCGATGTCTGTCACATCCTCCATTGGAGCGAGGAATAATGGTCTGTCAGGGAATTGTATATTACCTATTTTCATTTCAATGCAAAAGTAATGTTTTTTCCTTACAATACCAAATTATTGCATAGAAAAATCCGCCTGTAGAATCTTAAAGCTCTACAGGCGGAAGTTGTAGTTGTTATTGTATGAAGCTTGTCTTATTTAGCAACAGATACACATACGCGGTTGAGGTCTGCCTCTGGAAGAATGTCGCTAGTGGCACCACCAGCAGCAGTAGAGATGCGATTGGCATCTATACCATACTTCTCGGTAAGCATCTTGGCAACTGCTTTAGCACGCTCTTCGGAGAGTTTCTGGTTTTTCTCAGGATTGCCTTCTGGGGAAGCATAGCCTGTGATTGTAACCTTTGTTTCCTTGTTTGACTTCATATAGTCGGCTATAGCCTTTACGTTGAGTGACTGATGTCTGCTGATTGCAGTCTTGCCACAGTCGAAGAATACGAATGGGAGAACGGCTATTCTCTCTGTTACTTTCTTCTCTACCTCAACGGTCTTTACCTCTACCTGTGGCTTACGATTCTTAAGTTCCAGATTCTCTGCACGCAACCTGTTGATCTCGTCATTGAGGGCTGCAATCTGGTCAGAATGGTCTTCCTCCTTCACGACTACAGGTTTTCCGTCTGGGAGAACGAGAGATATACCGAATAGGATAGATGTGTACCAATCATGTGTGCCTGCCTCCAAACGGCCGTTGAACTGGTCGTTGGTATTGTCAGCACGATACTCAAGGTTGAGGGCGAGATTGCGGTTAATACGCCAGTCTGCCATACCTCCAAGTCGTACATTTGGAGAGAAATGTGACGAGTTTGTTGTTTCCATTGCAGACCAGTTGACACCGACACCTCCAATGAGGAAAAAGTTTACTGGGCATGAAGTGCATGAGAAGCAGTTGCTGAGATTGAGCATTGCATCAGCTGAAGTGGTGAAGAACTTGAATGTCCTCTTCTTGCCTGTGTATTCGTTGAATACTCTTGAGTTGCATCCTTCGATGCCCAGACGGGCAGATGCAATAGGAGCTATATTACGTCCTACGTTAAGGCTGAAAACAGGTGATACGAGTTTGCCCATACCAGGGGTGTTAGGCAATTGAATGCCTCCCTGTAAGTTTACAAACCAGTCAGGATTGAATTCTGCTGCTGTTTTTTCCTTATTCTTGTTGGGGTCATAGAACTGGGCGTTAGCTGACATTGCTGTCATCATAGCAGCCAGTGCGATTACAAATATCTTTTTCATATATGAATCTTTCTGTGTTTGAGTAATGATTAGAAGATGAACTTGGCTGTGAGCTGCATTCTCCAACGGCTATAGTAGTCAGAGTATGAGCGCATATCATAGTTTGCATCGTGGAGGAACTGGTACTTGCCTTTAGAGAAAGACAATGGGCTATAGTAGTTGTAGCCACTCTGTGAAAGAGTTGCGCCCCAGTTCTTGTTCAAAAGGTTGGTGAAGTTGATGATATCAAGACCAACTTGGAAGTACTTGATGTCGCTGCCCCACTTGAAACCGAATTTGTGGTCGATGTGGAAGTCAAGACGGTTTTCCCACTTCTCGTTAGCAGCATTACGCTCAAAGAACTCACCACGGTGATCCTTGAGATAATACTCGTTAGCAAGCCATTGCTTGAGATTTGAAGCTTGTGCCTCTGCTGTATATGCTGCAGTTGCATTAAACATATTTGCAGCAAGCATAGCATCGATCTCACTGTCGGTTGGGATATACATAAGGTCGTTATAGCCATTATCACCGTTCACATCACCATTGACATATACATTAAATGGAGAACCGGAATTACCTGCGTAGATAAGACCGATTGTGGTTATGTTGTCGTATGTATCCTTGATGTCCTTATTCCACTTGAGGTGCTGGTAGAGAGAAACCACTACCTGATGAGGTACGTTGAAGTTTGAGTTTGCAAGCTCCGGATCATTAGGATTGCCGTGTGTATAGTTGTATGTCCAGCATGAAGCTGCTACAGAAGAAGAACCATTGTTGATGGTCTTAGACTTACCGTATGTGTAGCTTGCCATTGCATCAAGACCGAAGTCAAACCTCTTTTCTGCTTTCAGGGAGATGTTATAGCTGTAGCCCTTTGATACGTTGTCAAGAACGTAGATTCCAGAATATGGTACAGAGGATATCTCGAACATCGGTCGGTTATCACCAATGGTTATTCCATATTGGGATGCAAATGTCTTGCCTGTAGAGGTGATGTCGAGGTTCTTTACAATCATGTCGTTGATTGTCTTAGAGTAGATTCCCTCAAGAGTCCAGTTAATGCCAACAAATGGGTCGGTGTAGTCAACTGCAAGGTCTGCACGAAGCTGCTGTGCATACTTGAAGTTCTTGTTGAATACGTTGATTGTCTGGGCTGCTTGAGCAGGAGCTGTTGGGTTCAGAGTTGGATCAGCATATATAGCATTGTTTACATCGTATTGAGGGGTGATGTTTGATGTGCTGAATGTGCTGTATGACATCTGTTGAATACCTGTATTTGAGATATTGTTAGATATCCATACGTAAGGCACACGTCCTGTGAATACACCGATACCGCCACGGATAATGAGGGAATTGTCGTTAAATGTGTTCCAACGGAAACCGAAACGTGGAGACCACATTGGCTTCTTTGCTATTCTCTGGTCAGTTTGAAAGCCCCAGTTCTGTGTCTTGTTTGCATAGTCATAGAACTCTTTGTTTGCAGTAGGGGTGTCAAGCATGAAAGGAATATCTGCACGCAAACCGAATGATAAGTAGAGATTTTGGAGAATATCCCACCTGTCCTGAATGTAGAAGCCGAGCTGACCTGCACCGAATGTTGCATTCCAGCGTTTTGTGCCTGTTACAGACTCAACGCCCTGTCCATAGCGGAAACGGTTGATCTTGCCTGCGAAGAAGTCGTCAGGACTCTGATACATATATGTTCCGTAGAGATCCTGACAGAAGAGGTTTCCGAAGTTGTACAGCTCATTGTGTGTGCCGAGTGTGATCTCGTGATCCTGGAGAGTCCACGTGAGGTTGTCTGTGAGGGTATAGATGTCTTGATCAAGGCCATTAGCCATTGAAGAACGCTCGTTACCGATACACAGAGTGCCACCGCCGACATTTGAGATCTGAATCATAGGGAATGGATTGCCAGGGTTGCGTTTATCACGGACAGATGTCCAGGTTGCGTGGAATTTGTTACTTATGTTCTTGCCCAAACGGCTGTTGAGTTCAAATACAAGCGAATTGGTCTTTGACACAAAGTCGTATGCATAGTCGCTTGTTACGAGCTGTGAGGCACTTGAAGTGTTGTTGTTCTGCTTAGCATCAACAAAGCTCCAGCGAAGAGATGCATGGTTGCGGTCGTTGATGTTCCAGTCAAGTTTGATACCAACTTTGTCAGAATATGAGTATTCCTTTGGTGTTCCCAGTTTGCCTGTGTAGTGAGGGGCCTGTGTCTTGATGTAGTCGTAGATCTGCTGTGCTACACCGAAATCCACTTTAGACTGGCTGCCAGGTGCAGAATACGCATTGTCGTACTCATTATTGATGCGTTCGAAGTTGAGGAACGCAAAGAGTTTGTTCTTAACGATAGGACCGCCGAGGGTTGCACCTATGGTATAGTTTGTCATACTTCCGTAAGGATTTGACATATTTCCGTTGTGCATCTTGTACTTGTCGGAAACCATTCCGTCATTCTGGTAGTATGAGTAGAAACTGCCGTGGAACTCGTTGGTACCTGACTTTGTTATGGCATTGACAGAACCGCCTGTGAAACCGCTCTGACGGACATCGAATGGAGCGATGCTGACTTGAAGCTGGTCGACAGTCTCTATTGAGAACGGCTGTGTTCCTGCCATACCGCCGTTAGCTCCGTTTGATGTCAGGCCGAATACGTCATTTGACATCGCACCGTCAATCTGGATGGCATTATATCGGTTGTTGGAGCCTGCAATCGTCATAGCACCACCCTCGGTAACCTTGACGAATGGGTTTATACGGGCAATATCAGCAACACTATGGCTTATGGAAGGGAGCTCTTGAAGACGGGCATTGTTTATTGACTGAGCAGCTCCAGTACGGGTTTTGTTCAGACCGAGCTGTCCCTTGACAACAACCTCGCCGAGTGTCTTTTCGTCATCCTTGAGCCATACGTTAATATGGTATGTTTCACCGAGTGACAGGGTTATATTCTGGAAAAACTTGGATTGCATTCCGATGTAGGAGACGTTGATGGTGTATGGACCACCAGTACGCATACCTTTAATAGCGAATGCACCCTTAACATTTGTAGTGGCACTATAGCGTGTGCCAGAAGGTACATGAACTGCCAATACTGTGGCACCAATGATACCTTCGCCATTAACATCGTTCATGGTTACTTTACCACTAATGCCAGAAG
>JAEEGH010023289.1_pt1 | contig 12605 bp, 8 predicted proteins | sample 9134181 | NCBI WGS metagenome assembly JAEEGH01 (sample SAMN16246544, study PRJNA631951) | gut metagenome | biome: gut microbiome; feature: rumen; material: DP-attached | host: Bos | place: Iran: Karaj | collected 2018-10 | reverse complement strand
CTATGTGTCGCACCGATGTGGTGGATATCCTTAACGAAGCAATAGAAACATATTTAGGTTGGAATCTGTATGTACATGAATAAGAAATATAGGGGTGTGGTGGTTCCGATGGTCACACCCGTCACGAAGGAAGGAAGCCTCGACACAGAGGCCGTCGTACGCATCATCGAATTCTTTGCCCAGGCAGGGGTATCTCCCCTGCTGATGGGTACCACTGGCGAAGGCAATAGTGTCAGTCCCAAAGACGGTCTATTGTTTGTGGAAACAGCAGTAAAGGCAGCACAGCGACGTATCACCATCTATGCCGGACTGACTGGCAACTGTTTCAGTGAGCAACTGGCACAGGCAGAGGCTTATACCAAGGCGGGGGCAGATGTCATCGTGGCCACCCTGCCCACCTACTATGCCCTGACACCGGAGCAGATGGAGAACTACTACCGCACGCTTGCCGACAGTATCAAGGGACCGCTGATGCTCTATAATATCCTCGCCACGACACACATGAGTATTCCTGTGGATGTCATCCGTCGCCTTGCCGACCATCCCAATATCGTGGGACTGAAAGACTCAGAGCGTGACCTGGAGCGTATGGCACAGTGTATAGCGATTGCCAAGGACCGCGCCGACTTCTGCTATTTCTGCGGATGGGCAGCACAGTCAGCACACTCCCTCGAACTGGGTGGTGACGGTATCGTACCATCTACTGGCAACTTCGTCCCGGAGATGTTCCAACAGCTCTATGAGGCAGCTATTGCCGGAGACATGGCGACAGCCAACCGTCTGCAGGACGAGACGAATGAGATTGCCAAGATCTATCAGAAAGACCGCACCCTGGGACAGTCACTCACTGCCCTGAAGGTGATGATGCAGACCAAGGGGCTCTGTGAGCCCTGGATGCTCATGCCACTGACCAGATTATCTGCTGAGGAAGAGAAGGCGATAGCCGCTAAGGCGACAGCCCTTTCGTAATATCGTTATAACGTAATAACGCAATGCATATCATTGACTATATCATTGTCCTGGTGTCCATCCTTGCCGCCATTGGCACGGGTGTGTGGTTTGCCCACAAGCAGAAGGACACGTCACAGTATTTTGCCGGAGGTGGTAAGATTCCCGCGTGGGCAGTGGGCATCTCTATCTTTGCCACCCTCATCAGTAGTGTGACCTTCCTTGCCTATCCGGGTGCCGCCTATGCCGACAACTGGATATTACTGGTACAGGGACTGATGGTACCTATCGTACTGTTGGCGCTGGTGGGCGTCATCGTACCATTGTTCCGTAAAGTGATACGTCTCTCCACCTACGAGTATTTCGAGCGCCGCTTCGGACTCTTCGCAAGACTCTATAGTTCGTTTGCCTTCACCCTGGGGCATTTCTCCAAGGCGGGAACAGTATTCTTTCTGGTATCAATGGCGTTGGCAACATTCCTGAATATCGACATCTATGCCATCGTCCTCGTCCTAGGTATCACCATCATCATCCTGACGTTGTTCGGAGGCATGGAGGCTATCGTATGGATGGATGTGGCACAGGGCTTCCTGCTGATTGGCGGCGGTATCATCTGTATCGCCATCCTGTTGTTCGGCATCGAGGGAGGACCCGCCGAGACATTCCATATAGCGTTGGAATTCGACAAGATATCCTTTGGCCCCTACGACTGGGACCTGACGCAGTTGACATTCATCGTGATGGTACTGAACGGCATCTTCTATGCCCTGCAGAAGTATGGCACTGACCAGACCATCGTACAACGTTACCTCGCCGCTAAAAACGACAAGGAAGCGAAGAAGGCAGCGTATATCGGTGTGCTGATGAGTGTTCCCATCTGGGCATTGTTTATGTTTATCGGTACGGCACTCTTCGCCTACTATCATGCACAGGGTGCTCCCCTGTTGCCAGAGGGTATCAAGGCAGATGAGGTCTTCCCCTACTTCATCGCCCATGAACTGCCTGTCGGTATTCGCGGACTTATCATTGCCGCCCTTGCAGCAGCAGCCATCTCGTCACTGGACAGCGACCTCAACTGTCTGTCAGCCATTGCGGTCCAGGACTATTACATACGGTTCCGTAAGGATGCCACCGACCAGCAACAGTTACGCTTCGGCAAATGGATGGTTGTACTGGCTGGTATCGGAGCCATTGGCGTCGCCTGCCTCTATATCTTCTGGGGCGGTGAGGGCATCTTAGGAGCCTTGTTCTCGCTCTATGCCATCTTCTCAGCAGGTATTGTGGGTATCTTCGTCCTCGGTCTGTTCAGCCGTCGTGCCAACAAACAAGGACTGTATATCGGTATTGTAGCCGCTGTAATTTTCACGGCTTACGCCGTACTGACCAGTACGAAGGTCGACATCCACGGAACGGGTATCAAGGAAACCTTGCTCGACCTGGGTGACTGGAATTTCTCACACCATAAGTATATGTTAGGTGTCTACTCTCACATCATCGTCCTCGTGGTTGGCTATGTTGCCAGTTTCTTCTTCAAGACACCGCTTGCCGACAAGGAGTTAACGATTTACGGATATTTGGAAGATAAGAAAAAAGCACAATAAGGATATGAAAGCAATTACACTCTTGCAGCCACAGAAAATCGTGTTCGGCACGGGCTGCCTTCAGACATTAGTAGATGATTACAAGAAGATGGGACTACAACGCCTGTTTGTACTGACTGCCCCCCCGATCTTGCCATTGATAGAACCTGCACTGGCAGAACTGAAAGCAACAGGTATCCATATCGAGGTCTTCCAGAATATCCTGGCAGAACCCACACTCAACGATTTTAATAATATCGTGGAGAAGGCACGACAGTTTGATGCCGACAGCGTAGTAGGTATTGGCGGCGGCAGCGTCCTTGACATCGCCAAACTGGTAGCAGCCTTTGCTCATTCCGACCAGCAGGCAGCCAATTGCTTCGGCACCGGTTTCATCAAGGCGAAAGGATTATGGTTTGCCTGTCTGCCGACAACAGCAGGAACAGGCTCAGAGGTATCACCCAATGCCATCCTGTTGGATGAGCGCGACCACCTGAAGAAAGGTATTGTCTCTCCCTTCCTCATCGCTGATGCCGCCTATGTCGATCCGAAACTGACATGGACAGTTCCTGCCAAGGTGACGGCAGACACGGGAATGGATGCCCTGACCCACTGTATCGAGGCTTACACCAACAAGTTCGCACATCCCTCTGTGGACATTTATGCACTTCAAGGCATCCGACTGATTGCCGCTAACTTAGAGCGTGCCGTCAAGGATGGTAAGGACGTGGAGGCTCGCGAGGCACTAGCCTTTGGTTCACTGTATGGCGGACTCTGCTTAGGTCCGGTGAATACCGCGGCAGTCCACGCACTCTCCTATCCTCTAGGTGGTGAGTTCCATATCCCTCATGGTCTGTCAAACGCCATCCTGCTGCCCTCTGTGATGAAGTTCAACATGCCAGCTAATATCAAGCGTCACGCTGAGGTGGCCATTGCCTTAGGATGTCAGCCCGGTAAGAACGATGAGGAAACCGCACAGCGTGGTGTCGACTTCATCTACCGCTTAGCTGCATCTGTAGGTATTCCCGATAAACTGACGGCACTGGGCATTCCACAGACCGCTGTCGACGGAATGGCCAAAGCCGCCATGCAGGTACAGCGTCTGCTGAAGAACAACCCGAGAGAAGTCACTGAGCAAGATGCAAGAGAGATATATAATTCATTGTATTAGTCGAAATATCGAAGCATCGAAATATCGAAGCATCGAAATATCGAAACATCGAAAAAAAACATGAAACCAATATTAGCTATCACCATGGGCGACCCCGCAGGTATCGGTCCTGAGATTACCGTTCGCGCCCTGAATAGAAAAGAGACTTACGAGAAGTGCCAACCCATCGTCACTGGCGATGCTGCCATCATGGAACAGGCTGTTAAGTTGCTGGGCTTCGACCTGAAGGTGAATGCCGTACAAAGTGTCAAAGATGCCAAGTTTGAGTATGGTACTATTGATGTCTACGACCTGCAGTGTGTCGACCTCTCCACCTTCGAGTTTGGTAAGGTACAGCCGCAGTGTGGCAATGCCGCCTTCCAGTATATCAAGAAGGCGATAGATCTTGCTATGGCGGATGAGGTGGACGGTACCGTCACAGCACCCTTGAACAAGGAGGCACTGAATCTGGCAGGGCATCACTATGACGGACACACGGAGATCTATGCCACCTTCACGGGCACCAAGAAATATGCCATGATGCTCGCCGATGAGAATATCCGCGTCATCCATGTATCTACCCATGTTCCTTTGCGGAAGGCTTGTGACCTAGTGAAAAAGGCTCGCATCATCGAGTGTGTCGAACTGATAGACGATGCCTGTCGTCAGTTTGGTATCGAGAAACCACATATCGGGGTGGCAGGTCTGAACCCCCACTCCAGCGAGAACGGTATGTTCGGCTACGAGGAAGCACAAGAGATTATCCCTGCCATCGAGGAGTTGAAAGCCCGTGGCTTTGATGTCGAAGGTCCCGTACCCCCCGACTCTATCTTCGCCAAGGCAAAGTGCGGAAAGTTTGACGGATGTGTCGCCATGTACCACGACCAGGGACACATTCCCTTAAAGGTTTGTGCCTTCAACTGGAACAAGGAGACAGGTAAGATGGAGAGTGCCTCGGGTGTGAATATCACCCTCGGTCTGCCTATCATCCGTGTGTCAGTAGACCACGGTACCGCCTTCGATGTCGCCGGAAAGGGTATTGCCAACGACAGTGCAATGACGCTTTCCATCGACTATGCCACCCGCATGGCGATATATAGGAGAGGTAAGAAGTAAGAGGTGAGAAGCGAGATGATTGTCATTGCTGATGATATCACTGGTGCTGCAGAGATGGCAGGCATCGCCCACTGTCATGGACAACAGGTGCGTCTCCTTGGTTCCCTTTGCTGCGACAGTGTCGCAGCAGAGAGGACAGGGATGACCATCATTGCCACTGACACCCGTTCCATGACTGAGGATGAGGCGATAGCGGAAACACGACGTATCACTTCTCACCTCTCACCTCTCCACACTTCCCTCTTCAAAAAGACCGACTCTGCCCTACGTGGTCATATTGTAGCGGAACTGAAGACGCTGATGGAGGCAATGGATTATCAGCGTGCAGTCTATCTACCAGCCAATCCCTCCAAGGGAAGAATCATCAGAAACGGAACCTATTATATCAACGGGACACCTATAGACCAGACCGAATTCTCGTTCGACCCGGAATTCCCAGCGAAGACAGCTGTCCTCAGAGAACGCTTCCCTGATGCGGAAGCAAATGGTATCGTGATGCCTGATGCGGAAAGCAAAGAGGATATCCAAAAAGTAATAGCCACCTATGATGATGGGCATACGCTTTTCGCAGGTGCCGCCGATTTATTCGAGGCAGTTTTGGCTAGAAATCCTAGAGCATCTATGACCTCTAGAACTTCTAGTGTTTCTAGCCCTTCTCGTCCTTCCTTTGCCTCTACCCTCTTCCTCTGCGGCAGCACACAAAGCAAGCCCTTGGACCTCGGCATGCCCGTAACGGCAATGCCACGAGACAACTATGACGGCAGTAAGGATATCACGTCCTGGTTGGAGGAAGCCAGTGCCATCTACAAACGGGAAGGTTCCCTGATGATTACTATTCCACACCGTCATCGTACAGGAAAGGAGGTTGCCATCCATCTGCGGGAGACGACAGCCATATTACTACAACGATTAGTTGCTATGCAACAACCCCGACAACTGATTATCGAGGGAGGAGCCAGTGCCTTTGCCACCCTGAAGCGTCTTGGATGGAATGAACTGGAGGTCGTCAGTCAGTTAGCACCAGGGGTTATAAAAACGAAAGCCCCAAATGGGACTTTCGTTATCATGAAACCAGGTAGTTACTCCTGGGGGATCTTCTCACCCATCAGACCATTCAGATAGACTTCTAAGGCGGTATATCCCTTGGAAGACACTACTTTCCTGCCATCCTCAGGATTCTTTGGATCATAGCCGTTGGCGATTTCCCAGTCGTCAGCCATACCGTCATGATCATTGTCCGTCACAGGGGTTGCTGCGACATAGACTGGCCAGCCATTGGCATCGGCAGGCGTATCGATGATACCCTGTTTGTTGGCACTAGCCCCCTTGTATTGGGGATGTCCACTCTTCACATCCGCAATGACACGCTGTTCCACCACATCGCGGTGAATGGTACCAGCCTTAGCAAGTACGTGCTTATAAGCCTTCTTGGCCGACTCCGCCGGAGTGAGGTATTTCGCATATTCATTTTTACTCAAAGGACGTTCCTGGCGCATCTGTTCTATGGAGTATGTAGTCCTGTTGCCAACGAGTTGCCAGTCATCCTTGACTTTCTGACCCTCCATCACATTACCAGCAAAGTACCACAGCGAAGGGCTCATCAACGTCTTTCCCTTACGGGCTGCCGATATCTCAATGAAATAGTTGTCAGACGGATGAGCTGGTCCTGGTTTATAGTAGTTTCCTATGAAGTTACACTCGTGACTACTCCCCTCGCCAGCCTCGTTTTCTCCACCATAGCAGGAGTTCTTCCTGCCCCAGTTGAAGTTCACATTATTAATATATTCCAGGAACACGTTCTTATCGCCATTGGGATTGCTGGCGCCATTGATGCGCGGACTCCTACTGTCGTTATTCACCAACAGGTTGTGATGGAAGGTGGCAGGTGAACCACCCCACTGACAACCATACCCACGTACTCCCTTGTGATGCCCTGCATCATAGAGTCCCTCATGGATGATACACCATTGCACCGTCGTGAAATGGTTGTCGTATATCGTCATGTTCTCCTCACCGCTCCAGCCAAAGCAACAGTGGTCGATGATGATATTTCTGGCATTCTCGATACCAATGGCACCACCAGCAATAAAGTTTCCTTTCTTGTCCTTCGTAGGATCCTCGTTGACACCCAGTCGGGAACGGATATTACGGATGATGACATTCTCCGAACCACCGAGGTTGAGTTTACCTCCACGCAGCAGGATACCCTCGCCAGGAGCCGTCTGACCAGCGATGGTCACATTCTTCAACTTGGCACGGATAGAGCGCTCGTTCTTACGCTGCGGATTGGGGCCGATATCGATAATGCCGCTAACTCGGAAGACGATAGTAGCATTCTCCTTGCCTGCATCTGTCAGCGCCCAGCGCAAAGAGCCTTCACCCGAATCGTTGAGGTTGGTCACCTCCACGACCTTGCCGCCACGACCACCCGAGGCATACTTGCCAAAACCCTCAGCAGTGGGAAAGGCCAGTGTCTGAGCAGCTACGTCAGTAATCGCAAATAACAGGCCGATAAGGATGACCATCCATTTCCTCATAGCATATACTATTTTACTATGAATTTCTTGCCATTTTGGATATACACACCACCCTTGACAGGTTTGCTCATCTTACGGCCAAAAAGGTCATAGAACAGTTCTCTTCCTTGAATATCTTTCTTGGTGATAGTTTGAATACCGCTTGTACCATTGCTGTAAGCAAAGTGAAATTCTCTTTCCAGAGATATGCTGCCCTCTGTTGCCTTCACTACAATAGAGAACAATTTAGCTGCAGTCTCAGAAGGCGTCACATTCAGTTTACCATTTTGCACCTGAGCTACAACGCCTGCGGCAGATGTTACCTCGTATGTTGGTGAAACATAACCTGCGAAATAGTTTTTCAGAGTGATTTCCTGACTACCCTCTACTATGAAATTAGGTACAGCTATCCAATTCAAATACTCTTCCAGATCAGTATAGAAATCGCCATCGCGATCGTCATTGTTATTAGCCACGCTGGCATTCGTGCCAGTCAACTCCTCAAACCAGTTGGGGATACCATCAGCGTCCGAATCCCAATCGTTAGCACGAGTGGCATTGACAATGCCAAGTTTCTCAAGATCGAAGCCCTCGCAGCCTGTATCTTCCTCTGTGTCGATAATACCATTCTTCTTAGAACGTACACCCTTGGTACTATATGAACGATTAAGCGTCTCATTGACCATGCGCTGATCATGATTGTCGAAGAAAGGCTGTGTACAACCTACATCAGAAAGTACATTCTTGTAGGCAGCCTCAGCTGTCTCAATATTAGCATAACTGGGGAAGAAAGGCTCATTGCTCCAAGGCTCCCAGTTAAGCACCTGGTCACCACTGGTTTCATATTTATAGGTATTATTCAGAGCATCTTTAGTCTTCGACCCACTTGTTTCTTCACGTATGTTACCGCTGACATAGGCACGCTGTGTACCGCTGCCAGTACCTTCAAATTGGTGGCGGAGCAAATAATTTTGACTGGTTGCCGACCCCTTCTTGTAATAGTTGTTGACAAAATTCAGTTCATGAGTACCACCATCACTTGCTCTGTGGCCCCAGTTGTATACCACATTATTAAAGATGTCATGATGACCGTCATAAGAGCCGCCGCCATCCAGACCACCAGAGATACTCCAGTTACGACCTTCACAGTGGGCCAGCAAATTATGATGGAACGAGCCTGGCTGTCCACTATTTTGACCAGCGCCAATAGTAGCTGCATAGCCGTGACCTGTGCCAGAACTGTAATTGGGATGACCAGCAATATTCAAAGCCTCACTGATAAGCGTATGCTGCAGGGTGATTGCCTTGGCACTACGCGAAGAGAAGGCTTCGTCAATTGTCCATGAAATAGAGCAATGGTCCATAATAGCATGATCATTGCCAGACATACCCATGCCATCCAGTCCGCTCAATGTTGTCTCATCCGTCTGGCCAGCTTCTTCTGGGGCGTATTCAACGCCATTACCATTATCTCCGCCTTTAGGAATCAAACCATTAATCATCTTCTTATGTCCTAAGCGCATACGGAGGAAACGGGTAATGCCATCGCTCTGCATACCAAAGGGACAGGTACGGAGCATGACACCATTACCTGGGGCAGTCTGACCTGCGATGGTTACGAACTTGTCAGAACACGTCAGGCGACTCTTCAGAGAGATAACACCTGCTACATCAAACACGATAGTACGTGGACCACTCACCTTCTTGATGCCATAGCGGAACGAACCTTCAATCGGGTTCTCATCATCACCATTATCATCGAGTGTCGTCACATGATAGACAGAACCACCTCGTCCACCAATAGCAAAACGACCATAGCCCTCAGCACCAGGGAATGCCAGACGAGCAGGCTGGAACAGCCACACCTCACCTTGTGAAATATTGCCTGAAGCATCTTCCTCGTCAATACGCCAATAGTATTTCTTGAGAGGGTCCAAACCCGTGACGTCACATACAGGTTCAGTCGTAATGACATAGTCCGACAGGTTATCTGCATCATTACCCAAGAGAACATGATGTTTGACAGCTGAAGCTGGCGATGTCCATTGCAGAGTGACATTTCCATTGCCGTCTCCAGCATGGAATTCTCCACTATTTGGTATGGGGTCGAGCGCTATCTTGCTATTATCCACCTCATTGAAAACAAATGCGTTGACAGTTACATAAGTTCTTCCGTAGGAGATGCCCTCCTTAGGAGTAGAAACATAGGAAACCGTAACGGATTGTCCTTCAGTTACATCGAACTCAACGTACGACTGACCAGCCTCAGCAAACTTACTCTTACGGATACTCTGCTTTACACCCTCCTTCACCTTGATGCCATTCACGTAGATATCGATATCTGGTATAGCACCTTGATTTTCTTCATACTCCACGCAGTTGTGATAGGCCTGCAAGCTATGGTGACCAGCCTTCAGACCAGAAATGGTCACATCCAATTTTGTGGCTCCAGAGGTAACGTAGCTATGGTCGTCACCCGTAATGATGAGCGCATCGCCTAAGATACGTGCACCATCATTGCCACTGGTGATACCATTTTTCCACCATTCTGTTTTGACGTGTCGAATCTCATCGTCATTATGGGCAGCATCCATCGGATTAGAGCCTTGTGCGGCAGATACCGTAACTTGTATACCTCCGTCAAAATCCTTGGTATCAGAAACGCCTTCAGGAACTACCCACTCAACAAAGCCCTCTTGCAAGGCTTGACCGGTCTTTCCAGAAATGTCGAAGTCAATCTTCTGTGCAGATACGATACATGCACAGCATAACATCATGAAGATAGAAAATACTTTTTTCATTGTAGCTGTTCGTTTTAGTAGTTTATTTTGGCTGCAAAGTTACAAACAAAATTTCTAACTTCCAAGCAATACAACAAAAAGTTAGGGGCAAAGCTTAGCCTTGCCCCTAACTTATAGCGGTTTATTCTCGTTTTGTTTACTTAACCACAAACTTCTTGCCATTCTGGATAGCAATACCCTTATAGGCTTTGCTAACCTTCTGACCTGCGAGGTTGTAGATAGGAGCATCGCTGTTCTGAGCAGCCTTGACGGTCTTAATAGCAGTCTCGCCACCATTCAGATACTCGTCGACATTAACATCACCAAAATCGGCCTGCATCTGAGCCTTGATTTCACCAGCAGACATCTTGCTGTTCTTGATGAGCAGACGGGCAAAGTCGAATGGAGCATCGTTGTCGCCCCAGTTCCAAGCCTGATTACCACCGAGGCAGATCCACTTCAGGTCAGCACCGTTGGAGAACAGGCCCTTCTGGGTGTTGGTTGTACCATCGTTGTTCCACTCGTTCTTCAATTCACCATCGAAGAAGACCTTAGCGTTCTCACCCTCGAACACGGCGGTATAATAGTGCCACTTATGATCCTTCAACCAGTCTGTATCACCATGATACAAAGTATTCTTTCCTGCAACATTCTGAGCATCAACATAGTCTGTCCAACCAGCGCAGTTTACTTGCAGAACACCACGATACTGACAAGCCATCATGGGGAATGTATTATTGCCACCGGCATTATCAGCAGCGTAAGCAGTGAACAACGGAGCCCACATATAATTAGCAGAAACGGCCTCCTCCTGAGCACGTACCCAAACGGCGATGGTCAACTCCTCAGTCTTGGCAGAGTGTGCCAGAACATCTTCGGGCAGCAGGCAATAGCTGGTGCGAACGGCAGAGCCGTCATTATGGAAGAAGTCACCGAATATAGCCCCCTCTTCCTCGGTGCTGGCAAATTGTCCGTTGCCATGAGCCTTCTCACCCTTCCATGTAACGCGTTCACCGCTATCTGGATCCTCGTAAGTAGAGAAGTTGGTCGTGTATACATAAACAGCCTCAATACCATTAATCAGTTCATCAGCTGTCTTGCCCTCATGGAACTCAAAGCCACCGAAGCCAATCTGAGACGAGTGCTGGAATACCCAGTACTCCTCACCAACCTCAACGTCGAAGGTCAGCCAGCCCCAGAAGTTCTGATTACCATTACCGATAACATACTGCTTGGCTATAGAATCAGCGTCGGCCTCGGCTTTCATCTGAGCCAGTTCATCAGGAGTCTTCTCGCCTGCTGCAACGGCTTTCTCGTATTTGTCATAAATATAAACATGATGTACAGAGTCAACCTGATCAACGGTCAGCAGTTTCTTTTTGCCATCAGCACCATTCACGCCATTGATGTAACCGGAAGCCAACAGACGCTCAGCCTTCATAGTCTTGGCATTCACGACGAAAGTCTGACGGTTACCTTTGTTGGCCCATACCTTTACTTTGAAAGCACCTGCAGCAGAGGCCGTAAACTTGTAGTACAAACCAGTGATTGGCAGCCCCTGTGATCCATCGGGCTCATAGTAGATGTAGTCAGCCTTAAAACTGTTGGGGACCAATTCACCGTCCTTAGTATTCTGGACACAAAGCATGCCAACGTATGGATTGCCAGTACCTGTGACATACCAAAAATCAATGTCGCCCTGATTTTTCTTGCCCCAGTTAATGTCGTTCCATGCTTTTACCTCAGCCACCTCATAGGTATTCTCCTTGCCTTCAACAGCAGCACCTGGTACAATCTGCTGAGCGCCACCACCAATCGTAGCATCATTGGCAGGTGTTGTTCCACCTACAGCAGTTACAGTAGCTTTACCTGCTGTAAAAGTAACAATCGACTTACCATACGCCGTATTGTTGGCAACGCCACCATCCTCACCAGCCACAGCTGCAAACTCAGTAGCCAATTTGCCATCCACAATAGCATTGTAGACATCCTGCGCATTCATACTCATGGCTACGAAAGCCATGCTAATAAGCGTAAAAATTTTCTTCATAAATGTTTTAGTTTTATTTGTTAATATTACGTTTAAAGTAGTTTTATCTTTGTGTGCCCCCCTCTAAGAGATGCATACACACTGTATTTCGCGGCAAAGTTAATGCTTTTTTCTAAAACTTCCAAACTTTTTTGTATTAAATATACCTTATAATAAAGAATTAGGTTGGATTTGTTGGAAGATTTCCCCTCTTGCTTTGCGGAGAGAACAGGATTCGAACCTGCGAACCGGTTTTGCCGGTTACACGCTTTCCAGGCGTGCCTCTTCAACCACTCGAGCACCTCTCCAAAAAATACTTTGCAGTCGCAAATTTGCGTTTGCGGCTGCAAAGGTACGAAAAAAATGAGAATTACCAAAAATAATCTCTGTTTTTTAATTGCGGAACACCAGACCGTTGCCAAACTCATCGATGATGATAGGCTTTGTGCGGTCTACCTGGTCAGCCAGAATCGTTCGTGACAACTC
>JAEEGH010023286.1_pt1 | contig 12606 bp, 4 predicted proteins | sample 9134181 | NCBI WGS metagenome assembly JAEEGH01 (sample SAMN16246544, study PRJNA631951) | gut metagenome | biome: gut microbiome; feature: rumen; material: DP-attached | host: Bos | place: Iran: Karaj | collected 2018-10 | reverse complement strand
ACGGCGGCTCTGATTTTCTTCATATATATTTCGTTTAGAGTTTAGAGTTTAGAGTTTAGAGAAGGATTGTCTGTATTCTCCAGTTTAGAGTTTAGAGAAGGATTGTCTGTATTCTCCAGTTTAGAGTTTAGAGAAGGATTGTCTGCGGAGTCAATCTTTATGAGTAAAGATTTTCTTAAACCTGACAATAATTTACCTATTTCATTAATAGTGTTCTGAAAATCTGAAAATATATCTTCGGAGATGTATCCGAGGTCAAGTGATATTTGTAATTGACAATATACTTCCATTAATGACCCATAAGCTATAGAAACAAATCGCAATTGTTCTTTTGGAGTAATACGTCCACTGCCTTCAGCGATGTTAGAAGGAATAGACACAACCGCTCTCCTCATTTGACTTGATAATGCCAATAATTCTTCTTTTGGATAGCTTTTTAAGAGCTGAATCAAGCGTCCTGCCATCATTCTTGACAGTTGGTAGACCCTTAATTTTTCAAAAGCAAACAACGGCGAATCTGTCATTTCGTAACTTCCTTTTGTGATTTTGCGTGCAAAATTACACTTTTTATTTGAATTTCGTGACAAAAACGCAAAAAAAGTGGGAAAATCTTTTAAGATACACAAACTTTGCTCTTTTTATACAATAAAAATACTATATTGCCGTTATTATAGTTGATATATAATATAAAACGAGTGACGGGTGTCGGATAGAGCAGGTTCAAGCAAACCTTCCATCAAGGATGCAGACAATCCTTCTCTAAACCGTAAACTCTAAACTCTAAACTTAAAAATTATGATAGAATACATCAAGGGTGAGTTGACGGAGCTTACCCCCGCATTGGCAACGGTAGAAGCCGCCGGCGTAGGTTACGGTCTGAACATTTCGCTGACCACCTATAGTGCCATCCAAGGCAAACAGGACGTCAAGTTGTACGTCTTTGAGTCGATTCGTGAAGATGCTCACGTGCTCTACGGCTTTGTGTCGAAGAAGGAACGCGAGATGTTCGAACTGCTCATCACCGTCAGTGGAGTAGGTCCGAATACGGCTCGCATGATGCTCTCGTCGATGAGTGTCAGCGAACTGTGTAATGCCATTTCGCGTGGCGACGAGCGGCTCATCAAGGGCATCAAGGGCATTGGTAAGATGACAGCCCAGCGCATCATCGTCGACCTGCGCGACAAGATTGTCGCACTGGGTATTGCCGACGAGATTCCTGCTGGCGGCATGGTGTCGACACCCGTCAACAACGAGGTTCGCGATGAGGCCGTCTCGGCACTGACCATGCTGGGCTTTGCCCCTGCTCCGACGCAGAAGGTTGTCATGGCTATCCTCAAGGAACAGCCCGATCTGCCCGTTGAACAAGTGGTGAAATTGGCATTGAAACAGATTAAGTAAGTTTTGAATTTTAAGCGAATCGTATACTTTGGAATAGTCCTGCTGAGCATTACGGCATTGGCCATGCCTCCACAGGATGACAAGACGCAGAAACAAAAGACTGCGGCGAAGGCGCAGCCTGTGTTCCAGGTAGAGGAGGATACCATTCCCGATTCGCTGTTACATGCCCGCTGGAAGATTCAGAAGACGTTGCCCATCCTTGTGGCCGACCTCGATTCCTCGGCCCTCGACCTCCGTCTGCCCGAGAATATCAAGCAGCAGGTGGAGTACGACGATTCGCTGAACTACTACCGCATCGGCTCGAAGATTGGCGACTCATACCTGAACGCCCCCATTCTGATGACTCCCGAGGAGTATATGCAGTGGAGCGAAAAGCGTGAGCGCGAGGCCTTCTTCCGCAAGAAGGAAGCTGAGAACGTGGCCACCAAGGGTAAGGACAAGTTCTCGTTCACCGATATGCACTTCGACCTGGGTCCTGCCGAGAAGATTTTCGGTCCTGGTGGTGTGCGCATCAAGACGCAGGGTACTGCCGAGCTGAAGCTGGGCGCCACGCTGAAGAACATCGACAACCCCTCGCTGCCAGAGCGTAACCGCAAGACATCGGCTGTCGATTTCGACGAGAAAATCAATCTGAACGTCAGCGGTAAGGTGGGCGACAAGGTGAACATGTCGTTGAACTACAACACCGATGCCACCTTCGACTTCGACACCAAGAACCTGAAGCTGCACTACGACGGCAAGGAGGACGAAATCATCAAACTCGTCGAGGCCGGTAACGTCACCTTCCCCAGCAACAACTCGCTGGTCAAGGGAGCCTCCAGCCTGTTTGGTGTACGCACCGACATGCAGTTTGGCAAGCTGAAGCTGCAGACCGTCCTGTCGCGCAAGAACTCGACAACGAAGAGTGTGTCGTCGAAGGGTGGCACACAGCTGACACCATTCGAGATCGATGTCGCCAACTACGAGGAAAACCGTCACTTCTTCCTGGCCAAATACTTCCGTGAGCACTACGATGCCGCCATGTCGCAACTGCCCAACATCCTCTCGGGCATCAACATCACCCGTATCGAGGTGTGGATTACCAACAAGACGGGAACGACGTCGAACACCCGTAACCTGATAGCACTCTCGGAACTGGGCGAGAGTCAGCCAGCCAAGAGCAAAGTGCCGTCAGCACTGCCCGACAACAGCGTCACACCGCTTTACGAGAATATGCCCCCTGCAGCCCGTGACATCGATCAGGCGTCGACAGCCCTCGACGGATTCATGACGGGTGGTACCGACTACGAGAAACTGGCTTCGGCCCGTCTGCTCAACGCCTCGGAATATACGCTGAACAGCGCGCTGGGCTATATCTCGCTGAAAACCGCCCTGCAAACCGATCAGGTGCTGGCCGTTGCCTTCCGCTACACCTATGGCGGACAGGAATATCAGGTCGGTGAATTTGCCGGCGACCATAATACGGCCAGCGAGACGCTGTATGTCAAATCGCTGAAGAATACGTCGAACAATCCCCAGCAGGCCAACTGGTCGCTGATGATGAAGAACGTCTACTACCTGGCGTCGAATGTCGAGAAGACCAAGTTCCGCCTCGACATCAAGTTCCAGAGCGACACCGCGGGCGTGTACCTTACTTATATTCCTGAGGTGAAGGAAATCACCCTGCTGCGTGGACTGGGCTGCGACCGTCTTGACAATAACAACAAGGTGCACCCCAACGGCTATTTCGACTTTGTCGAAGGCTACACCGTCTCGAACGGCCGCGTGTTCTTCCCCTCGGCAGAGCCCTTTGGCTCGACGCTGAAAAACTTCCTTAAGCAGCATGGCATATCGGAGGAAGTGGCTAATAAATATGCTTTCCAGGAGCTATATGATACCACGCGTACCGCTGCCCGCCAGATGACCAACAAGGACAAATACCTGCTGGTGGGCCAGTTCAAGGGCACCTCGGCAAACGTCATCTCCCTGGGCGCCTATAACGTGCCGCAAGGCTCGGTGGTCGTTACCGCTGGCGGCGTCACCCTCACCGAGGGCTCCGACTATAGCGTCGACTACTCTGCAGGCGAGGTGACCATTCTGAACCAGAGCATCATCGATGCCGGCACCAGCGTCAACGTCTCGCTGGAGTCGAACACCGAATACGGCATGCAGCGCAAGACGATGGTCGGATTCAACTGGGAATACGACTTCTCGAAGAACCTGCAGATTGGCGGTACCCTGCAACACCTGTCGGAACAGGCCCTTACGTCGAAGGTCAATATGGGTTCAGAACCACTGAAGAACACCCTGTGGGGTGCCAACATCAATTGGAAGACCGAGAGCCAGTGGCTCACACGCATGCTCGACAAACTGCCGCTGCTCCACTGTACGCAACCCTCGCAGATTACCTTCTCGGGCGAATTTGCACAACTGATTGCAGGTACTGCCAGCGGTACACAGGACAATGCATCGTATATCGACGACTTCGAGAATGCCAAGAACGCCATCGACGTCAGCGAACCCAAGGCTTGGACGCTGTCCAGCGTGCCGTCGCTGTTCCCAGAGCATGCCGACAAGGACTCCGTGTCCAGCGGCTACCGTCGTGCCCTGCTGTCGTGGTACAATATCGACCCGTTGTTCACCTACCGTTCATCGTCGCTCACGCCCAGCCACATCAAGAGCGACCTCGACCAGCTGTCGAACCACTATGTACGTGCCGTCTACGTCAGCGAACTCTATCCCAATCGCGACCAGTCGACCTACAGCGGAGCGACATCCACACTGCCCATTCTCAATCTGGCCTACTATCCTTCCGAGCGTGGTCCCTATAACCTCAACACCCGTGTCAATATGGACGGTACGCTCACCCTGCCTCAGAATAACTGGGGCGGTATGATGCGTAAGCTCGATACCAACGACTTCGAGACGGCCAACATCGAGTACATTGAGTTCTGGCTGCTCGACCCCTTCATCTATTCGTCGCAGGAGCCTGATGCTGCCGATTATGGCGGCGACCTCTACATCAACCTCGGAGAGGTCAGCGAGGATATCCTTCACGACGGCAAGAAATTCTACGAGAGTGGTATGCCCGTCGACGGCACCAGCTCGTACACCACCACCCAGTGGGGACGCGTACCCGTACAGGCCACTCAGACCTATGCCTTTGCCACCACCAGCGGCTCGCGTGCCCTGCAGGATGTAGGACTCAACGGTCTGACTGACGAACAGGAACGTTCGCAGCCCGCCTACGCCGACTTCCTCAACAGCGTCACCGTCAACGACAGCGTGCGTGCAGCATGGAATCAGGACCCTGCCAACGACAACTACCACTACTTCCGAGGCAGCGACCTCGACGCACGCCGTGCCAGCATCCTCGACCGCTATAAGCGCATCACCATGCCACAGGGTAACTCGCCCGACAGCGACCAGCAGACCGAGGGCTACGACACGTCGTACAAGACCTATCCCGATGTCGAGGACATCAATCAGGACTATACGCTGAACGAATATGAGCGCTACTTTGAATATAAGGTGAGCCTGCGCCCTGAGGATATGCGCCTGGGCCACAACTACATCACCGACGTCCGCGAATACACTGCCTCGCTGCGTAATGGCAACAAAGAACGCGTCAAGTGGTACCAGTTCCGTGTGCCTCTGATGCAATACGACCGCCGCGAGGGTGGCATCAGCGACTTCACCAGCATCCGCTTCATGCGCATGTTCCTTACCGGTTTCCAGAAACCCGTCGTGCTGCGCTTTGGTTCGCTCGACCTCGTGCGTGGCGACTGGCGCATCTATAAGGAACCCCTCACTGGAGCCACCAACAGCGGTACCGTCGAGGTCAGCGCCGTCAATATCGAGGAGAACAACGACCGCCGCCCCGTCAACTACGTGCTGCCACCAGGCATCTCACGTGTCACCGATCCCTCGCAGCCCCAGCTTACCGAGGCCAACGAGCAGTCGCTCTGTATGGTTGTCAAGAACCTGTCGCAGGGTGAGTCGAAGGCTGTCTACCACAACACCACCCTCGATTTGCGCCGCTATAAGCACCTGCAGATGTTCGTTCATGCCAACCACCTCATCGACGATGTCACCGCCCTGCGCGATGATCAGCTCGCCGTATTCATCCGTCTGGGTAGCGACTATCGTAACAACTACTACGAATACCTCATCCCACTGAAGCTTACTCCTGACCGCAACGACTATAATAAGTATAATGTCGACGACTGTCGTGCTGTGTGGCCCCTGGAGAACATGCTTGACATCGACCTGCTGAAACTCACTCAGCTCAAGAAGGCTCGTAACAAGGCCCGTGCCATGGGTACTGCCAGCTACACCACCGAGTTCAGCGAATACGACGAGAACAATGCCAACCGCATGACCATCCTCGGCAATCCGTCACTCGGCGAGGTCAAGACCATGATGATTGGTGTGCGCAACCTATCGGGCGAAATCAAGTCCGGCGAGGTGTGGGTCAACGAGCTGCGCCTGCAGGAAGTCAACAACAATGGCGGTTGGGCAGCATCGGGTAATCTGAACGTCCAGTTGTCCGACGTCGGCAACGTCACCCTGACGGGACGCATCGTCACCGAGGGCTTCGGAGGCCTGGAGGAAGGTATCAGCCAGCGCCGCACCGACGACTACAAGACTTATGCACTGACTACCAATTTCGAGCTGGGTAAGTTCTTCCCTGACAAGATGAAGGTCACCGCACCGCTCTACTACAGCATCACCCAGGAGGAGAGCAAGCCCAAATACAATCCTCTGGACACCGACCTTGAACTCGACGACGCCCTCGACGCCATGGATGCCCACGAGCGCGACTCCATCGAGTCCATCGCTATCAAGAAGTCGAAGACCACCAACTTCTCGCTGTCCAACGTCCGCGTGGGCATCAAGACCAAGCGGCACCCCATGCCCTACGATCCTGCCAACTTCTCGTTCTCCTACAGCCATCGCCACACCCAGAACTCAGGCGAGACCACCGTCTACGAGCACGACGACGAATGGCACGGCTCGTTCAGCTACACTTATACGCCCGTCTACAAGACTTGGGAGCCCTTCAAGAACTCCAAGTCGAAGTCGAAATGGATGGCATTCCCCAAGGCCTTCGGCATCAACTACCTGCCGCAGAACATTACGTTCAACACCGATATGCGTCGCAGCTATTACGAACTCCAGGAACGCGACATGGACAATCTCGGTGGTTCCCAGCTGCCTGTATCGTGGGCCTCGTCGTTCCTTTGGAACCGCGACTTTACCCTGCGCTGGGACTTTACCAAGAACCTCCACATGAATTTCCAGTCAGGCACGCAGGCCGAAATCGAGGAACCCGACAGCGAGTTGCCCATCAACAAGGACCTCTATCCTGACCGCTACACCGCCTGGAAGGACTCCGTATGGCATAGCATCAAGCATTTCGGCTCGCCGCTCAACTACCGCCAGACCTTCACGGCATCCTACCAGCTGCCGCTCAACAAGTTGCCCATTTTCGACTGGATCAATGCCGACGCCAACTACAATGCCTCCTACAACTGGCAGCGAGGCACTCGTACCGAGTCGGGCATCGACCTGGGCAACACCATATCGAACAATCGCCAGCTCAACGTCAACGGTACGCTGAACATGGAGACGCTCTACAATCACTTCCCCTTCCTCAAGAAGGTCAACGACCGCTTCAAGAAGTCTATTCCCAAGCAGGTCAAGTCCAACAAGACTACCAAGGCTGGTAAGGCTGCTGAAACCAACAAGGCTGCCCAGCCCACCAAGGCTGAAAAAGCTCTGCCCAAGAATAAGAACGCCTTCCAGAAGGAGCTCACGCTGCGCCCTGACACCACGTTCACCATTGCCCACAACAAGAAGTCGAAGCGCATCATCGTCACCGCCAAGACCAAGGACGGGCGTTCCTATCCCATCAAGTATAAGGTTGTCGACGACAACAAGATCCTTGTCCGCAACCTCGACACCGTCTCCATTAGCGTCACCGTCACCACCAAGCCGCCACTCGAGAACCAGTGGTGGTACAAGCCCGCACAGTCTGCTGCCCGCCTGTTGATGATGGTACGCTCCATCGGCATCTCCTACCGCAACCAATACGCCATGTCGCTGTCAGGCTTCATGCCCATGGTGGGCGACGCCTTCGGACAGAACAGCGGCGGTAGCGTCATGGCCCCTGGCCTCGACTTCGCGTTCGGATTTACCGACGACTCGTTCCTCGACAAGGCCCGCACTAACGGCTGGCTAAACGACAGCATCTCGACGCCTGCTGCCACCAATCTCACCACCGATCTGCAACTGCGTGCCACCCTCGAACCCGTACGCGACATGAAAATTGACCTCAACGCTTCGCGCACTGAGTCGCGTGCCCGTAGCATCCAGTATCAGTATGTTGGCATGCCCACCACCCAGAGCGGTACGTTTACCATGACTACCCTCTCTATCTCGTCAGCCTTCGAGGGCATTGGCGATGCCAACAACGGCTATCCCTCGCGCGTCTTCAAGCGCTTCTGCGACGCACTGCCCGACTATCAGGCCCGTGCTGCCGCCGCCTATGGCCAGGAGGTTGGCCAGTACAGTGCTGCCGTCATGATTCCTGCCTTCCTCGACGCCTATACCATGAGCGGAGGCGGAAAACTCGACTTCTTCCCTGCACTCACCCGTCTGTTGCCTAACTGGACGCTGCGTTACTCAGGACTCTCCAAACTCCATTGGTTCAGCGACCATTTTAAGTCGTTCAACCTCAACCACTCCTACAAGTCCGTCTACTCCGTCGGCTCTTATACGAGCGATGCCAAGGGCGCCTCGCTCTTAGGCTGGAGTGTGCCTACCGTCAGCATCAACGAGTCCTTCGCACCGCTCTTCGGCGTAGACGCCACTCTCAATTCCGGACTCACCCTCAAGGCCGAATACCGTAAGACGCGTACCCTGGCACTCTCTACCACCAGCGTACAAATCAACGAAGGCCGCTCCAACGACTGGGTCTTTGGAGTGGGCTATAAGATTAGCGATTTCCGCATCTTCGGCAGCGGCGCCTCACGAAAAATCAAGAAAGCTCAAGGTGGAAAAAACAGCAATACTAATAGGAGTAGTTCTACAAGTAAAAAGTCTGGCGTCAACCACGATCTGAACATGCGCCTCGACATCACCCTGCGCGACCAGGCTGCCATCACCCGCGATATCGCCTCGCGCACCTCGGCAGCATCCAGCGGTAACTCCGCCCTGAAGATCTCCTTTATGGCCGACTACACCCTGTCGCGCCTGCTTACCATGTCGTTCTACTACGACCGTCAGACCAATACACCGTTGCTCTCGTCCAGCAGCTATCCAACTACTACTCGCGACTTCGGACTCTCCATGAAGTTCTCCCTCACACGCTAATCGTCCTGAAGCGTTTTGGCGGCGATGTGCATCACGATTGTTTGATGTGTACGTCCTGCTGCGGGAACGGTATCTCGATGCCGTGTTGGTTCAGCGTGTCATAGATACAGTTAAGGACATCGCTGACGACATACGACTTCTTGGGAGCATCAGCCCAGACAAACATCTTCAGGTTGATGCCCGAATCGGCCAGTTCGCCTACGACGGACTTGGCTTTCTTCGAACGGTCCATCCAGCGGTGCTTCAGCTGGTTGACAGCATTGTCGGCCAATTGGACGACCTGCTGCAGGTTGGAACCGTAGGCCACGCTATAAGGCACGACGGCCAGCACATAGCCGTGATTGCGCGTCAGGTTCTTGTAATTGTTGGTAAACAGCTGTGAATTCTGGAAAGTAATGATTTCGCCATAGAGCGACTCGATGACGGTGGAGGTGTAGCTGATGGAGGTCACATTACCCATGGTGCCGTTGACTTCAATCCAGTCGCCGACCTTGATGCGACCAGTCATCAGCGAGGCTCCGTAGAAGATGTTCTCGATGATGTTCTTCGAGGCGAAACCGATACCTGCTGACAGTCCTCCGGTGATGTAGAGCAGCCACGACAAACTGATGTGTAGCACGGTGAGCGACAGGAGTACCCATGTGCCCCAGATGATGATCTGGATAACGTTCTTCGACATGACGGTACGGCTCTCGGCAGATTCGGGGTCGCGCATTTGGAATACCAATCGGAGCAGCCGGAGCAGCGTCTTGCTGAGGTAGGAGAACAGGAACCACAGACAAACCACCATGGTGAGCTTGATGATGCTGAGCTGGAAATTATCCTGGTCGACGAAATGGTATTTGAATGCTCTCCAGCAGAGGTCCGAGAGGTTGAACACGTCGGCAGCCCACCAGATGGACAGCATGACAGACCCTACGCTGAGCGAGGGCAGAATGACCTGATAGAACAGGTCGTAGGCCCAGGTGCGCGTGACGGGAGCTTCAGCGAAATTGCGTCGCTCGCCGTAGAGTTTGATGTACTGCGATACGCAGGTGATGGTAAGGATGCAGGTGAGCTGCATAATCCACCAGATGAGCACCTGGACGGCCAGCAGCGTGTAGCCCATCCACGAGCAGACGACGGAGGCAATGAACACCAGCAGGGATATGTAGGTGTAGAAGATGTCGGAGCGGGGGATGTTCTGATTATGACGGCGGATGACGATCCATTGCCAAAGTGCGCAGATCAATAGCACCGGTGGTAGCATGAAGTTCACCAGTTCGTTGGGAATTAGGATGATGCGACAGCCAATCACAATAAATCCCACTGCAATCAACGGTGAATAGATTCGGGTAGCACTACCCAACTGATCGCCTTTTACGCGCATAAGTAGTGAGGTGAGGATAACACCTAACAGCCACGCAAACTCCACGAGCAGACTGGCTGCCATATAAAGGAATGGATAATTCTGGCCTGTTCCAATCACAAAGATAGCTCCTTGAATAATGGCAAAGGTGATTGAGGTTGTCGCCATGATAATGCAGAAGCGTTTCTTCATGAACTCCTCAGTGCGGAACCGTGTGGGCATCAGGAACCGGAAGAATAGCTGGTTGAGTACAATGGCAATAATCACATAGATAAAGATTGCGACAAACGTGCCCAGTATCCAGGTGAGGCTCCACTGTGATTTGCTTTCGGGGTCAAGATTGTACTTCTTTTGTACGGCGTCGTTGAGCTGTTTCCAACTTCTGTCGAAATGCCCGAGTAATGTCAGGTAGCTGTCACCACCATTGATGAAGATGTTTCTCTGAATTTCGCTATATCGCTTATGTGCATATTCATTTTGCTCTTTCAGACGCCGCTCTGTCGTGTTGTAAAACCGGATATTCCGCCTCAGTTGCTGGGCATTGCCTTGCAGCATCTTATTGATGTTCTTGGCCAGCACTAAGCAGGTGTCGCGCTTCAGGTTGCCATATTTGGTCATAGTCACGTCGGGCATACTTTCCAGACGTTGTATCAGACTATCGTAGCGGGCGATATCTCTCTCTGTCTTCTCCAAGAAATCTGTAAAGGGCAACCGCTGCCTGTTGAAGTCGTTGAATTGCTTGGTCGCCTCATGACAAGCATAGGTCAGGTCGAACACATTGTCCTGCTGCTGTGAATAAAGCATCAGCGCATTCTGGTCGGCACGTTTCATCGTCTGCAACAGTTGGGTAATCAGTCGCTTTGTACGTTCCCTACGCGCAACGCTGCGCACGGAGAGTTCGTTGTTGTACTGCTCTAACTCCGCCTGAAGAATAGTGAGCGTCTGCTCTAGATCTTTCTCTTTTAATACGGCTCCTGCGTCAATACAAAAGGATGCCAAAATGATGAATATGAGAAAAAAGCGTTTCATCTGTCTTTTTCGTACTTATTTATTTTTAGAGTGCAAAGGTACACAAATTCTCATAGTTTTAAGAAAAAAAGAGCCATAATCTTGCAGTTTTATATCTTTTTTTGTTACTTTTGCAGCCGTAACCATAAAATTATTGAAGTATTATGATACTAATAGCTGATAGTGGAAGCACCAAAACTGATTGGGCCATTGTGACTGGCGCCTCTCAACCTGTTGTCCTTAACACACAAGGTATTAACCCTGTTCACCAGTCGCGTGAAGAGATTGTCCGAATCCTTCGTGAAGAGTTTGTTTCTCTGATGGCTTCCAATCCGGAAGTCCAGAAACTGAGAAGTTCGGCCATCCTGACACCTCAATTTCCACTTGCTGTATATTTTTATGGTAGTGGTATACGTCCTGAGATGGAAACGCTCATGACAGTTTTGCTTCGCGAGACATTTCCACAGGCTCAGATTGTTGAAGCTCATAGCGACTTGTTGGGTGCAGCTCGTGCCCTTTGCGGTCGTAATGAAGGCATTGCCAGTATTTTAGGAACAGGCGCTAATTCTTGCCTTTATGATGGCAAGACTATTGTTGAACACACACCGGCATTAGGCTATATTCTCGGTGATGAGGGTAGTGGAGCTGTGCTTGGCAAACGGTTTATTCATGATTTGTATGGTGGTATTTTGTCAGATAATATCCGTGAAACATTTGAAAAAGAGACTAAGTTGACGTTGGCTGAAATCATCAAACGCGTCTATCGTCAGCCTTTGGCAAATCGCTTTCTTGCTTCTCTTTCGGAGTTCATTACAAATCATCTTGATGATTCCGAGGTCAGGGGTGTAGTAGTCCAGAATTTCATCGATTTCCTGCGCTATCATATCAGTCCATATTGTCGTCAAGATCTCCCTGTGTCATTTGTAGGCAGTGTAGCGTGGTATTATCAGGATGAGCTTCATGAGGCAGCAGAGCGTTTGGGCTATAAACTTGGTACGGTTCTGAAGACTCCTTTGGCTGGTCTTATTCGTTATCATCAGACATGAAGTTACGTTTAAATAGGGATATTTTCTAAAGATATTTTTCAATTTGTATCAAAAACTATTATCAATTGTAACATCATCTATTTTTGTCGGATAATTATTTGCTCTAATCAGAATAAGCATGTATCTTTGCATCCGATTATTGTATGAATTTGCATTAGACTTATTTCTATCTTTATAACCTAACTTATTTAAATTATTAAAATTATGAAGAAAATTTTACTTAGTGTAATTGCTCTTTTTGCAGCAGTTAGTATGAATGCTCAGACTAAGGTTCAGGCTGAAGATGGTGCATTCGACATCAATCAGCCTGATGCCCAGAAATGGGGAGGTACTTGGTACGACTTTGAAACAGAAGGAACTAAAGGTAACTTTGATGCCTCTACTTATGATTATGTGTGGATTAAGTTCTCTGGCAACACTGGCAAGTTCCGTTTCGGTATCACTTACAAT
>JAEEGH010023284.1_pt1 | contig 12608 bp, 10 predicted proteins | sample 9134181 | NCBI WGS metagenome assembly JAEEGH01 (sample SAMN16246544, study PRJNA631951) | gut metagenome | biome: gut microbiome; feature: rumen; material: DP-attached | host: Bos | place: Iran: Karaj | collected 2018-10 | reverse complement strand
AAGAACCTCGTAATTCAGCCTACACACCTTATGCACGGCGCTGAGTATGACGAACTTGTTGAAACTCTTGATGAGTACAAGGATAAGTTCGAGTCAGTTGCAATTGCTGAGCCACTTCTTGGCGAAGTAGGAAGCGATGCAACAGTTATCAATGAGGACAAAGAGAGCGTTGCAAAGGCTATCACAGCAGCTGCTGTAGAAGAATCAGGATATGACAGCCTTGATGCTGCCAAAGAAGATGGCGTAGCATTCGTATTCATGGGCCATGGTACATCTCACACAGCTAAGGTTACATACAGCCAGATGCAGACTCAGATGGATGAACTTGGATACGACAACGTATTTATCGGAACTGTAGAAGGCGAGCCTGAAGAAACAGAGCTTTCAAACATCATTGAGAAGGTTAAGGAAAACGGTTATACAAAAGTTATCCTTCGTCCTCTTATGGTAGTTGCAGGCGACCACGCTAACAACGATATGGCAGGCGATGACGATGATTCCTGGAAGAGCGGCTTTGAAGCAGACGGAAGCTTTGATGAGATCGATTGCCAGATCGCAGGTCTTGGCGGAATCGAAGATGTTCAGAAACTCTATGTTGAGCATACAGGAGCTGTTATTAAGTAATTATCATGGTTAAAGAAAAAGTCAAAAATCTGGCGTTAGTTGCCGGCCTTTTGCTTATTTTCTTATCCATATGTTTAGGGGGATGCGGTACTATTTCCGATGGGGAATATACCGCATCCGTTCTGCTATCAGGAGGAAGCGGCAGGGCTTATATAGAAAGTCCCTGCAGCGTGACTGTAAAGGATGGCAAAGCCACCGCCAGAATCGTATGGAGCAGCCCCAACTACGACTACATGATCGTGGACGGCGAAACTTACTATCCGGTGAACACGGAAGGTAACTCCGAGTTTGAGATCCCTATAACATTGGACAAGGAAATGCAGGTTCAGGCTGACACAACAGCCATGAGTAAGCCTCATTTAATTGAATACACACTTCTTTTTACTTTGGAAAAAGATAATGCGGATGGCGCTTCAGAAAATGGCGAACAGGGAAGTGGTGCGACAGGTAGCAAGGGAAGCGGCAGTAATGCGGCAAGTGGCCAAGAAAACGGCAGTGATGCAGATGGTAGCCAGGGAGACGGTAATGCAGGAAATAACCAAGGAGATGGCAGCAATTCCTCGGCTAATTCAAGTCTTAATCCGCCTTCTATAGAAGGCCTGACTTACTTATCTACAGATGAAAACGTGTATGCACAGTGCTACAGGATTCACCGTTATGAAGATGGTTATGTTGTAATCAGCGTTGATGATGGCAGGAATTATCTGCTTGTTCCTGAAGGGCAAAAAGCTCCTGAAAATGCGGGTCAGGACATAGTAGTCCTTGAAGGAAAGCTAGACAGGATATACCTTGCTGCATCAGCTGCAATGTGCCATTTCGATTCCTTATCCTGCGTGGACAGAATCTTATTATCAGGGATAGAGGAAGAAGACTGGTATATCGAAGCTGCTGCAAGCGCCATGAAAGACGGAACACTTAAATATGGCGGCAAATACAGCACACCTGACTATGAGCAGATAGTTATGATGGACATAGATATTGCTGTGGAAAACACCATGATCCTTCACGTTCCAAAGGTTCAGGAACAGCTTGAAGAGCTGGGCGTACCAGTTTTTATAGACAGATCAAGTTATGAGGAAGAGCCACTTGGAAGATGCGAATGGATCAAAGTCTACGGAGTTCTTACAGGCGAAGAAGATAAGGCGGTAAGCGCTTTTGAAAACCAAAAGGCTCAGGTCGAGCAGATTAAAGAACTGGATGTTGAGGGAAAAAGCGTAGTATTGTTTTACCTAAATTCAAATCATCAGGTTGTTACAAGAACAGGCAATGATTATTTTGCTAAGATGATTGAAATGGCAGGCGGCGAGTATCTTGCACCTGTTGGAGACGACGGCGCATCTCAGATGACTATAAGCATAGAGGCTTTTTATGAGTATGCTTCTGATGCGGATATTTTGATCTATAATGCGACGATCGAATCGGTTCCGGAGTCTTTGGAAGAGCTGATGGGAAGCGACGTGACATTTAAGGATTTCAAGGCTTTCCAGGAAGGAAACGTATGGTACACAGATAAGTCGTTGTACCAGTTCTCTGATAAGACAGGAACTATCATAAGCGACTTGGCAGTAGTAATTGCCGGCGAGCAGGAGGATACGGACTTCTTCCATAAATTGAAATGAGGGAATCGAAGTTTCGCACATTTAAAATGGTGAAGGCTTTGATGATGAGTGAAAAAGATATTAGACAGTAGCAAATAATGAGGTACTAGATGAGTTTTGAAATAATAAAGCCTATGGAAATTGAAAAGGAGAGCTTTAGGATCATTAAGCAGGAACTTGATCTGATGGGGAAAAGCTTTTCAGAAGAAATGCTGCCTGTTGTTGAAAGGGTTATACATACAACTGCGGATTTTGAATATGCGGATACTCTTACTTTTTCAATAGATTGTATTCAAAAGGCAAAGAAGGCTATCTTAGAAGGAGCGCATATTGTTACGGATACGAATATGACTCTTTCCGGGATTAACAAAAAGATGCTTCAGAAATTTGGCGGTGATGTACACTGCTTTATGGCTGATGAGGATGTCGCAAAGGAAGCTAAAGAAAGGGAAGTTACAAGAGCTATTGTAAGCATGGAAAAGGCTGCAAAGCTTGGTGTTCCAACTATCTTTGCCATAGGTAATGCACCGACAGCTCTTATAAAACTTAAAGAACTTATAGATGAAGGAGCGCTTAAGCCTGAGCTTATCATTGGCGTTCCTGTTGGATTTGTAAACGTAGTTGAAGCCAAGGAACTGATAATGGAAAGCGATGTTCCTTATATTGTAAACAGGGGCAGAAAAGGCGGAAGTACAGTCGCTGCAGCAATCTGTAACTCGCTTCTTTATTCCGTTTCAGAGCGTGAGCTTTAAAACTTGGATTTTTTTGAAGATGATAAGTTCTTTTAAAAGGAATATTCTAAAGATAGAGAAAATTTTGTAAAGGAATACTCTGAATTAAGAAATTCTGTATAAAATTAGCTAGTATGAGGGTGTTATGGACAAGCTCTTTATTGAAAAGGGTGATAAAAAGCTTAGAATGGGCTTTACAACAGGTAGCTGCGCGGCGGCTGCCTCTAAAGCTGCGCTTATAATGCTGCTTACAAAGACCGATATTCATAATGTCAGCATTATGACGCCCAAAGGGATTGCCTATAATGCAGAAATTGTTGGTATAGAAAAAAAACTAGATAATGGCTTTGTATCCTGCGCGGTCATAAAGGATGGCGGCGATGATCCGGACGTTACAACGGGATCGATGATATATGCAAAGGTAGAACTTAAAAATGAACCTGGAATCGTTATTGACGGCGGCGAAGGTGTTGGAAGAGTTACAAAGCCGGGGCTTGATCAGCCGATCGGAGAAGCTGCGATCAATTCTGTTCCGAGGAAGATGATCACTGAGAATATATCTGCTGTTCTTAAAGAATATGAGCAGGAAGATAAGGGAGTTATAGTTACAATAAGTGTTCCGGGCGGCGATGAGCTTGCTAAAAAGACATTTAATCCAAAGCTTGGCATCGTAGGCGGCATCTCGATTCTTGGCACAACCGGCATTGTAGAGCCTATGAGCGATGACGCGATAGTTCAGACTATAAAGACTGAAATACGTGTCAGAAAAGCTGAAGGAAAGCAGATTTTAATGGCGGCTCCCGGCAATTACGGGATCACTTTTTTGTCAGAAGTTTATGGCATTGATGAAAAAAATGTTGTCATGACTTCCAACTTTATATATGACACGGTGAGACTTGCTCTGGATGAAGGCTTTACGAAGATTCTTTTTACAGGGCATATTGGAAAACTTGTAAAAGTTGCAGGGGGCATTAAGAACACTCATTCAAGATATGGCGACCACAGGATGGAAATCCTGACGGACCTTTCGAAAAGGTATATGAGTGAAACTGATTTTGATAAGGTGAAAGATACACTGCCCGAATGTGTTATGACAGGTGAGGCGGTTAGAATTATAAATGAAACAGGCCATGGCGATATCGTTTTTGACAAAATGGCTGAGAATATCAAAGAATATATGGAAAAATGGAGCGATGGAAATATATCAGTTGAAGTTATCGTATTCTCCGGAGAGAACGAAGAGCTGGTATCAACTGAAAATGCGCATACTTGGATAAAGGAAATTTAGATTATGGTACATTTTGTAGGTGCAGGTCCCGGAGCGAAGGATCTTATAACTTTAAGAGGAAAAGAGCTGTTAGAAAAGGCGGATGTGATCATATATGCAGGATCTCTCGTAAATCCTGGACTGCTTGATTATGCCAAAGAGGGGTGCGAGATCTATGACAGCAGTAAGCTGAATCTCGATGAAGTCGTAGATATCATAAGATCTGCGGAGGCTTCAAACAAGGATACAGTCAGGCTTCACACAGGTGATCCTTGCATTTTTGGTGCAACAAGGGAGCAGATGGATATTCTGGATAAAGAAAAGATCGCTTATGATACAACTCCCGGCGTAAGCTCTTTTTGCGGAGCTGCAGCGGCTCTTAACATGGAGTACACGCTTCCGGGGATAACTCAGAGCGTTATCATTACAAGGATGGAAGGTCGCACCAAGGTTCCGGAAAAAGAAGCTGTGGAAGCCCTTGCTTCTCACGGATCTACCATGGTGTTCTTCCTATCCGCAGGTAATACAAAGACGCTTTCTGAAAGGCTTATAGCTGGTGGCCTTAGCCCAGATACGCCTTGCGCTATAGTCTATAAGGCAACATGGCCTGATGAGAAAAAAGTTGTGTGCAGGTTGGATAACCTTTCTGAAAAAGCTAAAGAAAACGGCATAACTAAGACAGCCCTTATAATCGTTGGAAAAGCAGTGGCACAGAGCGGATATGAGCTTTCGAGACTCTATGCGGCTGACTTTACAACCGAGTTCAGGCAAGGGACTGAAAATCGTACATAAATAGGCATCCAAAGATAGGTTGGTTAAATATGTACGGTGTTTGAATGAGTGAAAAAGAAGATATGCTTAAAGAAAAGAATATACAGAATAAATATAGTAATGAGAATAGGATACGCCTGGTAACTGTGTTCATAGTTTTGATATTAGTGGCGCTTGCGGGCATAGTTCTGAACCTGTCTATTGGTAATGTAGATATAGACTTGAAGACGCTTGCAGGAGTGCTGTTTGGAGCAAATACGAATGACAAAATGGCGAGTATCATCCTGAATATCAGGCTTCCAAGGACTATCATGGCGTTTGTCCTTGGAGGCGCGCTTGCTGTGTCTGGATTTTTGCTCCAGACGTTTTTTTCTAATCCTATTGCAGGTCCTTATATTCTAGGTGTGTCTTCGGGCGCGAAGATGATGGTCACAGTGCTGCTTATAATTGTTGCGGGCGGAGGATTTTATGTAAGAGGATATATGCTGATTGGTGCTGCTTTTGTAGGTTCGCTGATCACAACTTCTTTTATCATACTCATATCAAGAAGTGTTAAGAACATGGCGGCGCTGTTGGCTGCGGGTATCATGATAGGGTACATCTGCAGTGCGATCACTGACTTTCTTATAGCATTTGCTGATGACTCTGATATTGTGAATCTTCATAGCTGGTCACAGGGAAGCTTTTCGGGTTCAAATATGAACGGCGTTATATACTGCCTTGTGACTGTTTCCATAACTATGGTTTTAGTAATGCTTATGTCCAAAAAGCTTGATGCTTTCAGACTTGGCGAATCCTATGCCAGAAGCGTTGGCGTTAATATTAAGCTTTGCAGAGTGCTTATAATCATGTTTTCATGCGTTTTGTCTGCTTGCGTTACAGCTTATGCAGGCCCTATTTCTTTTGTCGGAATAGCAGTTCCATTTCTTATGAGGGAGTCGCTTAGATCTTCAAAGCCGGTTGTACTGATACCTGCATCTTTCCTGGCGGGATCCATATTCTGCCTTGTAAGTGACCTTCTTTCAAGGATGCTCTTTGCACCGACAGAGCTTAACGTATCAGCGGTTACGTCTTTGTTTGGAGCTCCTATCGTAATCTTCATGATAATCAGGAGGCACAGGTTTGAGAATTAAAGAGCTGAAAGCTGGATATAACAAAAAGATAATAGTAAATAACCTGTCTCTTGAGATCAAAAAGGGCGAGATCATATCCCTGATAGGTCCAAACGGCGGCGGTAAATCGACTCTTTTAAAGAGTATATCAGGTGAACTTAAAACGCTTGGCGGCGCTGTAATGCTGGATGATGAGGAGATTAAGAATATCCCTCTTAGAGAGATAGCAAAGCGCATGTCGATCGTTAATACAACAAGGGTTAGACCTGAGCACATGAGCGCTTTTGACGTTGTTTTATCAGGGAGACTTCCATATAGTGATCTACTAGGACTATACAAAAAAGATGATTATGATACAGCTGGTAGAGCCTGCAATCTTATGAATATCGCTGAACTAAAAGATAAGCCCTTTGCATCTCTTAGTGACGGACAAAAGCAAAGGACGCTCATCGCAAGAGCTATATGCCAGGATCCTGAGTATCTGATCATGGACGAGCCTACGTCTTATCTTGATATCAGGCACAGGCTGGAACTTATGGATGTAATAAGAAAGCTGGCAAGTGAAGGCGTGACTATTGTTATGTCACTTCATGAACTTGAGCTTGCACTTGAGATATCGGACAGGGTTTTGCTTGTACAAAAAGATGGCGAGACGATATGTGAAGAGTCGGCAAAAGTTATTGAAAGCGGAATTATTAAAGAGCTTTATGAGCTTACGGATGAGATGTACGAGCGAGTAAAGAGGCATGTGGAAGTCTAGTTGTACGTGTAAAGATGTTTTATAGGTGAGTCTTCCTAAGATTGGCACTTAAATAAAGAAAGAAATAATTAATGAAGAATTCGAAAGAGAAAAAAAGAGAAAAAGGATTTTGAATGGAACAAGCAAATTCAGGTAAGTATAAGTTCATATGCTTTACTGATACAGGAAAAGCTCTAATGGCACGACTTTCAGGTGAAGATGGCTTGAAGGTTGATAGCCTTAAGGACTGGACAAGGGATAATTTTGAGCAAGGGAATGTTCTTGTCTTTATAGGAGCCATGGGTATTGCTGTAAGAGCAATTGCACCTTTTTGTAAGAACAAGACCAAGGACCCGGCAGTTATTGTTATAGATGAAAAAGGAACTTTTGTGATTCCGGTTCTTTCGGGGCATATCGGAGGCGGCGTTGAGGCTGCAAGAAAGATTGCTTCTAAGATCGGAGCTGTACCTGTTATTACAACGGCAACTGATGTAAATAATGAATTTGCAGTAGATGTTTTTGCAAAGAGTAACGGTCTTGGAATAAGCGATATGAAAAAGGCAAAGGAATTATCTATGACGCTTCTTGCAGGGCATGAGGCGGAGTTTATAGTTACTCCTAATAAGCCGGAAAGCGATGCCCTATGTCTTATACCCAAATGTACTGTAATAGGAATGGGATGCAGAAAAGGTAAAAGCGTAGATGAACTCTATGAGTTTTTAAATGAAGTTCTTAATGAAAAAAGTATAGATATAAGATCCGTAAAAGCTTTGGTTTCTGCTGATAAAAAGAAGGATGAAGAGGGACTTATAGAACTTTCAAATCGACTTGACGTTCCTTTTATCACATACCCATCAGATGTTCTGATGCAGCAGGAAGGGGAATTCGAGCATTCGGATCTTGTTATGGAAGTGACAGGTTCTGATAATGTATGCGAACGATCTGTATGTGCCTATGGGTGTCATACCATCATCCGGAAAAAGAATAAGAAAGATGGCATGACATTGGAAATTGGAATGGTCGATGTACAGATAAAAAGATAAGAGTTGATTTAAAACTTATATAAAAATTGTGTTATATCCAGTTAAGATTTACTGGAGAAATAAAGCAATATTGTGAGAAATAAGATGGAGTAGGCAATATATGAATAGTGGTAAATTGTATGTTGTTGGTATAGGCCCTGGTAGTGAAGAGGATATGACTATAAGAGCGCGAAATACGCTTGAAAAGTGTGATTACATTTATGGTTACAAGGTATATTGCGATCTTGTGAAGCCTCTTTTCCCTGATAAAGAATATATTACAACGGCTATGACCGGCGAAGAGAAAAGAGTAGAGCTTGCTCTTTCTAAAGCTGCAGAAGGCTGTGACGTTGCTCTTATATGTTCAGGAGATGCCGGAGTTTATGGCATGGCAGGCCTTGCATATGAGTTTGGTGCAAAGTTTCCTGATGTAAAGATCGAGATTATACCAGGCGTTACGGCGGCTCTGTCAGGTGCGGCGCTTCTTGGGGCTCCGCTCATACATGACTTTTGCCTTATAAGTTTAAGTGACAGGCTTACTAAGTTGGATCTTATCGAAAAAAGGCTCAGGGCTGCTGCCAGTGCTGATATGGTAATTGTTATCTATAATCCTGAAAGTAAAGGACGAAAGGGTTACCTGGCACATGCCTGCGACATTCTTTTGGAAGTACTGCCGCCTGATAGAGTCTGCGGCATTGCAAGGAATATAGGCAGATCCGAAGAAGGATGCAGTGTTATGACGCTTAATGAGCTCAAAGATACTCAAGCAGATATGTTTTGTACAGTGTTTATAGGCAACTCATCAACTAAGGATTTTAGCGGATTTATGGTTACTCCTAGAGGTTATGCGATTGAAAAATAAAGTACTTGTTTTTGGCGGAACAACAGAGGGAAGGATTCTTTCGGATTATCTTAGAAAAGCCGGGATCCTTCATGAGATCAGCGTTGCAACTGAATATGGCAAGGAGATACTCTTAGAAAACGGCGAAGAAAATCTCCTTGTTGGAAGGAAAAACTTCAAAGAGATCGAAGAGATGATAAAGTCTCTTGAGGTCTCTATTGTTGTTGATGCAACGCACCCATTTGCAACTGCAGCATCTAAGGAGATCAAGACAGCTTGTAAAGGCAGTGATGTTCCATATTTGAGACTTAAAAGAAGTACTGAGATTAAGGCGGATGACGCTGAGAACGTCATTTGCGTGGACTCTATAGAAGATGCCTCCAAGGCTGCGGAAGATACAGATGGTAATATACTGGTTCTTACAGGTAGTAAGGATCTTGAAAAAATCGCTTCGATCATTACTGATACATCAAGAGTATTCGTACGAGTCCTTCCCAACGAAGACAGCATTGGTAAGTGCATAAAGGCAGGCTTTGGTGGAAAACAGATAATTGCCATGCAGGGCCCCTTCTCCAAACAGATGAACATTGCTACGATCAAAGAGATAGATGCAAAAGCCATCATCACCAAGGAAAGCGGCAAGGCAGGCGGATTTGAAGAGAAGATTGAAGCTGCGATGAGCTGCGGCATAAAGGCGATAGTCGTAAGAAATCCTGAAAACGCTCTTGAGAGCCCGGATGCGTATAGCTTGAGTGAAATAATTGAAATCCTTTCAAAGCACACTGGCATAACTATCACTTTGAATAAAGATATCATTCCTGATAAAGATATCAATTCTGATAAAAATATCATTCCTGATAAAGATATCAATTTTGATAAAACTGTCATTTTTGATAAAGATATCGCTTTTGATAAAACTATCTCTTTTGATAAAAATGTCGCTTCTGATAAAGCTGTTACGCTTGCAGGCATGGGGCCTGGAGATGAAAGCTACTATACACTTGAACTTAAGAAGGCGATTGATGAAGCAGATATCATTTTTGGCGCCAAAGCGGTTGTCAATAACCTAAAAAACAGCCGTGTGCCGGTGATTTCAGAATACGAGGGACAGAAGATATATGACTATCTAAAAGTTAATAACGAGTACATAAATCCGCTTGTTCTTTTTTCAGGTGATATAAGCCTTTGCAGCGGTGCCAAGAAGGCTACAGCACTGTTTGAAGACAAAGGCTACAAAGTCAACCTGATCAGCGGCATATCTTCAGTAACATTATTTGCCCAAAAACTTGGACTTGGACTTGAAGATGTCAGAGTTATAAGTGCTCATGGCAGAAAATGTGATGTTATAAGAAATGTTACTGATAATATTGAAACTATTGTTTTAACATCTGACGCTGAACATGCAAGGAATATATCAGAAAAGCTCATAAGCCTTGCAGATAAGGTCATCTTAGGGTGCGACCTTGGAACATTTTCTGAAAAGATAATAGATGCCAAAAGTAATCCTGATACTATAAAAGATATAGCCGGAAAATGTCTTGTATATACTTATAACGAAAACGCCACAGGTAGAAAGATTGTAAAAACTCTATGTGATGATGAAATAATTAGAGGTAATGTCCCTATGACCAAGGAAGAGATCAGAGCTCTTTCTATGAGAAAGCTATCTCTTTCAAAAGGCGCTGTTTTCTATGATATAGGTTCAGGTACAGGCTCAATCTCGCTTGAAGCAGCTCTCCTTGACGAAAGCATATCTGTTTATTCTGTAGAAAAAAATGAAGAAGCCATAGAACTTCTTCGAAAGAATATAGAGATATTTAATGTCTCAAACATTGAGATGATAAGCGGCCTGGCTCCAGATGCCATGAAGGATCTTCCTGCGCCAAGTCACGTATTTATCGGCGGAAGTAGCGGCAATATCAAAGAGATAATCGATACTGTATATCAAAAAAATAGTAAGGCAAGAATTGTCATAAACACTGTAACAGCCGAGACTTTTGCCCAGGTGATGGGTCTTATAAATGAGTATCCTGATATTGAACCTGATGTAATAATGGTATCAGTAAGCCGATTTAAGAAAGTCGGAAGGTATCATCTCGCAGATGCCTTGAACCCTGTTTATATTATTACGCTATAGAAAAGAATTAAATAACTTAAGCTTCGTACATATATAGATCTTCGTATATAGAATTTTAGAAGAGTTCGTTCCAGAACTCATGAATTCTAAACATGTACTTGATACATCCTGTATCTTTACAAAAGAGAGATTTATAAGTACGAAGCTTAAATAAAATTAGAGGTACGAATGAAAGATTATAAAACCTTTCCCAGGTTTTTGATGTGTGCTGCTTCAAGTGGAAGCGGCAAAACCCTTATAACTTGTGCAATCTTAAGAATCCTTGTAAGAAGAGGTTTTCTTCCTGCTGCCTATAAATGCGGCCCCGACTACATCGATCCAATGTTCCATAGTAAAGTCCTTGGAATTCCTTCAAGAAATCTTGATGTATTCCTCATGGGAAGTGACGGCGTCAAAAAAGCTCTTTCTCGCGGATCTAATGACAGAAACATTGGAGTTATGGAAGGTGTAATGGGCTTTTATGACGGCATGAGCGCCATATCAGATGAAGGCTCGTCTTATGATATCTGCAGGATCACAAAGACCCCTGCCATACTCGTTGTTAATTGTAAAGGCATGAGCAGGTCAATAGTTCCTCTTGTAAAGGGATTCTGCGATTATGATAAAGCAGGCACCATCGGCGGCATAATCCTTAACAATATATCCCCTATGGTAGCGGATGGCATCAATAAAGAGATAGAAAAGGAAATAAATGTCCCTGTTATAGGAATGCTTCCAAAGCTTAAAGACGTAAGCCTTGAAAGCAGGCATCTTGGACTTATCATGCCTTCTGAGATTCCTGATATTTTATCTACAATTGATATAGTCGCTGACAAGCTTGAAGAAAATCTTGATTTTGATAAACTTATGAGTATTGCAGAATCAGCGCCTTCTATTGATGAAAATCCAGCTTGTTTTGCAGAAGATAACATTATAAATACCGATAGTGATTATATGACAGAAAATACCGATATTCGTGTTGTTGAAGATAGAATAAGCAAAAAATCTACTATTTATGATATACAAGATAAAGTAAAAATCGGCGTCGCTATGGACGAAGCCTTTTGTTTCTACTATGAAGACAATCTGGATCTTCTAAAAGAGATAGGAGCAGAACTTGTTTTCTTTTCACCAATTCACGATACAAAACTTCCTGACGTATCAAGACTAATATTTGGCGGTGGATATCCCGAATTATATGTTAAGGAGCTTTCTGAGAATAAATCCATGAGAGAGTCAATCCTCTCAGCAGGAAAGTCCGGAATGCCTATCCTTGCAGAATGCGGAGGCTTCTTATATCTTCAGGAAAGTCTTGAAGATCCTGAATGCCATGAATATGAGATGGTAGGACTATTTGAAGGCAAAGGCTGCAAGAAAGACAAGCTCCGGCATTTTGGATACGTAACCATGAATGCAGTATGTGAAAATCCATATCTTAAACTTGGCGAAGAGATTAAAGCACACGAATTCCATTATTACGATACATCATGCAATGGCGATATATGTACCTTAAAAAAGTTATCCGGCGCAAATTGGACAGGGTATCAGCTTATAAATAACAGTTTCGGCGGCTTTGCGCACTTATATTATCCTTCAAATGTTGATTTTATCAGATGCTTTCTAGAAAAATGATATATAGTACAATATACATAGACGTAATTATTTATAAATTCAAAAAAATCTCATATGAATTATTACTAATACCTTGAAAATTCCTGAGGGTGGCAGTAGATAAATGATTTGCTTGTCTTTGAGAGTTTTGCAAAATCCAAGAGCTTGATAGATGG
>JAEEGH010023283.1_pt1 | contig 12608 bp, 9 predicted proteins | sample 9134181 | NCBI WGS metagenome assembly JAEEGH01 (sample SAMN16246544, study PRJNA631951) | gut metagenome | biome: gut microbiome; feature: rumen; material: DP-attached | host: Bos | place: Iran: Karaj | collected 2018-10 | reverse complement strand
ACCGTGGTTATAGTGAAATCCTCCCATTGGTCTGTCATCTTCCCGAATGCCACCTCCCACGGCCCTCCGTCGCCCGAATCCCAGCAGAGCGTCGCACTGCTGTCCGTCCGCGCCACCACGCGGATATCCCGCACATTGTGGCACAGCGTCGTGTCAAACCCTGGATCGATTATCGGGTATATTATTTGGCTAAAGAATGTAGCACCAATTATACCTGTATCACCATGATACATCACCACCATTCTCCTCACTCTCCAGTCCAGTGTTCGGAACTTGGACCACCACACCTTGCAAGTTTCTTCGAGTTCCAGACCTCTCCAACATATATATCGTGTAGGACAGTGATCCCACAGCCACATCCATTTGGGTCTATCCGTCAGTGGGTCAAACTGCCACGCATAACTGCCCTCGTTGTTCAGACAAGTCCCCGCCACCACAAACGTGTCCTCAACCACCACAGGCTTGTCAAACATCACCTCATACAACGGCACCACCAACGAACTGTCAATTGGGCGCTGATAATAGTTTGCCCATCCCAACCTTCCCGGCGGGAGATGGATATACCGATGGGGGTCGTCCATCCGCCATCCCTTCGCCATCAGTTCGACAAGTCCTCCTCCGTCGGGGTCCACCTGATACAGTATCATCGAGTCCGTAATCCTTCCCGCCAAAGTGGTGTCCCGCGTGTTCAGGAAAGTGCCTGGAATCCCACTCCCCGCAGGAAATGAACCACCACCATATATGGTTGTGTCCCGCGCCGCCTCCATATATGCTGGCGCCGCTATCCCTATGATTTTTATGGGCTTGTCCGTAATGTACTGCGTACCCGTTATCCCGTTACCACAAAAATAATAAAAGGCATTTGTATTATCAGGGGACATCGTCCCATTCGGGTCTGTCATACCGTAAAAATAAGGTGCATCCTGGAAAGCAAGATGGTTATAACACGTTTCAACATACCAGTCAATATCAGTGTCTTCACACCAATCGTATACATAAGTAAAATAGTTGAGACCTTCTGGACACGTAATCGTATCACCCACTGGGCGTTGCCCGAACACCACTGTCACCCACATCATAGCCACTGCAAGAAAAACAATCTTTTTCATATCACTTGAATTTTTTGGTTTTTGCCTTATTCACATTTAATATTCCCCATATTAATTCAATAAAAATATAATAAATGATTCATAAAATATTATATATCAGTTATCTATTTTTTATATCACACTTCTCATTTGATGCTGCAAACATAACAAAATTTTTTCACCTATGCAAATATTTAACATTTTTGGGCAGGGAACACATCCCAAATCTAACCATTTCAAATGTTCCCTGCAAGGGCAATCACCGAAAGCACGCATGCTCAATTTGTTATTGTCCATGTAGGACTATTGGGAGCCAGCCTTTCAAAGGCATGATACCGTGCTTGTGTTTCTGCGTTTGCCCGATGCCTATGGCAATTAAATTTTGCCATATCCATTTTTTTTCGTACCTTTGCACTATTGTTATGAAAAAATATATATATTATATTGTACTGATTCTGATGGTGTTTGTGCCTTTATGCTCTAACGCGCAGGATCGTCCTAATGCAAAGCAAAACAAAAATAAGCCCCGGGTGTATGCCAATACACAGGGAGGGCAGATTAAACATAACAGACTGGTGAAGACAAGCGACCCCGACGATGAATACTCGGGTGTTCGCACTGAGCCATACGGATTGAAGAAACCCAAAAAGAAAGTAAACAACGACACTGTCGATGTGGCCGACGATGTGGAATCCAAGCCAGCCTACCAAGAACCCTATTTCTTCGACGAGAACCCTCAGGACAAAGATAATGAGGATATCGATAAAAAGAATGCCCAAAAGGATCGCAAAAATCAAGAAGAAGACTCTGACGACGAGGAGGGAATGGGTATCGTAACCCCTCATTATGCGCTCTCGCAACAGGATGACCCTGGTACTGACAGTGAAGAGGACATCCTCATGGCCGGTGATTCGGCACTGGTGCATACCCTCAAGATGGATATTTCTGAGATGGCTCCTGTCGAAATCAAACTTACCGATGCCGAACACGGCAAATTTTTCGTCTTCCCCACGCCCGACTATGCCCGTCCCACCTCCCATTTCGGCCCCCGTCGCCGTCGTTTCCACTATGGTCTCGACCTCGCCATGCCCACAGGTGAACCCATCTATGCCGCTTTCGACGGTGTAGTCCGGTTCTCCAAATACAACCGTTCCTACGGCCACCTTATCGTTATCCGCCACGACAACGGCTTGGAGACTTACTATGCACACCTCTCCAAACGCCATGTAGCCCCCGGCACCCGTGTCAAGGCAGGCGAAGAGATAGGGCTCTGCGGCAACACCGGCCGCTCTCGTGGCAGTCACCTCCATTTCGAAATCCGATACAATGGCAATGCCATGAATCCGGAAGATGTCATCAGTTGCGAGACCCGCACCCTTGTCAAACCCTCCCTTCGCCTTACCAAGGACTCCTTCCGCAAGGTGGCCAAGCGCGGGTATGCCAACCAAAGCTCCAAGTCGCGCGTGGGCAACTATAGCGACGGAGGCAAGACATACAAGATTCGCACTGGCGACACCCTCAGCCGTATAGCCAAGCGCAACGGTACCACGGTAAAGAAACTGTGTCAGCTCAACGGCCTTAAAGAGACATCGGTGCTCAAACCGGGACGAACCATCAGAATACGATAATATGCGTCTCGATATCCTCACCCTCTTCCCCAACATGATGAACATGTTTTTCGAAGAGTCCATTCTTAGCAGGGCTCAAAAGAAAGGCATTGTCGAAGTCGTTTTCCACAACCTGCACGACTATTCCCTGTCGCGTTACGGCAGTGTTGACGACTATCCCTACGGCGGCGGTGCCGGCATGGTGATGGCGGTGGAGCCTTTGGCCAACTGCATCGAGGAGTTGAAAAGCCAGCGCAGCTACGATGAGATTATCTATACCGCCCCCGACGGTGAGATGCTTTCGCAGCCGATGGCAAATACCCTTTCCCTCAAGGAGAACATGATGATTCTCTGCGGCCACTACAAGGGTGTGGATGAGCGCATCCGCGAACACTTCATCACCATGGAGATTTCCATAGGCGATTATGTCCTTACAGGTGGTGAGTTGGCTGCCGCAGTCATCGCCGACACGGTCATCCGTCTTATCCCCGGCGTTATCGGTGACGAGCAGTCGGCCTTGGGCGACTCGTTCCAAGACGGCCTCGTGGCGCCTCCCGAATACACCCGTCCTCCCGAGTTCAGGGGCTGGAAGGTGCCGGATGTGCTACTGAGCGGCAACCATGCCAAGATTGAACAGTGGCGCATGGAACAGGCTATCGAGAGGACTCGTAAACGCCGTCCCGGCCTTTTGAATACGTAAATCCCTGGATTTTTTGATTCTTTTAATTCGTGAATGTGTTAGTTCGTGAATCTGACTTGCACATTCATACGTTAACACGTTCAAACATTCAGGCATTCACGATTCACTATCGTCCTGCCTCGGCCGCCCTTCCGTCGCTCCTTATTCCTCAGTTCTCCCATCGTTCTCCCATCGTTCTTCCTCCACAGAAGGATAAATGAAGGTAGAACGAACGGTGATGCGACGGAGAAGAATCGTGATTAGAGAAGAGGAAGGACAAATATATTGAATATGTTAATTTGTGAATATGTTAATTCGTTAATCTGTTTTAATGATTAGAGAATAGACAAATGTATTTGTTTTTTTGGGTGCAGGGCAATTTTATTGTTGTTTCAACGTTACCTCTTCATTAAAAACTAAAATAAAACCCAATGACAGAATTTGAGAAATATGCCACCATGCACCGTGGCATCAGCAGTACCACTTATGCCAAATATACTTCGGCCATCAATAATTCATTGACTCCATATATAGTCGAGGAACGCCAGCTGAATGTGGCACAGATGGATGTGTTCAGCCGTCTGATGATGGATCGCATCATCTTCCTCGGCACAGCTATCGACGACTATACCGCCAACGTCATCCAGGCTCAGTTGCTTTTTCTTGAGAGCGTGGACAGCCAGAAGGATATCCAGATTTATCTCAACTCGCCGGGAGGGTCGGTGTATGCAGGTTTGGGCATTTATGATACGATGCAGTATATCCAGCCCAAAATCGCCACTATCTGCACCGGGCTTGCCGCCTCGATGGCCAGTGTGCTCCTTTGCGCAGGCGAGAAGGGTATGCGTTGCGCCCTGCCTCATGCCCGTGTCATGATTCATCAGCCCATGGGCGGTGCCGACGGACAGGCCACGGACATGGAGATTACCGTGCGCGAGATTCTCAAGTTGAAGAAAGAGCTCTACGAGATTATCGCCACCCACAGCGGTCAACCTTTCGAGCAGGTGGAGAAGGACAGCGACCGCGACCATTGGTTCACCGCCGAGGAGGCCAAGGCCTACGGCATGATAGACGAAGTGCTGACCAAGAAATAGTATGCGTGAATGCGTTAATGTGTGAATGTGTTAATTCGTACGTCAGACTAACACATTTACATGTTAACACAATAACGAATTGTTAGAACTTGACTTAGTATGCAAATCAAGATAAGAAACACCTCCCATCACCCGTTGCCGAAGTATGAGACTGCTCAGTCGGCGGGGATGGACTTGCGGGCATTCCTGCCCGACGGACCGGTCACGCTGCGACCCATGGAGCGCGGCTTGGTGAAGACAGGCCTTTTCATGGAGCTGCCCGCAGGCTACGAGGCGCAGGTGCGTCCCCGTAGCGGCCTGGCTCTGAAGAAGGGTATCACTGTGCTCAACTCACCGGGTACCATCGATGCTGACTACCGGGGTGAGATATGCGTCATCCTCATCAACCTCTCGCAGGAAGACTTTGTCATCAACGACGGCGAGCGTATCGCCCAGATGATTATTGCCCGCCACGAGCAGGCTGAGATTATACAGGTGGAAGAGCTGTCGGACACCGAGCGCGGCAGCGGCGGCTTCGGACACACGGGGAAGAATTGAAAAATGAAAGTTGAAAATTGAAACGGCTGGCGCATAGGCTGGTTCTGCTTGTTGCGATAATATCGCAATTGTTCTCTTCATGCCACGCACAGCCGGGTTCCCAAGTGGCCGGTTTCGTGCATTATCATCCCGTCGAACCTTTCTATACAGGTTCTGAGATGATGATGGATTGTATTTCCAGATACCGGGATAGTGGAGCGTGTGTTTTTGCCGAAAAGTATTTTTATGCCGGGAATGTCGCTGTGGTGGCCAACCAAACCTCTCTCGTGGGCAACACCCATTTAGTGGACACCCTTCTTTCCCAAGGCGTTCGTGTCACCAAGATATTCTGCCCCGAACACGGTTTCCGCGGGACAGCGGCGGCGGGGGCTAAAGTGTCCGACAGCAAAGACCCGCAGACGGGTCTTCCCATCATCTCTCTCTACGGCAAGAACAAGAAACCTACGCCCCAACAGATGAAAGACCTTGATGCAGTCGTCTTCGACCTGCAGGATGTGGGTTGTCGTTTCTACACCTACCTTTCGACGTTGCACTATGTGATGGAGGCTTGTGCCGAGAGGGGCATTCCGCTCATCGTACTCGACCGCCCCAACCCTAATGGGCATTACATCGACGGCCCCGTGCTGGACACGTCTAAATACCGCTCTTTTGTCGGCATGCACCCCGTGCCAGTCGTTTACGGCATGACCATCGGCGAATACGCCTGCATGATAAATGGCGAGCATTGGTTGGCAGGGGGTAAGGAATGCAACCTCACTGTTGTACCGATGCAGGGCTACCGTCGCGACAGCATAGGCTATGAGCTGCCTGTGCCGCCGTCGCCCAATCTGCGCAACTCCCATGCCATTGCCCTCTACCCGAGTCTTTGTCTCTTCGAGGGTACCAACTGCGGTGTGGGTCGCGGCACCCCTTGGCCTTTCGAGATTGTTACTTACAAAGCCGACACCTTGAATCTCCGCAATGCCGACTGCTCCGCTGATGCAATCGACCTATCGTATCTGCTTAAAATGTACAGCCGTGTTCCCAAGGGGAAGTTTTTCCTCAAGAACAACTTCTTCGAGAAGCTGGCGGGAATGGCAGAACTCCGTAAACAGATGGAGCAAGGGCTTTCTGAAGAGGAAATCCGAGCCACATGGCAACCGGCTCTCGACCGTTTCAAAACCATCCGCAACCGTTACCTCATCTACCCTGATGGGGAGTTTCCGAGTTCAAGATAATTGACGAAGAATCACTTTTTTTTATCTATGTCAAAAAAAATGTGTAATTTAGCACATTAATTTGGTGTGTTGTGTACGAAGTTTTTTCGGCACAACGTACTAATATTAATGCAATTGCGTTATTGTAAAAAAACAAACATTCATATATGAAAACAATTAAAAAAGGTTTTACACTATTGGCTATAGCCCTGTTTTGGTCTGGAATGGCCATGGCACAGAACAGTGTTGCCTCGCTGGCAGACCAACAGTTTAAGGATAAGCAATACATCCTTGCTTTGGAGAGCTACCAGAAAGCCTATGACCGTGTGTCGAGCAACAGGGCCGAAAAGAACCGTATCTATTTTCAGATAGGTGAGTGCTACCGTCTGATGTACAATTACCCCAAGGCTGAACACACATATCATCGTCTTATTCAGGCGGGTTATTATACTGTGGAGCCCAAACTCTACTATTACATGGCCGAGATGTGCCGTTTTAACGGTAAGTTCGATGATGCCGATGGGTACTATGACAAGTATCTCGAATTGGTGCCGGGTGACAAACTTTGCTTGACACGTAAAAAGTCGCTCATTGATGTTACCCGGTGGGCTGCTGAACGTAGCCGTCATGTCATTACCAAACTGGCTGATTGGAACACTGATTATAACGATTGGTCTCTTCGTTTCATGGGCGATGATACCAATACCCTCGTCTTTACTTCCTCGCGCTATGGTACCGATGATCAAGAAGGAAAGGACGTGTGGACAGGTCAGAACTTCTCCTCGCTCTATTCAGTTTATAAAGACCGTAACGGTCAATGGACCGATGTCCCTACCCTCTACGACAACAGTGGTAAAATCAATACTTCGAGCAATGAAGGTGAGGCTTGCTTCTCTCCCGACGGAACCACTATTTATTTCTCCCGTTGTAAAATCGTGGAACATGAAACCCATGGTTGTGCCATCTATACTTCCACCAAAGCAGTAGCCGCCGACAAGAAGAAAGCTGCCAAAAAGGCTAAAGCCAAAAAATCGAATACCAAGACCACAAAGGGCAAAAAAGGAAAGAAAGGCAAGACCCAAGAAGCTGATGGAGAAGAATCGAAGCAAGAAGCTGAAGAGGAAGTGGCTCCCGGTGAGTGGGCTACTCCTGTGGCCATCAATCTTGGTGACACCAATTATAACTATCTCTATCCTGCCATTACAAGCGATGGTCTGACTCTCTATTTCTGCTCTGATATGCCGGGCGGAGAGGGCGATTACGATATTTGGAAAGCTTCCCGTGCATCCCTTGCCGACGACTTTGGCAAGCCTGTAAACATAGGTCCGGTTGTCAATACTCCAGGTCGTGAAGCCTTCCCTGTGTTGCGTGGCGACTCTAATCTTTACTTCTCTTCCAACGGTCTTCCCGGTATTGGTGGTTACGATATCTACAAGACCCGTATTGGTAAGCGCATCTGCTCCAAGCCGGAGAATCTTGGTGTGCCTATTAACTCATCTTACGACGAAATGTCTATCATTTACTATCCAGAGAGTGATGCCAACCCCATGCTTGAGCGTGGTTACTTATCTTCTAACCGTCCTTTTGACGATCCCCTCAACAAGAATACCGACAAGAAAGGTAAGAAAATCCCACTGCCTACTCTCAACCTTTACAAATTCGAGCTCCCTCCGCTGCTTTACACTATTGAGGGGACTGTTCGCGACGAGAAATCCATGCAGCTTATTAAAGGTTGTAAGGTCAAGATTGTGGGTTCCGACGGTTCTGAGGCTGAGACCTACACGGACAAGAAAGGTTTCTACAAATTCAACAACAGTCAGGTTCGCGGACAGGTGGTCTACAAGATGTATCTCTCTAAGGTTGATTACTTCAGTCTTGAAGGTTCCGAGAGCACTATGGGCTACACTGTTGACAAGGACATCGTTCATGATTTCCGAATGGAACCCGTGCCGCAGCAACCTGTTGTCCTGCCCGAAATCCGCTACGACCTCTCCAAATGGGACCTCAAAGAGGAGTTCATGGACTCCCTCATGGACCTCTATCTCGTGATGGTCAACAATCCCAGTGTCGTGGTTGAAATTCGTGCCCATACTGATTGCCGCCCCTTTATCGGTCTCACCAACGATACACTCTCGCAGCGTCGTGCCCAAAGCGTGGTCGATTACCTCGCCAGTCGTGGTATCGAGCGCGACCGTATGGTTGCCAAGGGCTATGCCGAGCGTGTACCTCGTACCCTTGACCGTGATGTCTACATTGAGGTGGGTGGCAAACCTTTCATCTTCTCGGCAGGCACAACCCTTGACTGCGACTATATCGCCGACCTCCCCACTCCCGAACATCAGGAGGCTGCACACCAGCTGAACCGCCGTATTGAGTTTCTTGTTCTCCGTTCCGACTATGTCTCTAAACGTATTGTCAACAATATGGCTTCTGACACTGCCCTTGTCAAACAGAACGAGGACGGCACTTATATCGACCTTGTCAATGCTCCTGTCGATACCAATTATCGCGACGTAGCTGTCATCATCCATGATGAAGGCACCATCCCCGTCACTATGATTAATACCCAGAAGGGTGAAGTTCAGGCCATCATCAACGGTATGCAGATGCCCATGCTTATTGATGAACGTTTCAAAGAGCCCATCGCCATCTCTTGGGAGGAGGCAATGAACATGCTCTATCAGCGCCGTATCAACAAGGAAGATTTCCCCGATCGCGACCATGCCTTCGACCCCGAGGGCAACATCCTCGACCGTGCCAAACTTGTCTTCAAAGAGATGCAGATTGGCCAACATCACCTGCAGAATGTGGAAGTCATTGTTATGAAGGGAATCGACTATAAGTTTATCATCAACCGTGCAGCCTTAGCCGACTTTGGCGAATACGAATTCGACAAGCAGCAGGGTAAACTCTATTTCCTTGACGACTAAGCTACTTACCATAACAGGCCCTACAGCTTGTGGCAAAACAAGTCTCGCCGCCGAACTGGCTTACCAGCTCGGCGGTGAGATTATCAGTGCCGACTCGCGGCAGGTGTTTCGTGGAATGGACATTGGTTCGGGTAAGGATCTTGACGACTACCATATCCACGGTACCGACATTCCCTACCATCTCATCGACATCCATGACGCAGGCTACGAATACAACGTCTATCAGTTTCAGAACGACTTTATTCGCGCTTTCAACGATATAGTATCGCGTGGTCGCCAGCCCATCCTATGTGGCGGCACGGGCATGTATATAGAATCTGTAGTGAAGGGCTATCAATTGGCAGATGCCCCTGTCGACCCCGAGTTCCGTCGACGGATGGAAGCCTATACCGACCAGGAACTTGCCGCACGCTTGGCTGGTTATATCAAATTGCATAATCATACCGACACTGAATCGCACGACCGGCTGCTTCGCGCCCTTGAGATACAGGAATTTCACCGTCTTCATCCCGACGCCTATCCACACATGCCCGACATGCAGCATACCATTATCGGCGTCAGTTTTCCCCGTGCCATGGTCATTGAGCGCATAGGTATCCGTCTCCGTCAGCGGCTTGAAAACGGGATGATAGAGGAGGTGAAAGCCCTTCTCGACAGTGGGGTGCCGGAAGAACGCCTGTTACGTTACGGATTGGAATACCGCCACGTCACCCAATATCTCCGTGGTCAGTGCAGCTACGACGACATGTATCGCGACCTCTACACCGACATACGGCGCTTCGCCAAACGGCAGATGACCTGGTTCCGCCGCATGGAACGCCAAGGCATCCCCATCCACTGGATTGATGGCACCCAGCCACTTGACACAAAAGTAGGCCAAGTGCTCTCCCTGTTCCAAGAGGGCGACTGACAGCGTTAATCTTTAATTACTGATTTGGGTAAAAACATGTTTACTCCGTCACGACGACGGCTGTGCCGCTGACAAGGTATTTCTTCCCGTCGGCGATGTTGAGGCATATCCAACGGGTGCGACGTTTCTCGAGGGCTTGGAAGTGGTGTTCGGGACGGGATGCAATGTGGAAGCGTGTGCCTGGGGTGAGGTCGTTTAGAGTAATGTCTTGTGAGGGGGTGTAGTCGGGGTCGTAGTGCCGGAGTTGGGCGTCAATCTGTTTCTCGATGGTGCGGCTGAGGGGTATGCGGGCGGTGTAGCGTTGCAAGAGGAAGGATACGTCGGTAGGGAAGAGGGGAAGGTAAAGGTTTATTAGTCGGGCGTAGTTGGCTTGCCATTCATGGCCGTGGGGCTGGATGGAGTTTTTGTATTGCAGCCAGGTGTCGAGGTGGGCCATCTCGTGCAGGAGTACCAGGAGGAAATGGTAGGGATTGAGGTTTCCGTTGACGCTGATTTCGTTGAAGGGGTGCCCTTGCCGGGGCCAACGGTAGTCGCCCAGTTTTGAGTACCGCTCGCGGGTGATATGGAGGTGTACCTTATGCTCGGCCATGAAGTCGAAGAGGGGGTCGACGGCTTTGGCGGGGACGTATTTGGCAAGTCCTTTTTTGAAATTGTCAATATAGGATTGTTCCATCTTCTGTTGTGGAGTGCTGCGGTGTCGTGTAGGCGAAGGTAGGACAGTCGCAGTGGCGTCGTTTGCGGTGCTTGGGCATGTGCACGCCCTTGTTGCTGCATGAGGCAAGGAAACTCAGCAGCAACAGGGCGAGCAGGGTCAGCGACAGGTTTCGTCGGGTGTGTTTCATGCCGTATTAACGAGTCTGCTCTTTTTTTATTGTGTCGAGATTGAGGGGCGAGGTGCAGATGCGGTCGCGGGTGACGTAGCGGTCGAAGAGGAAGATGACCACGGCGACCACCAGCATGGCAAGCATGCCGGCAAGGCCGCAGGCTCCGTCGAGGAGGTCGTTGAATCGGTCAAGACCGACAAAGAACATTGTCGTGCCTGCCACAGCGTTGCAGGTGCCGTGCATGATTGCTGCCACGATGACGGAGCCGCTCTTGATGCGGAAATACTGGATGATGAAACTCATGAGGATGCACACCACCACCATCATGAGGACACCCCATTGGGGATGCTGCGGGTAGTTGTGCCCCATAAGGATGAGCGGTGCGTGCCACAAGCCCCAGACGATGCCGATGATGACGGCGGTGCCTAGAAACGACTTCCCTTTGAACTGCTTGAGCAGGTATCCGCGCCAGCCCACTTCCTCGCCGAAGGCAAAGAGGGCATTAATGGTGATGCCTGCCAACATGCCCGAAAGCAGGGTGAATGCCAACGCTCCCGTAGGACCGATGGGCAGCGACTCACCTAGTGCCTGCAAGGCTTCGGTGTGGGTGTCGATGCCGCTTATCCAGTCGGTGAACAGCAGCGTCAGCAGCGCGACAATGGGGAAGGTGAACCAACCGAAGAACCACCAGCGGTTGATCTTCCATCTGATGCCAATACCCCGTAGCAGGGGTTCCTTGGAAGATTTCTGGCAGATGAGCGTCGCCACCAAAGGGATGAACATGCAGAGGGATACCAGCCAGGGGGCAGCACCCGAAAAGGAGGCAACTATGTACCCCGACAGATATAAGGCCAAGCCTGCGGCCCAGATGAGACCGTAAGCTATGGCGATGTAAAGCTTGACATTTTTCATGATATTGTTTCCTTATTTGTTCGGAGTACTCCGATTATTCCGAGTATTATTTTGAGAACATGACCTTCTCGCTGTTGAACATGCGGGTGAGCCCCCAGATGGCTATGCCGGTATAGACGATATTGGAGCCGAGGGTGATGAACAGGGCGGTCCAGTTAAGCGAGTGGGCAAAGACATCGGCCATCACTTGGATGGAGTTGTAGAAGGGGATGAAGTAGTTGACCAGGCTGTGTACGGTCTCGGTCTGGAACATGGGCAGCAGACCGGCCAGCATGATGATGAGCATGAAGGGGGTGATCATGGTGCCGGCGTTCTTCACATCCTTGGCCAGTGCCGAGAGCAGGCTGATAGCGGAGGCCATGACAAGCACCGAAGCAAAGATGACCAGCAGCAGTGCGACATAGTCGCTGGTGGTGTAGTTGAAGGGGATGTCGATGCCATCGCCTGCCGCAATCATGTTGGGCAGAGAAAGGGCAATGCCGACGAAACTGCTGATGCCGCTAAGCAGGGCGATGCAGCTGAGAGAGACAATCTTGCCAAGGGCAAGCTCGTTGCGGCGCATGGGGGTGACGAGAAGGGTGGCGATGGTGCCGCGCTCCTTTTCACCGGCGATGCTGCTGGGAGCTATGGCCATTACACCGCTGAAGAGCATCATGATGATGAGCATGGGGAGAAGTTTGGAGAGGATGTCGCCCACTACTTGGTCGTCGCTGGCTTGGTTGAAGGTCTGGCCTTCCTCGTCGGCGCGGTTGATGTCGAAACGGTTGGCCATGCCGTCCTCATAGGCGTTGAGAGCCGTCTGCATGATGGTGAACACGCGGTCGGAGGCGT
>JAEEGH010023274.1_pt1 | contig 12610 bp, 8 predicted proteins | sample 9134181 | NCBI WGS metagenome assembly JAEEGH01 (sample SAMN16246544, study PRJNA631951) | gut metagenome | biome: gut microbiome; feature: rumen; material: DP-attached | host: Bos | place: Iran: Karaj | collected 2018-10 | reverse complement strand
TCGCGATCCTATTACATTTGATTCAATGGACGACTACCTTAAGCACATCATCTCGAAGCGTGAGGTCTATGATGTGACTTGTATCCAACTGATGAACTTCAACTCTATCTTCCAGCTCTACGCCATGAAGCGCGCCGGCAACAGTGCACTGAAGAACGCACAAAAGATACTCTTCATTCCTGACGCACTGAGCTATATGCTCACGGGCAACATGGTTTGCGAATACACCATAGCCTCTACGGCGCAGTTGCTCGACCCACGCACCAAGCAGCTCGACCCACGCCTGCTGGCTTCGCTCGGACTGAACCAGAGCAAGTTTGGCCGCATGGTGAACCCCGGCGAACTTATCGGTGCACTGACCCCTGCCGTGCAGAAGGAGACAGGACTCGGTGCCATACCAGTAGTGGCAGTGGCAGGTCACGACACAGGCTCTGCCGTGGCAGCAGTACCTGCAAAGGATGAGAAATTCGCTTACCTGTCAAGCGGTACATGGTCGCTGATGGGAATAGAGACAAAGGATGCTATTATAAATAAGGTGTCATACGACCGCAACTTCACCAACGAGGGCGGCATCGAGGGAACCACACGATTCCTGAAGAACATCTGCGGCATGTGGCTCTATGAGCGTTGCCGCAAGGAATGGACCGATGCACCGAAGTCGCACCCAGAGTTGCAGGCCGAGGCAATGAAGCAGCCGGCATTCCAGAGCATCATCAACCCTGACGATGCAATGTTTGCCAACCCGTCATCAATGGTGGAGGCCATACAGTCGTATTGCGAGCAGACTGGTCAGCACGTGCCGCAGGGCTACGCAGAGATATGCCGCTGCATATTCGACTCACTGGCACTGCGCTACCGTCAGGTATTCTCATACCTCACGGAGATGGCATCATTCCCTATCGAGGTGCTCCACATCATCGGCGGCGGCTCACTGAACAACTACCTCAACCAGTTCACCGCCAACTCATGCGGCGTGGAGGTACTGGCAGGTCCGCAGGAAGGCACCGCACTGGGCAACATCATGGTTCAGGCAAAGGCTGCCGGCAAGGTGAAAGACCTCTGGGACATGCGCAAGGTAATAGCCAACAGTCTCGAACTGAAGCGCTTCACGCCAACAGACAAGGCAGAATGGGATGCCGCATTCAAGAAATTCGAGGAAATCGTGGCAAAGAAAGGATAATAAACAAAAACAGTATTAACTAATAAAAATAAAAAAGCTAAACAATGAAAACAGAACTTATTTCAAAGGCTTATGAGGTAGCGAAAGAGCGCTACGCAGAGATTGGTGTAGATACCGAGAAAGTACTTAAGCAGCTGCAGGACTTCCACCTGTCACTTCACTGCTGGCAGGCAGATGACGTAAAGGGATTCGAGGTACAGGCAGGAGCTATGTCTGGCGGTATTCAGTCAACAGGTGACTTCCCAGGTGCAGCACGTAATATTGACGAGCTCCGTCAGGACATCCTGAAGGCTAAGTCACTCATTCCTGGTAACCACCGTCTGAACCTTCACGAGATATATGGTGACTTCAAGGGTAAGGTCGTTGACCGCGACGAGGTTACTGTAGAATACTTCCAGTCTTGGATTGACTGGGCTAAGGAGAACAACACGAAGCTCGACTTCAACTCTTCTTCTTTCTCACATCCAAAGTCTGGCTCACTGTCACTTGCAAACCCTGACGAGAGCATCCGCAAGTTCTGGGTAGAGCACACAAAGCGTTGCCGTGACATCGCAAACGCAATGGGTGAGGCACAGAATGACCCATGTATCATGAACCTTTGGGTACACGACGGTTGCAAGGACGTATCTGTAAACCACGCTCTTTATCGTAACACTCTGAAGAAGTCTCTTGACGAGGTGTTCGAGAAGAAGCAGCCTATGATGAAGGATTGTATCGAGGGTAAGGTATTCGGTATCGGTCTTGAGTCATTCACAGTAGGTTCTCACGACTTCTACACAGCATACGCTGCACAGAACGATAAGATCCTGACAATCGATACAGGTCACTATCACCCAACAGAGTCTCCTGCAGACAAGGTTTCTGCCGTTCTGCCATTCATCAAGGAGCTGATGCTTCACGTTTCACGCCCAGTACGTTGGGACTCTGACCACGTTACAATCATGGACGACCCAACACAGGAGCTGTTCTTCGAGATCGTACGTGCCGGCGCTCTTGACCGTGTACACTATGGCCTTGACTTCTTCGACGGTTCTATCAACCGTATCGGTGCTTACGTTATCGGTTCTCGTTCTGCACAGAAGTGCATGCTCCGCGCTCTGCTTGAGCCAACAGAGTGCATCTCTAAGCTTGAGCTTGCAGGTGAGGGCTACAAGGTGCTCGCACTTATCGAGGAGCAGAAGGCTATGCCATGGCAGGCTGTATATGACGAGTTCTGCGTACGTAACAACGTGCCTGTAGGTCAGGAGTTCATCGCTGACATCGACAAGTACGTAGCTGACGTAACAAGCAAGAGATAATACCTCGCTACGCTCAGAATGAAAAGTGAATAGTGAAAAGTGAATAATACGGAATACAAATTGAAATATACATTCAAAGGTAATTCGTATTATTCACTATTCACTATTCGTTATTTATTTAAATAAGAAAAAAACAATGGAAATAATATTAGGTTTGCTAATAATAGCAATAGGCGCATTCTGTCAGTCAAGTTGCTATGTGCCAATCAATAAGATTAAGGATTGGTCTTGGGAGTCTTACTGGATTGTGCAGGGCGTATTCGCATGGCTCGTGTTGCCTTTCCTCGGTGCACTGCTGGCAGTACCTGCAGGTGAGTCACTCTTCGGACTGTTTGCCAATGCTCCATCCTTCAACCTTTGGATGACAGTGTTCTTCGGCGTCCTATGGGGCGTCGGCGGTTTGACCTTCGGCTTGTCTATGCGTTACCTCGGTGTAGCACTGGGTCAGTCTATCGCACTCGGTACATGCGCTGGTCTCGGCACAATCATGGGTCCGGTGTTGCTCAACATCTTCTTCCCTGAACTCAATGCCCTTGACTCATTGACATACGCCGTAATCATTGGTGTTGTCGTAACGCTCTTGGGCATTGCCATCATCGGCATGGCTGGCAGCATGAAGGCTGCTTCACTCTCAGAAGAAGAGAAGAAGGCTGCCGTAAAGGACTTTAATTTCCCTAAAGGACTGGCTATCGCCCTGCTCGCAGGTTTCATGAGCGGTTGCTTCAACGTAGGTCTTGAGTTTGGCAAGGACATTAACTTCGGTGAACTCACTGACCCGATGTTCCGCACACTGCCTGCAACATTCCTCGTTACCTTCGGCGGCTTCATCACCAACGCCATCTACTGTTTCTACCAGAACCAGAAGAATGGCACATGGGGCGACTATGCAAAGAGTTCCGTATGGGGCAACAACCTGTTGTTCTGTCTCTTGGCTGGTGCACTGTGGTACAGCCAGTTCTTCGGACTGTCACTTGGTAAGGGTTTCCTCACCGAGTCACCAACACTGACAACACTGGCATTCTGCATACTCATGGCATTGAACGTAGTGTTCTCAAACGTATGGGGCATCATACTCAAGGAGTGGAAGGGCTGCTCACAGAAGACAATCACCGTGCTTATCATAGGTATCATAGTGCTTGTCATAAGCTGCTTCCTGCCACAGCTTATATAATTTTAAACTCTTAATTCTTAATTACATAAAATGAAAAGTATTCTTGATGGCCGTGATGGCCTAAAAGCTGTTGTTGACCAGATTGCCGAGGTTACAGGTTACCTCTGGCAGAAAGGTTGGGCAGAGCGTAACGGCGGTAACATCACCGTTAATGTAACTGAGTTTATGGACGATGAGTGCAAGGCAATGCCTGCAATCGCTCCTGTAAAGCAGATTGGCATGGTACTTCCACAGCTGAAGGGTAAGTACTTCTACTGCAAGGGTACCGGTAAGCGTATGCGTGATCTCGCACGCTGGCCTATGCAGAACGGTTCTATCGTTCGTATCTGCGACGACTGCGCAAGCTATGAAATCATTGCCGACGAGCCTGTTGCACCTACATCAGAGTTGCCAACACACCTCGCATTGCAGAACTACCTGCTTGAGACAGGTTCATGCTACAAGGCAACACTGCACACTCACCCTATTGAGTTGGTTGCAATGAGCCACATACAGCGTTTCCTCAAGGGCGACGAGATGACACGTGTGCTGTGGTCTATGATTCCTGAGACACTTGCTTTCGCTCCTCTGGGTATCGGCATTGTACCTTACGGTCTGCCATCATCAGTAGAACTGGCAAAGGACACACTTGAGCAGATCAAGACTCACGACGTAGTATTGTGGGAGAAGCACGGCACCGTAGCCGTAGGCCAGGACATCATGGATGCCTTCGACCAGACCGACGTACTCTGCAAGGCTGCCAACATCTACATGTGTGCACGCAACATGGGCAGTGAGCCAGACGGCATGACAGCAGAGGCAATGAAGGAGGTACAGGACGTATTCAACCTTCCAAAGACCCGTCCATGCTAAGGATTAGATAATACCAATAACAAAAGTGACTGAAGAAGCAATTCCTCTGTCACTTTTTCTTTTTTACAAAAAGAGTATTCATCTGCTTACCAATAAAGTCTGACAAAATATTTTTTACTTATCTTTTGAGATATGAAAAAATAATCGTAACTTTGCAAACATAAAACGTAAACAATATATTGACAGAGTCATACGTTACACACCTATGCATAAGCGGTGAAAAAACTGAACTGCATGTATTCGGCACGGAACAGTGCGCCAAAATCATTGCCTTCCTCGAAATGGATGACAATATGGAGATGAGAGGTGAAAGCGGCAAGGCATACTTTGAGCAAAACAGTTTCTGCTACTACGAGCGCCGAAGATATCAACCATACGTAAACCAGTGGGTAACAATTAGGTATGCATCAGTGCATGGTGACGTAAACAGAGACAGATCTATCACAATGGCTGACGCAAACATGGTGGTAAACTATTTCCTATCAACAGACAAGCCAGAAGATTTCGACCTAAGAGCAGCCGACGTGAACGGTGACGGAGAAATAACCATGGCTGATGCAAACCAGATAGTAAATATGTTCCTAAACGGCGAGCAAACAGAACCTGTCCAATAAACTGTTGATCATAGCCAAATACAACACATACAGCATCTATGGTACGACTGACAGTTACATAATTAGGAAATGCTACCACATAATTAACAAAAAGATGTGAAAATAATTGGTGAATTGTGTTTTTTTTTATAACTTTGCAAAGATAAACTGATCATAAACAAATAATCATATAGAAACACAATGAAGAATCAACTGAAGAAAGTACTTGTATTAGGTTCTGGTGCCCTGAAGATCGGACAGGCCGGAGAGTTTGACTATTCTGGTTCGCAGGCTCTGAAAGCCCTGCGTGAAGAAGGTATCAGCAGTGTGCTTATCAACCCAAACGTTGCAACGATACAGACAAGTGAAGGTATAGCCGACAAGGTGTATTTCCTGCCAGTGAACGCACATTTTGTGACAGAGGTGATAAAGAAAGAACGCCCAGACGGAATACTGCTGGCATTCGGTGGACAGACAGCTCTGAACTGTGGTACGGAACTTTATCAGACAGGTGTGTTGAAGGAGTATGGCGTGCAGGTGCTGGGTACCAGCGTGGAGGCCATCATGAATACCGAAGACCGTGATCTGTTCGTAAAAGAACTCAACAAAGTTGATTTGAAAGTGCCAGTGAGCGAGGCTTGCGAAACAATGGAGAGTGCCGTTGCCGCCGCCCGCCGCATAGGCTATCCTATAATGATTCGTTCTGCATACGCTCTCGGCGGACTCGGCTCTGGCGTATGTCCTGACGAGGAGACATTCAAGGAGATAGCAGAAAGTGCCTTTACCTTTGCGCCACAGGTGTTGGTGGAGGAATGTCTTAAAGGTTGGAAAGAGATAGAGTTTGAGGTAATCCGTGATGCCAATGACCACTGTTTCACCGTGGCATCAATGGAGAATTTCGATCCGTTGGGCATACATACAGGTGAGTCTATCGTGGTTGCACCTACATGCTCTCTGACTGATGAGCAGGTGAAGATGCTGCAGGAACTTGCAATTAAGTGTGTGCGTCACCTGAACATTGTGGGTGAGTGTAACATACAGTATGCGTTCAACGCAGAGACAAACGACTACCGTATAATCGAGATAAACGCCCGTCTGAGCCGCTCATCTGCTTTGGCATCAAAAGCCACTGGCTATCCATTGGCATTTGTTGCTGCGAAGATAGCATTGGGCTATACGCTCGACCAGATTGGCGAGATGGGCACACCGAACTCGGCATACGTTGCTCCGTCACTTGACTACTTGATATGTAAGATACCTCGCTGGGACTTGACAAAGTTCGTAGGCGTAAGTCGCAAGATAGGTTCTTCGATGAAGTCAGTGGGCGAAATAATGTCTATCGGCCGTACATTTGAGGAACTGCTGCAGAAAGGTCTGCGCATGATTGGCCAAGGCATGCACGGTTTCGTGGGCAATGACCACATTAAGTTTGACAACCTCGACGAGGAACTGAGCAATCCTACCGACATGCGTATCTTTGCCATTGCGCAGGCATTGGAGGAAGGCTACACTGTTGACCGCATATATGAACTTACAAAGATAGACCCTTGGTTCATAGAGCGCATGAAGAACATCGTTGATTACAAGCATAAACTGGAGGCTCTCAACACGCTTGAAGAGATTACCCCAGAAACGATGCGCCAGGCCAAGATTCTCGGTTTCTCAGATTTCCAGATAGCACGTTTCGTACTGAAACAGAAAGGCACCAACATGGAGAAAGAGAACCTTGCAGTACGTCAGTACCGTAAGAAACTCGGAATCCTGCCTGCAGTGAAACGTATTGAGACGGTGGCAAGTGAACATCCGGAACTGACAAACTATCTCTATATGACATACTCTGTAGAGGGTTATGACATCAACTACTATAACAACGAGAAGTCAGTCATAGTGCTTGGTTCGGGTGCTTACCGCATCGGTTCGAGTGTGGAGTTCGACTGGTGTTCGGTGAACGCCATTAATACGGCAAGAAAACTGGGTTACAAGTCTATTATGATTAACTACAACCCAGAGACAGTGTCAACGGACTATGACATGTGTGACCGTCTGTACTTCGATGAGTTGTCGTTTGAACGTGTCCTTGACGTCATAGACCTTGAGAGTCCTCGCGGTGTGATAGTCAGCGTTGGCGGTCAGATACCGAACAACCTCGCCATGAAGCTGTATCGTCAGAGCGTGCCAATTCTCGGAACAAGTCCTGTGAGCATCGACCGTGCAGAGAACCGCGGCAAGTTCAGTGCCATGCTTGACCAGTTGGGCATAGACCAGCCGAAGTGGAGTGCACTGACAAGCATGGAGGACGTGAAGACGTTCATTGACGAAGTTGGCTATCCTGTGCTGGTACGTCCGTCATACGTGCTGTCGGGTGCTGCCATGAACGTATGTCACAACGATGAAGAATTGGAGCGCTTCCTTGCTGCGGCAAGCGAGGTGAGCAAGGAGTTCCCTGTCGTGATTTCACAGTTCATGCAGGAAACAAACGAGATAGAGTTTGACGGTGTAGCACAGAACGGCGACGTAGTGGAATATGGTATCTCTGAGCATGTGGAATATGCCGGTGTGCACTCTGGTGACGCCACAATGGTGTTCCCTGCACAGCAGATAACATTCGCCACCATGCGCCAGATAAAGAAGATAAGCAAGGCCATTGCCAAGGAACTGAACATCAGCGGTCCATTCAACATACAGTATCTCGCCAAGGGTGGTAGCGTGAAGGTTATTGAGTGTAACCTCAGAGCGTCGCGCTCATTCCCATTCGTCAGCAAGGTGCTGAAGCGCAACCTTATTGAAACTGCAACGAAGATAATGCTCGATGCACCTTATCAGAAACCAGACAAGAGCGTGTTCGACATTGACCGCATGGGTGTGAAGGCAAGCCAGTTCTCATTCAACCGTCTGCAGAACGCAGACCCGGTACTTGGTGTAGACATGAGTTCCACCGGTGAGGTGGGATGTATGGGCGATACCTTTGAAGAGGCGCTGCTCAATTCGCTCATTGCTACAGGTTACAAGATACCTTCAAAGGAAAAAGGCATAATGTTGTCTTCGGGAGGCACCAAGGAGAAAGCATCTCTGCTTGACGGTGCACAGGCTCTGCAGAAGGCTGGCTATACCATTTATGCAACGGAGGGTACGGCCAAGTTCCTCGGTGATAACGGCGTGAAGGCTATAGCTGTAGGATGGCCTGACGAAGCACACAAGGAGATACCTAACGTGATGGACATGATTCACGACCATAAGTTTGACCTTATCGTGAATATTCCTAAAGACCACACAAAGCGTGAGCAGACCAACGGTTACAAGATACGTCGTGGAGCCATTGACCACAACATACCATTGATAACCAACGCACGTCTGGCATCTGCATTCATCGAAGCCTTCTGCAAACTGTCGCTCGACGACCTGCAGATAAAGAGTTGGCAGGAATATTAAAAAGTCAAGCAATCTGTATTCAAGTAAAATCATGATATGTATTCTTGGCCCCACTGCAAGTGGTAAGACTGCAATCGCTACGAAACTTGCTGCGCGAGTTGGCGGAGAAATAATCTCCGCCGACTCACGTCAAGTATATAAGCGTATGGATATCGGCACCGGCAAGGATTTGGATGATTATACACAAAGCGACGGTAAAACAATACCATACCATCTCATAGATATCGTGGAGCCTGGCACGAAATACAACTTATTTCAATACATGAATGATTTCCATGTGGCTTATAACGACATAGTAAAACGTGGCAGAACACCCATATTGTGCGGAGGAACAGGACTGTATATTGAAGCCGTCCTGAAGGGCTATCAATTAGCAGACGTACCACAGAATACAGAATTGAGAAACAAGCTGAAGGATAAATCGCTTGCAGAACTCACAGAAATGCTCAAAACACTGAAAGAGCAGAATGGCTCCAACATGCACAACACTACTGATGTTGACACAGCACAAAGAGCAATAAGAGCAATAGAGATAGAGACTTACATGAAAGATTGCAAGCAATTTACACAAGAATTAAACCATGAGCCCCTATCAAAAAATACCCTAGTAGTAGGTGTAAACATTGACAGGGAATTGCGACGTAAAAAAATCACCGCCAGACTGCACCAACGACTCAAAGCCGGAATGGTTGATGAAGTTCGTAGCTTATTAGCGGAAGGCATTAAACCTGAAGACCTGATATATTATGGTTTGGAATACAAATACCTCACACTGTATGCAACAGGTCAGATGGAATATGACGATATGGTGAAAAAATTGGAAATATCCATACACCAATTCGCAAAACGACAGATGACATGGTTTAGAGGAATGGAACGCAGAGGGATAAAGATAAACTGGGTGGAACGGCCAGAAAATGATGAAGAACTTGAAGAAACTGTAGAAAAGATATTGCAGTTGGCAAAATGAACAACAATAATATAGGAATAATATATTGCCCTACCCACCGGCCTTTCTCATCGTCAAAGAAACGCTGGGAATTAATTGCCGCAACACTGGCAAAGTATGATGTCAAGTATGACATGATACAGAGCGAGGAACGACAAAGTGTGGAGAGGTTGGTCATGATGCTGATAAACAACAACTACAAGACTATTGTCATTGCAGGAGGAGACGCAGCACTTAACGATGCCGTGAATTGCATAATGAGACAAGAGAGACACGTTAGGGAAAATATAGTCCTGGGCGTTATCCCCAATGGAACGATGAACGACTTTGCTGCATTCTGGGGGTTGACATACAAGGATGTAGAAAAAAGTGTCAGAAGCATAAAACAATGCCGCATCAGAGCGATAGATGTAGGATGTGTGAGATATAAGAACAAAGAAGGAGAAAAGTGCAGACGCTATTTCCTGAATTGCGTAAACATAGGACTGCTGGCAAGTATCCAGTCGCTACGTCAGAAAACACGCCGCATACTTTGGTCTAGAAAAATATCATTTGCCGTGTCATTACTGTTGACTTTGTTTCAGAGAATGAACACACGAGTAAAATATATCATAAACTCACAGAAAGAGACACACAGAATATTGACACTCTGCATAGGCAGTGCTTGGGGATATGGACAAACACCCAACGCCACCCCCTACAGCGGCACACTTGATGTTACATTGGTTCGCAGCACATTACTGTCACAGCACATCGAAGCTATCTGGCTCTTTGTTCGCGGAAAACTGCTTAACCACAAGCGCGTATTACCATACAGGACAAGAGGAGTGGAAATCTATTCTGACAGATATATGCCCGTAAGCATAGATGGACACCCGTTGGAAGCCCAAGTCAGGGGAATGTCCATAGATTTGGAGCCAGAAGAAATAAATTACATCATGGAGGAATTAAAAACAAAATAGAAAATGCTGGAAAAGAATAGTAAGATTTATGTTGCCGGCCACAACGGACTTGTTGGTTCTGCAATATGGAACAATTTGAAAGCGAGAGGGTATGAAAATCTTGTTGGACGCTCACACCGTGAACTTGATTTGACAGACCAGTTAGCTGTAAGGAAATTCTTTGACGAAGAAAAACCTGATGCTGTGGTTCTGGCAGCAGCCTTCGTTGGCGGTATCATGGCAAACTCGCTATACCGTGCCGACTTCATCATGATGAATATGAAGATTCAATGTAATGTTATCAGTGAGGCATACGCTCATGGTGTAAAAAAACTGCTGTTCCTTGGTTCTACCTGCATATATCCGAAGAATGCTCCACAGCCGATGTCGGAAGACTGTCTGCTAACTTCTGAACTGGAATATACCAACGAGGAATATGCCATAGCGAAGATTGCCGGACTGAAAATGTGCGAATCGTACAACCTGCAGTATGGCACTAACTATATAGCCGTGATGCCTACGAACCTGTATGGCCCTAACGACAACTTCCACCTTGAGAATTCTCACGTTATGCCTGCCATGATGCGCAAGGTATATCTTGCCAAACTCATACATGATGCAGACTGGGATGCGATAAGAATGGACATGGATAAGCGTCCGGTGGAGGGAATTTCCGGTAATGATACGACGGAGAAGATACTTGAAGTTCTGGCAAAATACGGCATAGAAGACAATAAGGTTACTTTGTGGGGAACAGGAAAGCCGTTGCGTGAGTTCCTCTGGAGCGAGGACATGGCAGATGCCAGCGTGCACTGTCTGCTGAATGTTGACTTCAAAGATATTATCGGCATAGAGAAATACTCCAGCGTACACTACGGTGCAAGCGTCGATGGGGCCGTCGATCGCAATCACTCTGCTGGTCGCGGCGGTGCGCTGCCGCAACTTGGCGAGATAAGGAATTGCCACATCAACGTAGGTACCGGAAAGGAACTTACCATACGTGAACTGTCGGAACTCGTTGTTAAAGCTGTAGGTTTTGAAGGAGAAGTGGTATTTGACGCATCAAAACCAGACGGTACCATGCGCAAGCTTATCAGCGTTGATAAATTGCACAGACTCGGTTGGACACACAAGGTAGAGATTGAAGAGGGCGTTGGAAAATTATTTGATTGGTATAAAAACAGTATTAAAAGATAATTAACAGAAAACATGGAAAAGAAGAATATAGCACTGATAACAGGTGTAACAGGTCAGGACGGTTCATATCTGAGCGAATTCCTTTTAAAAAAGAACTATGAAGTACATGGTATCATACGTCGCTCATCAGTAGACTACCGCGAGCGAATAGCCCACCTTGAAGGAACACCAAACTTCCATTTGCACTATGCAGACATGAGTGACTCCATGTCACTTGTGAAACTTGTAGGACAGGTACAGCCAACTGAGATATACAACCTTGCTGCCCAAAGCCACGTACAGGTAAGTTTTGATGCGCCTGAGTTCACTGCCGATGTGGATGCTGTGGGCGTATTGCGCATATTGGAAGCTGTGCGCACTAACCATTTGGAGAAAACATGTAAAATATATCAGGCATCAACTTCAGAACTCTATGGTAAGGTCGAGGAAGTGCCTCAGAACGAAAACACACCATTCCACCCATATTCACCGTATGCAGTGGCAAAACTCTACGGTTACTGGATAATAAAAGAATACAGAGAAGCGTATGACATGTTCTGTTGCTCCGGCATTCTGTTCAACCATGAGTCGGAACGCAGAGGCGAGACATTCGTAACAAGGAAGATAACACTTGCCGCAGCACGTATTGCGCAGGGAAAGCAGGAGAAACTGCTGCTTGGTAATCTGTCAAGCCTTCGTGACTGGGGATATGCCAAAGACTATGTAGAATGTATGTGGCTAATTCTTCAGCATGACACTCCTGAGGATTTCGTCATTGCAACAGGTGTGCAACATTCTGTACGTGAATTTGCATACTATGCATTCAAGGCTGCCGGCATAGAACTGGAATTCAAGGGCGAGGGAATGGATGAAAAAGGAATATGCGTAAAAGGCCCAGAAAACCTCGTAGGCAAGACACTCGTGGAAGTATCACCAGACTTCTATCGTCCTACGGATGTGGTCAACCTGTGGGGTGATCCGTCAAAAGCCAAGAAAGAATTAGGATGGAATCCACTGACAA
>JAEEGH010023273.1_pt1 | contig 12610 bp, 10 predicted proteins | sample 9134181 | NCBI WGS metagenome assembly JAEEGH01 (sample SAMN16246544, study PRJNA631951) | gut metagenome | biome: gut microbiome; feature: rumen; material: DP-attached | host: Bos | place: Iran: Karaj | collected 2018-10 | reverse complement strand
CATCCCATTCCAGACGTTCCGAAAGGTCGAGGTTACGACTCACCATGCGTACCAGTTCATCTTTCAACCGTTCCACTTCTCCTCTCAGAAAGACGATCTCGTCTTGTAGCTTTTTAATATCTTCTGCCATCTTCAATCTTCAATGATAAAAAGCTGCAGGAATCCACTGAGATCGAAAACCTCCATCACATCTTTAGACAGATTCTTCAAGATTGCCTTGTGTCCGTTGCTGCGTGTATGCTTGAAGACGTTGAGGATGATGCGCAGACCGCTGCTGGAGATGTAATTCAGTTCCGTACAGTCAATGACTATATCGCAGTCTTTACGTTCAAATACTGGTGCGAGACCACGTTCTGCCTGGCTGCTGGCAGCATTGTCAAGGTCTCCTGAGAGGGCTGCTACGAGCCTTCCTGCCTGTTCGTTAATCGTAATGTTTAACATAATCTTATCTTTTTTACCTTTTTACTTTTTTACCTTTTTCATAATCTTCAACACATTGTGCCCGTCGAGTCGTTGGTATTCCAAGCCATCAGCCATCTGGTGCAAGAACATGATGCCCAAGCCTCCGGGAGGCCGTTCGTCGGCAGGCACGGAGAAGTCTGTGGAAGAGTCGGCTGTCGGATCGAAAGGCTGTCCGTCATCGTCGATGATCAGCACCAGTTGGTGGTCATCCATCGTTGCCTGAAGCTTGATGGTTGTGGCCTGCCCGTGATTGATGATGTTTGCCACAGCCTCCTCTACGGCCAACCGCAGGCGTTTCGCCTCATGCTCGCTGATGCCGGCCTTGTCAGCAACGTGGGCGATGAAGGGTTGCAGGCGTGAGATGTCATCCATTGAGGCAGTCATTTCCATACTGTCTGGTTGCCACTTGATAGCCATCAGTGTGATGTCGTCGCTCTGCTCAGCGTCACCGGCATGACGGTGCACCTCTGTCTCCATCAGCTCTATCAACTGCTGTGCTGTGTCTGTAGAGTGCTCGCTGGCGAGTTGCTTGACGCGATTTCTGCCCAACAGCTCGTCATTGCTATTCTTTGCCTCGCTAAGTCCGTCGGTAAATAGGAACAGCATGTCACCAGGCTTCAGCTGAGTCTGCTCACCCTCATAGTTCCACTCTGAGAGTGCTCCAACAGGCAGGTTACGCTTGACATCCAGCAGTTGACCTACAATGAGCGGCGCTTCGTGCCCAGCATTGCAATAGTCGAGATGACCCGTCGTGAGGTCGAGAATGCCAACGAACATGGTAACGAAGTCGCCACCTGTATATTCCTCGCAGAGGTTACGATTCATGGAGTCCACAATATCAGCAGCACTATCGGCACGACGTGCTTCGCTCCGGAACATCGATCTCATCACGGCCATGAGCAAGGCGGCTGGCACGCCCTTGCCACTGACATCGCCGATGCAGAACACGAGACACCCATTGTGCAGGAAGTAGTCGTAGAGGTCACCACCCACATCGCGGGCCGGTGTCTGCGAGGCATAGAGATCGATGCCGGCATGTTCGGGGAATGGTTGTGGCAGCAAGGCCATCTGGATGTCGTGGGCAATGGTAAGCTCACGGTCTACTGCAGCCTTCTGTGCCGCAAAGGGGTCGGCGATTCCTTTGATCTGGTGGCGACAGATGAAATAGATGGCCAGCAGACCAAGCAACATCACTGCCAGGATAATAATGTTCAGAATCCTTGCTTTAGTCAGAATCACGTCTTCAGGTGCCACGATGACCATTGTCCAATTCACGTATTTGATGGAACGATAGTACAGCCTTGATTTTACACCGTCGACTTCTGTCACGCAGGTTCCCCGGTGAGACAGCATCATTTTGCCAACATTTTTGTCGAACTGTGTCAGCATGCGCTGTTTGTCAGGATGTATGATGATGGTGCCATCGCGATTAACGATAAAGAAGTAAGACTGGTGTTGGAGTCCTTTCTCGTACTGATTGTTAATTTCGCTGATGTCTTCCATGAGTTCGTTTCTCAACCACTCCAGCGACAGGTCGGCAGCAAGCAAAGCCACAGGGTGACCTTCGTGGTCGTGGATAGGAACGGTGTAGGTGGTCAGCAGACGCGGTTCCTGGTTGTCAGCGAAAAACTGGCTCTCGAAGTAGGGCTTTGTCCAGGCACTTTGGTCTGCCTTCAGCTGCTGTAGAAACCACTCACCATAGAAGTAGCTGTTGTAAGTACTGTCAATCCTCGACACGATGATACTGTCTGCCGCGTCCTTTCTGGCACAAGGTACGAATACCCGGCCTTTACTGGGATAATAGTCTTGCTTGAACAACATAGCGCAGCAAACGATGGAAGGGGTCTGCCTGATGATACGTTCCATGTGGTCGAACATCTTGTCGGGATTGTCAATGTCGCGCTCAATGTCGTGGACATTGTTATCTGCAGCCACATGTACATCCGACAGTTTGCGGCGTATTTCCTGATGATTCTCAAGCAGAAAGCCTAAATAGCGTTCTTCGGCCTCGTTGAGCATGTACTTCCTCACCGTGAAATACACCACACCGGCAATGACAACCATCATCACCAGAACCACCGCCATGATGTGGTATGTGAGCCGTGCCGACAGAGAGTTCTGCATACAGTTAGTTATAATGATGGTGCAAAGATAAATAAAAAAGCTGGAAGCACAAAACTTCCAGCTTTTTTTTTAGTTCATGGCACTCCACCAAGCCATTTTTCTGATATCCTCATTCCACTTGCCATAGTTACCTTTGGTGGGATTCTGCTCGACGAACATCGACACCCCGTGCATCTTCGCGTCAGTCACCGTAAAGTCGCTGTACTTCATGAACCAAGGCTTGTCGGTACTCCATCGGGTGGCATTGCGGTACTCAACGACGGCCTTTTCGAGTGCCTGTTTCCATTGCTGATAGGCATCTTGGGGGGCATGGGCCAGGAAGAAGTCGCCTGCATCGTAGAAGATGTTATACTCGGGATGAAAATCATTATCGATGTCAGTGTGGTAGTAGTGGATGAGTCCCGTCATATCGGCATAGTCGCCGTTGAGGTTGCACTGCACGGCCTGCATGGCCTGGCGCGTGGCCTGTGCGAGTTGCTCCATCTGGCTGCTCTGGACAGCCGTGAGGGGGAGATAGCCGTAAACGCTCTGATAATACTTGTCGATGATGCTGGCATAGAATCGACCGTCGGCAAACATGTCGGGTACGATCTGGTCGTAGGGAGCGCCCATGTCGGGAATCTCTGCGGGAGAACCGATGATGTAGTCGCACACGTTGCGCAGCTCGTAGAGAACCTCCAGGCACATGAAGTTACAACAGTCAGCCATGATGAACTTCAGGTGGGGCAACCCCTTCAGGATATTGGCCATCGTGGGAATGTTTATCCAGAGTGCGTTGTCATTTTCGCCACAATCCACGCCAAAGGCCCTGCTGTTAGCGCGCTTCACCTCATCTTTCATCAGCCAACCACTGCCGTGCCCCCAGAGCACCAGTCCGTAGTTGCCGCCTGTGGCGGGATAGTGACTGAAAGCATAACGCATCACACCCTCCATCACCACGGGATCCGAGGCGCGGTTCTCACCGTCGCTGCTGGTGATGCCCATGTCTCTCAGACTGACAGAGTCTGTCACCACACCGTTCTTGATACGAGCCAGCCAAGGCATCTTCTCTGTCTTACCACGACGTACGAACACCAGCAGGTTGTCATTACTGCTGAGAAGCTTCGAACCCTGCTTCATCTCACTCAGGTCCTCATCGACGACATTAGCCAGATTGTTTCTGCCAGCCATATACACCAGCACGGTCTTGCCCTGAGCCACCATTCTGGATCCACCTTTCTTTGGTATGGGCCGTACGGTCTCGATGTCATCATCATGGCTACTACAAGCGGTCATCATAACCACCATCATCATCATCACTGCGTAAAAAACATTTTTCTTCATAACTTTTATTTTTTTATTGATTTACTGATGCAAAGTTACGACGATTTCAGGCCGTCTACAACATTTCTGCTGTTTTTTGCTTTAAGTCTATGCGACAAGTGCCGTTTTTCTACGACAGTCATTTTTTTGCCTATCAGAATCTGTCGTATGGGCAAAGAAAAAGCTTCCTGCGGGGAAGCTTTTTCTTGTGTATAAGAGAGTATGTGTGGTTTAGTGAGTGATCTCATTGAAGACCTGATTTGTCTTTGCTTCTATCCCGCTCAGGGCCTGCTGGCGCATTTCCTCTACCAGTTGCAGAAGCTTATTGCTGCCACCCTTGTTGGTTCCGTTGGGGTACTTGTAGCTCCAGATCTCCCACTCGGGACCGAAGTTGAAGTCTGCTTCAGCCTTCAGGAGCTCAATCTTCCAGAGCTTCAGCTTGGCGCCTGCCTTGCCATAGATACCGGCCGTTACTGCTGCCTCGAAGGTGAAGGGAACCTTGTCGAACGGAGCGACCTTGCCTTCCAGGCCTGCCTTGAACATGGGGCCTACGCTGAGCGTGGGGCCTACCAGACCGTCGATCATCACGTCGCATCCGAGGGTTACACCTGCTTCTGCCTCTGCAGAGAATGAACCAGTGGGCTTGATAAAGCTGAATTCCTTCTTGGTGGTCTCATACTTGGAGATGGGCTGCCAGCCATTCTGGTACTTCATACCTACTGAGAACTCGCTGGCGTATTCGTACTTCACACCTGTGTAGATCTTACCACCTACGCCGACATTGACATGGAGATCGAGATGGGGCTGAACGACGATGGCTACTGGAACAACGCCTGCCATGAAGGTGAAGGTAATTTCCTGAAGGTCGCAAATTTTGTGGTCTTGCATGTCATCGGGCAACTCAGCCTTTCCGCCTACGCCGATCGTCATCTGGGGAGCGATAGAGAATTCACCGTCGAGACGTCCCTCGAAGTAGTTGCACTGGAACTTGATGGGGTTCAGGCTCTTCTCATCCCACATCTGCCAGACGGTCTTGATCTTTGCCTTTGAATTCAGCTTCAGATAATAGTCGAGAGAGATGTTGTAGGGCACTTTGCTCTTGATATTCAGCGTGTCGCCTTTCTGCTCGCCAAACGTGGCGTGGATGTCGGGAGGGGTAATGGTGCCATTCAGGTTCAACACCTTGCCATGATCCTCTCCATTGATTGTCAGACCGTTCTTCTTGACATTTTTGATGAAGGTGACAGCCTTGTCTATGGCATTGTAAATATCTGAAAGGAAACCACGGGTTTGGCAACCTTCGAAAGTCTCGCCAGCCATGATCTGCTCGGCTGTCAGTGTACCGAAGCCTCTGCCGTCAGCACCACGGGTAACCTGACCGTTGGCACCCACCATGCTATTGATGCTTACTGCGGCGGGGTGAAGCACGTTGTTGGAATCGGTATATTTATCAGTACAGCCATCTGCACCACGTGTAGTACCAGCGTTGGGATTGACAAAGATAGAGGTGCTCAGCTCATAGTCCTGTCCCATCAGTACCTCACCGAGACCAGAACGGACGACGGTTAGAACGTACTTGTCGCCTTCCAGCCTCTGGGCTGTGGCACGGCGCAGATAAGCGCGCTCATCCAGACTCTGCCAGATGCCCATCGGACGACTTACGAAGTCATTGATGCCCAGTTTGTCGGCCAGTGCCTTGCTGACGGCTATCTGTGTGGTGTCAGCATCGAGGATCATCACGTCATGAGGTGTGATAAAATCTGTATAGACCAGTCCGACAGGTCTCTTGATACCTTCGTCGTCAACTGCTATCAACTCCTGACCGTAGACTGGAGTCTCTTCAATAATTGCATCATCATTGCTGCAAGATGAAAAACCAAAACTGAAAATACCTGCGGTAAGGATGTTCATGAACATCGACTTTACCAAATTCTTCTTTGTTGTCATAACTTTTTTTTAATTTAAAATGATTTACTGGTGCAAAGTTATGACGATTTTTACCTCATTCCAACAAATTTCTTGTTTTTCGCTGTAAGTCTATACGACAGCTGCCGCTTTTCTGCGACAGACATTTTTTACCCCTCCATATTTGTCGTATGAAGGGGTAAAAAGGTGATTTCTATTCAACTACTATCTTTTTCCCTCCGACAATGTTCACACCACGTTGCAGGGAGTCAAGACGCTGGCCCTGCAGGGTGTAGATGGCGGCGGACTGCGAGGTGGCTTCCGTTTGGCTGACGGCACGGACAGCGGTCGGTGCATCGGTAATGGCATCGTACTCTGCCATGGCTTTGGCCATGTGCTCGTCAAGGTCGGAGAGACGGTAGAGACCGTCGGCGTTGGCGGTCAGGCCCTCGACGGTAACAGGTAGAACCATGGGAGGCACATCGAGTGAGAGCAGCGTGCGATCCTGCAACTGCTGGACGGACTGATAGACCAGGTTGATGGCGACGTAGTCCTCCGTGCCATTGCTCCACTTCTCGAACACCAGTTTTGAGCCGATGGGGGTATGCAGTTCCAGGGCGTCCTCCGTCTCGGGGAACTTGAAACCGAGGGCTGCACCGATACTTGCCAGATTGGAGTCGTGGCCACAGAGGAACATGAACTTGCGGTCGTTGTTGTTCAACTCTTCACGGATGCGACTCACCAGCGGATAGGCCAGGTTGACAGCGGCACTGTGAGTAGTGAAAAGCAGACCGTCATAGACCTCCTTCACGGCGCAGATATCACGCCACTGCTCCATGGTCAGCTCATGGCCGAAGGGCGCGAAACTCTCCGACTCGTAGCACTGCAGCACCAGCGCGTCGGCAACGCTGTTAGCCAGTGTATAACCGCCTGTCATCTTCGGCTCGTCGCCCTTCTCTATCTTAAACTGTGTGTCGTCGTACCAGAAGTGCGTCGTGTCGTTAGCGGCAGCTGGCGAGTGTGCCATGTCGAGCACCTCCTCCATAAGCGTCAGCGTGGGCTGTTGGGCTGCCATCCACGCCTCAGGGCCGCCATGCATCGCCTGCATCTCAGCGAGTACCTGCTCGCGGTACGCGTCGTTCATCTTTGTGAACTGCGGGGTGAACACCGGGTCCATCTTGTCCTCTTCGTACTTGTGGGTAATCTCCACGTTGGCGAAGGGCAGGAATCCGGCCGAGAAGTACTTCGCCGTGGCAATCGTGCGCTGGCGCGAGTTGGCATAGAACAGCACCTCGTCGCCCGTGGGACGGTAGTTGTCGGGCAACAGGCCTTCTTCGACTATCCACTTGCGGAAGAACTGTCCTATCTCTGTCTCTAAGACACCGCCACGCAGTGACAGCTGACTGTTTGGTGACGACCATGCAAACCATGTGTGCGGTGTCACCCGCTGATAGGCCGCACTTCCCGACGATATCGGTGAGCGGATGTTGTGGCGACTCATCACCACCACCTCCTTCAGTTCATACCGTGCCCGGAAATCGTCCGAGCGTTTCGTCTGCGCCTGTAGGCCCGTGCCGCAGATGACGAGGATGGCGGCAAGCATCCATAGTTTTTTCTGTTTCATCTTCAGATTCTTTGCAATTTGCGCACAAAGGTACAAAAAATCTCCCGAACCGCTGCGATTCGGGAGATTTTTATACGGATTATTAATGGATGCTTTCACGTCACAGCGCATCATTCCAAACATACAGGGAGCCAGGACGATGTGTATCTACTTCTCTATCACCCCCTCTTTGTCCAACTTCTCGATAAGTTCCGTCACGCAGGAGCGGGCTTCTTCAGCTGTCACGTCGTATTCCTCGCAGAGCCTTTCGGTCAGGGATTCTACGGTGAAGGCGCCCTGCGCCTGTGCCTCTTTCCACAACCACGCTGCCGTTTCGTTCATGGCCAGCAACTTCCTGAAATCAATGGCTTTGAGGCCTTCACCCATAATCACATTCTCGCCGCACACCTCGCGCAGCACAAAACCTCTCTTTATTCTCATAATCGTCTGAAAATTGCTAATAAATACCTTCTGATGGGGCGTAGCTTCCAATATGATGTCGTTGTCTGTCATCGTGTAATGGTATCATGGCACAGCCTTGCTGCCGCCTCGTCGGGCAGGCACTCCAGATGCCACATCGGTATGGTGGAGGCCAATTTGTTCTCCGCCTGGTGCAGGCCCTCGGCGATACGGCTGTCCCATACCTTGCCGCCGACGCTCTCAGCCAGATCCACGTATGCCTCGATACCGCTCAGATGGCGTATCTTGTTATAGGGGGCCTGGCTCAGCCTGACGATGCCGCCAATGGGGACGCTGACATTCCTGTAGCACGGTGTCTTGCCGCTCCAGGGTGAGCCATAGGCCACCCCGTCTCTCACCACCGGATTGTCGTCGTTGACCAGCTCCGTCCCCTCGAAATGCTTCAGCCACAACTGGGCGTGCGTGCTTTTCCCCGTGCCGCTGGGGCCGAGGAACAGGTAGCCCTTGCCCTCACAACTCACCACGGCGGCATGGATGCATAGCGTGTCCTTTTCTGCCGTCGCCAAGTCAAACATCAACCTCAGCGCACTGTCAAGCACTATTTCAGGCATTTTACTCGTTATGATGATGAGCCGCCCCACGCGGTAGTCTTTTGAACAGATTAGATAACCCACTAACTTCGTTATCCCTCTAAATTCAAAAACATCGTTTCCCGAAGTATCATGGCCGCAGATGATACGCGGCCAACTCTCCTCCTGCCGAAACTCTTCCGTATATTCGGGCACTTCGCCGCTGTCTTCTGTCAACGAAAACAACGGTTCGCCGCCTTCGCATTCAAATGGTTCATATTTTTCCATCAGCTCGAAGAGTTCAGCCCTGACGCTGACGGCAAACGTATGCCCCGCCACCTGATAGTGTCTCGTCATCATCTCTATGCAATGCCGTTCTCCTTCAGCATGTCGATAAAGTTGTTCACCTCGGCTTCAGCCTCTTGCGGACTTACGTCGTATTCTGCCAACAGTTGGCTGACGATGGCTTGGGTGTCGGCACCGTCCTGCAGGGCACGCAGGATGATAGCGCCCGTCTCGTTCAGGTTGAGCACCTTTTCCACGTCTTCTGTCTCGACGTTCTTGGCCACGGCCATGAACTTGTCGGCCACCTCCTGGATGGTAATGTCAAATTTCAGTTTCATCTTCTTTTTCTTTTTTGTTTTCGTTATCGTTAACGTTATCGTTCTTCTTCAGATAACGTTCGTATTCATATTTCATGGACGCCATCGTGTTATGCAGATGCTCCTGCTGGCTTTCTGGCGTGCAGCCAAAATCATCTGCACACATCACAAGGCGGTAACACTGGGGATAGAAGGGACAGGTGGCGCAGGACTCGCTGTCTGCCCGACGCTCCTTGAACTTGCGGATAATGGCCTCGTCGCGCTCCTCACTGTCGATGTGGCCGAAGAACTCGCGGTCGATGAAGTGCTCGCATTTGCCGAGGTGGCCATCAGGGGCAATCACCACGCTTTCGTCACTGTCGGCCATGCAGTGATTCAGCTGGGTATCTTTCTGTAATCTCTTTCGGTCTCCGTAACCACACGCTGCTATCTGCTGCTCCAACTGCATCCGCAGAGCAAAGAGTTCGGCATTATCTTCAGGTGCACGCTCACCAAACAACTCATGAGAATAGACGGAAAGATGCTCGTTGGTGCCGAAGCGCTGGTGCAGCAGTTCCACCAATTCAGCCATCTCTCCGATGTTGTGTTTATCGACGTTCAGGCGTATGGAAACACGGATGCCTGCAGCGGTCAGCAGGCCGATGTTCTCCAGCACGCGTTCGAAGGCATTCACGCCCCGATAGACGTAGGCTTTCACGCGGTTGTAGGTCTGTGCGGTACCGTCAAGAGTTATCTGCACATTTTGTAACTGCCACAAATCCTTGGCACGTTGTATCCTATCGGCATCGAACAGGTAACCATTGGAAATCATTGAGGAACGGAACGGCACGCCCTGCCCGCTGAGTTCCGTGCAAATCTGGTCAATCACCTTGGCGTTGACCAGCGGCTCGCCGCCGAACCAGCGGAGCGTGATTTCCTCGTCGCCACGATGTGCCACGATGTAGCGCACCACCTTGCTGGCTGTCTCGGCGGTCATGGTGATGGGCTTCGTGCCCTGCTCATAACAGTAGAAGCAGCGGGCATTGCAGCCGGTGGTAGGGAGAATGGTGTAGGTTGTTACAACCTTGGGGGCGGGCGTAAGGAGCGCAGCCATCTGCCTGACCTGTCGGCAGAGTTTGCGGTCGTCGTGCGCCTCTGGCACCAAGAACCATCGGTCTATCAGTTCCCGCTGCGCTGTGAGGTCGGCGGCCTCGTCAGGCGTCAGCAGCACCAGCGAGCAGGTCAGGGTGTTGTAGAGCAGCAGACCATCATCGACCGGCTGCTGCACCACGTAGGTCATCAGGCGGTATTGTTGACCGTCGGCCCGCTTCTGCCGGCCTACAGTCTGTTCAAACAGTGATGCTGTCGGGATAATTATCTTCATTGTTTAAATAGCGTTCGTATTCATATTTCATGGCCTCTCTCATGTTGTACAGATGTTCCTGCTGTTTTACAGATGTACAAATAGTATCTCTATGACACATTACGAGGCGGATGCACTGGGGATAGTAGAAGCAGGTGGCGCAGGCCTCGATGTCGGCCCGGCGCTCCTTGAACTTGCGGAGGATGGCATCATTGCGTTCCTCGCTGTCGATGTGGCCGAAAAACTCGCGGTCGAGATAGTGATGGCATTTGCCGAAGTGGCCATCAGGGGCTATCACCACACGACTGCCGTCGTCATCGGCCATGCAGCAACTCAGTCGGATGTCTTTAGGCAAATCATATAATTTACGGGCAAAGCCACACACGGCTATCTGCTGTTCCAACTGCACCCGCCGAGCAAAGAGTTCGGCATTATCTTCCTCCTCAAACAATGCACTAGAAGTGACGGTGAGATGCTCGTCGGCACCGAAGCGCTGGTGCAGCAGTTCCACCAACTCTGCCATCTCCCCGATGTTGTGCTTACTGACATTCAGACGTATGCGAGTATGGATGCCAGTGCCGGTCAGCAGGCCGATGTTCTGCAACACACGCTCAAAGGCATTCACGTCCCGATAGACGTAGTCCTTTACGCGGTTGTAGGTCTGTGCAGTGCCGTCGAGGGTAATCTGCACACGTTGCAACTGCCACAAGTCCTTGGCACGCTGAGCCATCTCGGCATCGAACAGGTAGCCGTTGGTAATCATCTCCGAGCGGAACGGCATGCTCTGCTGGCTGAGTTCCGTGCAAATCTGGTCGATGGCCTTGGCGTTGACCAACGGCTCGCCGCCAAACCAACTGATATGGACAGTCTCGCTGCCACGGTGTGCCACGATGTAGTGCACCACCTTGCTGGCCGTCTCGGCGGTCATGGTGACGGGCTTCGCGCCCTTCTCGAAGCAATAGAAGCAGCGGGCGTTGCAGCCGGTGGTGGGGAGGATGATGTAGGTACTGATGGTCTTGGCGGCGGGCTTGAGGAGGGCTGCCATCTGCCGGACCTGTCGGCAGAGTTTGCGGTCGTCGTGGTCCTCAGGCACTAAGAACCAGCGGTCTATCAGTTCGCGCTGCGCCGTGAGGTCGGCGGCCTCGTCGGGTGTCAATAGCACGAGCGAGCATGTCAGCATGTTGTAGAGCAGCAGACCGTCGGCCACTGGCTGCTGCACCACATAGGTCATCAGTCGGTAGCGCTCTCCGTCGGTCTGCTTCTGCCGGCCTACAATCTGCTTAAACTTTGATGCTATAGGGAGAATGACTTTCATTGCTTAAATAGCGTTCGTATTCATATTTCATGGCCTCCATCGTTTTGTGCAGATGCTCCTGCTGATATTCGGGAGAACAAAAATATTTTTCACACATCACGAGGCGGATACACTGGGGATAGTAGAAGCAGGTGGCGCAGGCCTCGATGTCGGCCCGATGCTCCTTGAACTTGCGGATGATGGCCTCATCGCGCTCTTCGCTGTCGATGTGGCCGAAAAACTCGCGATCGATGCAGTGCTCGCATTTGCCGAGGTTACCATCAGGGACAATTAATACGCTCTCGCCGTCGTCATCGGCCCAGCAGCAATTCACTTTGATGTCGTTCTGCAATCTTCGTCTAAATCTGTAGCCACACTGCGCTATCTGCTGTTCCAGTTGCATCCGCTGGGCAAAGAGCGTTGCGCTATCTTCCAGCGAGCGCTCACCACCATAAAGCACAAAGGAACTGACGTAGAGATTCGCGTTGGTGCCGAAACGCTGGTGGAGTAACTCTACCAATTCGCCCATCTCTCCGATGTTGTACATATCGACGTTCAGGCGTATCAATACTCGGATGCCGACAGCGGTCAGCAGACCGATGTTCTGCAGCACGCGCTCGAAGGCATTCACACCCCGATACACGTAGTCCTTCACGCGGTTGTAGGTCTGCTCTGTGCCGTCGATGGTTATCACCACGTGCTGCAACTGCCACAAATCCTTGGCACGCCGAACCATGTCAGCATCGAACAGGTAGCCGTTGGATGTCATAACCGAGCGAAACGGCACGCCCTGCTCCCTGAGTTCAGCGCAAATCTGGTCGATGATCTTGGCATTGACCAGCGGCTCGCCGCCGAACCAGCGGAGCGTGACTTCTTCGTTGCCACGATGTGCCACGATATAGCGCACTACCCGGCTTGCCGTCTCGGTGGTCATGGTGACGGGCTTCGCGCCCTGCTCAAAGCAGTAGAAGCAGCGGGCGTTGCAGC
>JAEEGH010023271.1_pt1 | contig 12612 bp, 15 predicted proteins | sample 9134181 | NCBI WGS metagenome assembly JAEEGH01 (sample SAMN16246544, study PRJNA631951) | gut metagenome | biome: gut microbiome; feature: rumen; material: DP-attached | host: Bos | place: Iran: Karaj | collected 2018-10 | reverse complement strand
ACAGAGGAATGATTTGAGTTTAGTTGGGTCTTTAATCTCACTTTTATGCTCTAAAGCTTTTAAGAAGGAGTCACTCAAAACATCATCTGCATCATCTTTATTACTAATATAATTAGCAATAACGAAGAACATGAGATTCTTATATTCTAAATAGACCTTTTCAATAGCGGATTTATCACCCTCTATGAACTTATGGATGATGTTTTTTGAGATACTCATCGATGACCTCTCACTTCTTAAGACAAATAAAACGCGGTAAACCGCTCATGAATATTAAAAATTATTTATAGATATAATAAAAAGCCTTATGAATTGTTTTCACAAGGCTTTCTTTTGATTTAATCGTTACTTATCCCAATTAATCATCTCAGCAGCGTTATATAAGGCTTTCGTGGATAAGACTAATTCACTTGGGAAGTTATTCATGAATGTGCCGTCATAACTATGTTGAATCACGAGTTTGAGATCATAGTTAACTGGAGACATTAAGAATTCGTTATAGGCACCAATTTCATAGATGCCTTTTTCTAATCTCTTATAAGAAACGGAAACAAAGACATCGTAATCATTGATTAAGGCCATTCTATAATAACCACTCTTTTCGCTTTTCTTCACAGTTTCCTTATTGTGTAAGTAACTATTAACTCTATTGAACATATAGTCATATGGATCATGACCCACTAGAGCGACATCGGTTCCATCTTCTAAGTAACATTTCATACCTTTGAAGTCATATCTATTATCAAAGACATTAGCGAATCTTGGTGTGGCAACGATTTCATAAGCGTTACCGAATAATTTGGAATTATAGTCACTATCGACTTTGAATTTAATTAAGGAAGCGATGCTTTGATTAGCTTCAACGAAGTATGGACCAAAGTCTGTATAGTTAGAGAAATCTAATTCTAAGTCTTCGTTATTTAATTCTTTGATTTCACTATAGAGAGTAGCCACTCGATAGACTCTACCTAAGTAGATAAGAGCTTTACCAGATGTCTTATCTTCATTCACTAAACCAGCAAGGCAATGATAATCCCACATATTTGGTTTAACCGCTCTTAAGCGTTTTTCTAACTTATCGTAGTTAGCGAGGAACTGCATATTTTGATGAATATATGTCGTATCGTGATCCCAACCTAATAAGTTATATTGATAATCGTTATCATCGATGACTTCTGGAAGTGGTTCGCCTTTATAAGTCACTGGTTGATAATAGCCCACTACTTCGGTATCCATTAACTTCTTATCTTTGTTATAGAAATAACAGGTGAAGCCATTGAAGCTAGGATTTTCTTCGACGAGGAATTCGAATTTAGTGGTTACTCCACCATAAGCGATATCAAATTCGTGTTTACCCGGTTCACCAAGAAGATGTCTGAATTCGATTGGAATATTGATTTCATCGAAGTCGAAGTTAGAAGAGGTATTATCGTTATACCAAACTCTTAACTGCACATCCGCCTTATCGAATTCGATGGCTTTAATTGGATGATATAAGCCTAAGACTTCAACGCTTTTAATTGTGGTGCCTTCTTTAGAAAGATCAATTGGTCTATATGTCGGACCATCACACACAAAGTCTTCTTGATATGGTCTATCGTTATTAGCTTTATTACCACAACCAGTTAAACCAGTCATTAATAAAATAGGAAGTAACATCAATAATTTTAAGTTTTTCATATTATTTGACCTCCATATAGATGCCATGTACATCTAAGTTACCAGTGATATAGGAGAAATCAGTATCCCAACCAAGGAAGATATAGTCACCATTATAGATCATGAATCTATCACGAATTCTTGCACTTGGTTCAATCGCCGCATCAAATTCCATGATTCTATTATCGGAAATGCAGTTACCTAAGCCATCAAAGAATCTGACATCGAAGCGTTTAAGTAGTCTATATATTGGTTGTAAGTTGACTGTAGCGTTATTATTGCTTGGCATAACAAATGTTTGACCAGCTTCATAATGAGTACCGTTATAGCTATAGTAGAGGAAGGCTTTACCGTATTCTTTTGGACCTTCTGGAAGAGTAACTGGCGCATTTGGTCTATAGCTACCGATATACATATCGTCGCAGTATAAGTCTTTAGTGTCGCTAGCGATGAAGTGGACTGTCACGGTTTTATCAGAGATAGTACCCGCCCAATTGGAGACTTCAATTGTAATTGTGGTTCTAAATTCATTAGGGGTTCCATCTTTAACATGGATGGCACCATCTTTATCCACTGTTAATAAGTTTTCATCATTTGATTTATAAGTGAAGATTTGACCTTTACCTAAATTGGAATTCTTCATTAACGCACCAGAGAAGATTTCAAATTTATCTTTAGCACCGAATTTCTTTTCTCTTAACTGCATAGTGACGGAATCAAAGTATTCGATCCACAAGACATTAGTTTGATCTAAGCTTAATGTTTGACCATCATCAATGGTGATTTCATCTTCGGATAAGGTGGACCAATGCTCTAAAGCATTTTCATATTTAATTCTGAAGATATATTCATAATAGAGAAGTTTAGAGATGTTCTTATCAACGAAGAGAATCTTGAAGTAGATACCCACTCTCACACCAGTCACTACTGCAAAGTCAATGCAGATATAGCCGGTGAAATCAGTACCCGTTTCTCTAGTGGTAATATTAGCAATCGCCATACCTGTGATAGAAGCATTGACGAAACCTTCAGCGTAAGCTTGAGCGAGTAAATAATCATATAAACCTAAGATAGAGAAGCTAAATGAAGCTTTTAAACCAATTTCAATATGGACTGAGCCAATGAAACCAATCATCCAGTTACTTGTTTCAGCGGTTTTAGATTGTTCGTCTGTTTTAGCGCTATCGATATTGGTGTAGCAGAAGTCCACTCTGGAGTTATGAACTTGCTTTTTGAATAAGCCGGTGGCTTGAATACCGATATCGAGGTAGATTTCAAGTTGTAAACGGAATGTCGCAGGAGCGAAATAGTAGCAATCTACTTGAATGATTGGCCAAGTTGTTCTAGTGCCAGAAGTACTTGGATCTAATTCTTTGCCAGTATAGGCATCAACACCATCACCAATCTTTTCGATGGTATCTGTTAATTCTTTAAAGAATTTTTCATCCTCAGCTTGATCTGGACCTTCTGGTTCAGGAATGGCGGCTTTTGTGATATTGATTTTAACGTAGTAAGCGGAATCGCTTTCTTCGAGACATTTGATTTTGTAATCAACGCCGACTGGAATAATCCATTTTGTTCTCACTTTGACATCGAAGTCGACATTATAATCGGTGACCTTTTCATAGCCGAGTTCAAATGTGAAATATGTTTGTTCAGCGAGCTTATAGCTATAAATACCAGCGCTCATCTTGAAGCCCACTCTATTGTTGACATAACTTGTATCAAATCTGACTTTGAAGCTACTCAACATGCTACCGAGTGTTTCTAAATCGTTATTAGCATATGGAAGAGCGGTTTTCGCTAACGCTTTTGTGATTGTGGAGTTTTTGAATTGACGAGTGGCAATATCTTGATTGAGAAGGATTTCTGTATCGCAATCTTCAAAGTTCAATTCTCTTTCGCCTTTAAGATGGAACGCTTTATAGATTTGATCCATATCAGGGGCAAGATAGTTAACTCTAATCTTATTACCTAAATCTTCTTTATTTTGGTAAACACCATAGAAGTCTAAGTATTTATTAGCGCCACTACTTCTTGTGGCATAGAAGACTTGACCTTTTTCTAGATTTAACTCACCAGTGTAATCAAATGAATAACTTTGTGTTTCTTCATTTAATTTCTTATTAGAGACTTTATCTAAATCGATATTAACGATATTGTCTTGAAGAACCTTTTCATCATAAGTAGCCTCTTCATTTGGGTCATCTTCAATTTCAATTGTTAATGTTCTGATGGAATTGCTCTTATTTTCAAAGGCTAAATATGGAGCGTCATTAATTTTGATTTCATAGATTTCACCATATTCATAGCCTCCAGGTCTAGTGACAGCGAATGAATCGCCTTCTCCTGAAAGAGTTAATAGACCATTACTTTTTTCGTTACCACCTCTATCGGTAATCGTAATGATGCTCGCTTTATCATTCGCGGCCACGATATTACTCATTAAGTTGGTAACATTTTGCAGTGTGGTTTCTTCTTCACTGGAATAAGTGACATTAACAACATAATCTCTTGGAGCGTCTAATACACTAGAGGAAGTAAATGTTGTATAGTCTTCTTCTCTTGGTGAACTAGGATTAATCATTGATTCATATTCACCGACATGGACTTCGACATTTGGATTGGATGCTTCAATGACCTGGGTGATCATCTCATCAGTGATTTCCTGTTCTTTTTTATCTTTGTTACAGCCTGTCAGTGCGGTCACTGTTAGGACTGATAACATTGATAATAGGAACAATTTGTTTTTCATTTTATTTCATCTCCTCAAAGGCTTCTTTCACTAACTCTTGGAGTTCACCTTCAGAGTAGTTAAGTCTTTTGGCTTCGATAAGAGTGGCAACAATGTACCTTTCTTTGAATACTTTTCTTCTTTCTTCAATTAATTGATTAAGGGCACCTTTTTTAACGAACATGCCGATGCCTCTTTTTTTATAAACAAGGCCTTCGTCAACGAGGATGTTGAGAGCTTTGTTCACGGTCGCGATATTGATCTTATATTCTTTAGATAAATATGTCGTGGACGCGATTTGACTTTCTTCTTTGATTTGTCCGTTAAGGATAGCGTCTTTAATTCCTTGTACGATTCTCACATAAATTGGTAATGATTCTGCTAAGTTATCCATGTTAACTACCTCACTTGTTTACATAACTAATTAACCACTTATCTTTGTATATTGCAAGTATTTTCTTTAAAAAAGTTATAAATGTCACGGTGATTGCACACAAAAAAGCCGTTTTTTCGTACTGCAGTACGGATTTTTGTCGTTTTCGTAAACAAGAAAAAAACCGCTTCTTTCGAAACGGCTTACTTATCATAATGCGTCCACATTCTAAGAATGCGCACTATTTTTTCTTCTTCAAACACCATGTATACCAATCTATGGTGGATGTTTATTCTTCTCGAATAAGCACCTTCTAAATCACCGATCAGTTTTTCATATGGTGGATACTTCTCAAAAGGATTATTTCTAATAATTTCGATTAGATTTTTGGCTTTTTTATCTAACTTTGCTGCTTTTAGGAGTTCAATATCTTTTACGGCTTGTTTTGTATATTCGATTTTATACATTACCACTCCACATCCTCTTCTTTAACACAATCATCATGATCGGCTTTCATGCCATCAATTATGGATTGCTTAATTTCAGCATTAGAAGACAAATAAAGTGTTTCGATGAGAGAATCGTATTCTTCTTTAGAAATCATAATAACGTCTCCGCTTTTACTGGAAACATTCACTATCAAACCATCGTTAATGATTGATTCATTAATCTTATATAGGTCTTTTCTAAGATTGGTTATATTTATAATATATTCCATGCTTTATCACCTCGATATTATTATAAGATACGTTTTTGCGTACGTCAATTTAAATATCAAAAAAGCGACCTGAGGAAGTGTCGCTTCTAAGGAAGGGGTTGACCTTCTTGCTCTTTGAAAACTGAAGAACAATTATTAATGAGGTATAAAAAACCAGGACAAGAAAGGAGTGATTAATATGTCTTTAGGTTACTACTATTATACTATTTTATAGTATAATATACAATAGTTTATCTCATAATTCTTACTTTTGTTTTATAATTATTTAAAAGGGGTATATACATATGAGTTTTGTTTTTTGGGGCGATGGCTCCGACTTTTCAAAAGGTTTAGTAGACGCGATAAAAGTAAGAGATACCGGTAATTTTAATTGGACATTCATTTTCATCTTAGCGGTTGTCTTTTATGTTTATTGGTCAGAAATGCATAAAAAGAATTATGAAGCGGTATTCGCGGGATTAGCGTTATACGGTGTGCACTGGTTATATGAAATCATGAACGCGATTATCGGTAAGATATCTGGTTATCCTTTATGGGCAGTGAGTAATGGTTCCACTACATTTATTCTTCTAGAAGGTGTTTCTTGGGAATTATCAATGATGTTCTCTTTAGCGGGTATTATTTCATTTAAGATGATGGGACAAGATCGTAATAAGAGATTATTCGCAAAAGGTAAATTTAAAGGCATTAGTATCAAATGGGTAGTTTGTATTGAAATGGCCCTACTATTTGCCTTATTTGAATCCTTCTTAGCGGGCACTAGTAACCATTCCTTCATTTGGGTCTATAAATGGTGGGGTGTGATTCCTGTCTTCTTCACCACTTACATTCCATTCTTTATCGCTAGTAACTTTGTTCCTGATATGAAACCAAAAGCAAGAACAATCTTCTTAGCCTCCCTCTGGGGATTAGTGGCTATTCTATTAATTGTTTTAATACCTTGTGGTGTCATTTAAAGACAATAAAACAAAAGGCCTCTACTGAGGTCTTTTTTTATGCTCCGTTTCGAATAAAGATAAAACATATAAGGGTGATTCGCCATAAAGCCCGGTTTCATCGTCATCGATTAAATCTATAATTGATGATTCATATAAAAGATCTCTAGCCTCGTCTATCGATATTCTATATTTCTCTGCAATGAGTTCACTGACTTTTGATATAAGCAAAGCCTTAGCCAATTTGTGATTCATTATTTGACCTCATAAGATTTGACATACTTTAAATGTTTTAAAGCTTTTTCGGTGCAAAAGGCGATTTGAGAATTGATCTTTTGATATTTCAATCTTTCAATAGCGTCTTCTTTCCTCATCACTCCTTCTAGGACGAAGAGGACTGTTTCACCAACGGTATCATCGGCAATTTTGCCTTCAACGATATCGAAACCGTGAACATAGCTAACGTTCGAACGGCATTTTACTATCATATCTAACCAGTCCATGTCTGGATTAGCGAACTTTTTGTAATCTAAGTCTTCAACGTTTTCATCCCATTCAAAAACACTGACGAAGGCTTTGTTACATTTAGTAATGCGCTGTTTCCTTTTGGCCATTCTTTCAGCTTGTTCTTTAATCGGAGTTAAATAGAAACCATAACCAAAATCTCTTCCTTTTTCAGAAATGATAATGCGAGGGTCTTTGATTTCAACGAATGAACCGTGATAAAGAATCATATTTTATTAATCTCCTAATAAAGCACCAATGTAGTCATTTAAGTATGTAAAAGACATACCATGTAAGTCTTCATAATCGTTGACCAGGTCATCTAAAACACCTTTTTGTTTCATTTCTTGATACACTTTGCCACTACTTTTGTTCACACTATCAGCATATTGCTCAACGCACATAATGACGAACCTATTGATTTTCTTATCTAGCAAGGAATTGATTCTAGCAGCTCTATAACGCTTACAATTAGAAAGATTGCCATTGACATCTAATGACAAATCTAAAACGTTCAAAACTCTCATCAATGATCCGATGGAATAATTGCTATTGCCTTTTTCAATGGACCATAAAGTAGCCCTGGTGATATTTGCTTCATTAGCGATGTCATCCATTCTCTTGTTTAAAGAGAGTCTTTTTCTTTTAACTATGGTTCCTAAAGTTGATAATGCTTCCATACTTTTATTATAAATAAATAGTTATTAATGTCAAATATATTAAACATTATCTATAGAAAATATACATTTTATTTTTGTGTTCTGTTATAGGTTACATATCTAGAAACACCATTATTAATGTGCTAATATTTATTCGTTAAAGGAGATTTAAATTATTTATGGAAAAAGCTTCACGAGTTATGTATAGCATTGCCAACTTCTTCACTTGGATTCTTTTAATCCTCAGTATCGTTGGTATCGTTTTATGCACATTAGCGATGGTTAATGTCATTCATCTCGAAGGTGATGTCGCTCAATACGCAAGTATCGCAGGTATCATCTACTTATCTATCGTCTTAATCGTTGCGATCATCACTATTGCGATGGTTAGAAGAGCCAAAGCCCAAGGCAGTTCCAAAGGTTGGGATTTCTTATTCTTGATTCTCGGCATCATCGGTGGCAACATTTTCTACTTCTTAGGTGGTTTATTTGGCTTAATCGCCCCACGTAGATAAGATAATTTAATAGTTAAAACAAAAGGAGCTCAAGTGAGCCCCTTTTTGTTATCTCTAATATGATTAAAGCTTATGGGTGGAATATTTCGCCAAAATACAGCTTTCAATGCGTTCACTATGTCTTCCCATAAATAAGTCTTTGGCTTCTTGTGGGGTTCTCGCCCAGATATGTTCATATCTTCTTTGTCCATGGTAAGAATACGCAATGACATATTCATTTTCATTCATACTATATATACCTCTACTACTATAGTTATTATATAACCACTGCTATACTATATCTATGATGAGGAAAAAGTGATATGAAAGATTTAGAAAATGGCAATAAAGAATTTATTAATAGAATAAATAACGATAATAATCTAAAAGAATTAAGAGATGAATTAGTTAAAGGACAACATCCAGAAGTCTTAGTGATTACTTGTTCTGATTCTAGAGTGGTTCCAGAAATGATCTTTAATTGTTCATTAGGGGATATCTTTGTCATTAGAACTGCGGGTAATGTCATTAATGAAGGTGAATTAGCCACAGTGGAATACGCGATTGAACACTTGAAAGTAAAAAGAATCATTGTTTTAGGTCATACGCATTGTGGCGCGGTTCACGCCACTATTAAGGGTGAAAAGGGAAGATACATGGATCCAATATTAAATAGAATTAAAGGTAATATTGGTAATATTTGTGATGAATTAGAAGCTTCTAAGATAAATGCGATTAAAGAAGCAGCATATATTAAAGAAAAATTCCCTGGATACCAAGGAATCATTGAAGCAAAGATATATGATATTGAAACTTCGATAGTTTATTAATCTTCGTTATTTAAGTACTTATAAAGTTCTTCGCACGCTAAAGACATCTTAGTGACGGAGAACTTTTCACATTTAGGATAGACATAGAATGTGTCATTAAGGGTATTAAGATCTACACAATCCCCGAATTTACCTAAATATTCATATTCGATATGTACACTGTAGTGGTCTTTAGCTAAGAGCACTACTTCATATTCTTCATCTTTATATTTACCAGTTAGTTTAAAACCGTTCATATCATGGATTAATGTGCCCATACCTAAATCAATATATCCATCAGCGTTAGGTAAAGCGTCCACACGTACTGGGCATTCAAAGTGATAAGCACCACTTCTTACTTCTTTTCTGACATTACTTCTTTCCCATTCATACCAATCAGGAACATATAAGAATTCTGTTTCGCCTTCTAAAGCGTGTAAGACACCTTTTTCATCCATTTCATATGTCTTACCACAGTGATTACATTTAATTTGATTGTTTTCAGAAGACATTTCATATTCCGCACCACAATGTGGGCATTGATATAAAACTTTATGTAAGCCTTTTGCTCTATCAGTAGCGGGTAAAACGATATTACTTTCTCTTAACCATTTCCAATCATCGTATTCTAAAGCTTTTTGTAGTCTTCTATCTAATTCTTCGACTGGTAGTTTTTCTACTTCTTCTTTCGTAGCGATACATTCTAATGTGGCCTCTAAACCTTTAATCTTTCTTCTTTTTGTATTATAGAAAGGTTCAACGATATGATCCCCGTGTGTAGTAAGGGTCACTAAAGGCACTTTAAACATCTTCGCTAAAGCGGCATTACTTTTAGGAACGATTGATTTCGTGCCACATAAGGAATATCTAGCTTCTGGATAGATAACCATAATGTCACCATTTTTTAAGACTGTTTTAATATGTCTTAATAGATTAATGTCATTAGTGAATTTTCTTTTACAAATACCGCCTATTGAACGGAGTAACTTTTCTCTTTTAATAAAACCATCAATAGCGACGATATAATTACATCTATTAGGTAAAATGGCCTTTTCTAAGACCATCATATCGTAATAGGAATTATGATTACCCATTAAGATATATGGAGGTTTAATACCTTCCATATTTATTTTATGGATTATCTGCCCCTGCTTGCGTGTTGTGGACCAACTAATGAATTTCATCAAGAAGCGAAGTTTCTGCCTGCAGGGAGGCTTTTTCATATCAAATCTTTTAATATCGTCTAACATATGATGTCCTTTATTTCTAATAAGTCTCTAATGACATAGTCTTCTTTATTGGTCGGTTTACCAGGAGAATTCTTTTCGATAAACATAATACTCTTTATATGAGCGTTATTGGCACAGAAGATATCTAATGGTCGATCGCCAACATAATATGTATTATCTCTATCTAAATTAAATTTCTCTATGATGTAATTAAGACCTTCTGGATCTGGTTTTCTTTTAAAGTCATCTCTAGCGGTCACAAAGAAATCAAAATATTCATATAAACCAATATTCTTTAAGACTGTTTCTGTAGTGACTCCCCTATGAGTAAAAACATAAGACTTAATACCTTTGCTTTTTAAATATTCCAATATCTCTTTAGAATGCTCCATGGCCTTAATTGTATTAAGTTCTTCATGCGTAATATTAGTGTATCTATCTTTTAGATCATTAAAAGGTATATTAAATTTAGTCTCCATGGCCTTTATAAAGGCGGAAACTGATTCTTCGATAATTTGTTTATAAATTTCCTTTTTGTCGATTGTAACGCCTTTTTCCTTATATATCGTATATAAAGAATTAACGATTAAAGGATAAGAATCAAGTAAAGTACCATCTAAGTCCCAAATGAAAGTCGGTTTCATACTTATTTATTATAAATAAAAAGATGGAGAGAACTCCACCTTTAATGATTTTAAAAAATGATAGACTATTCGTCTTCACCTAGAAAGCCATAAGGATAATCTGGGACGTCACCACCAGGAATACTACCTGTAATAATATCTTGCAAAGAGAAGTTAACAACTTCAGCTTCTGGTTTAGTATATTTCTTTTGTTTTTCCATATTATTATTCTCCTTTATTGGCGAGTATTGTCAATAATGCATTATAAGATAATTCACAACCACTATGTGAGGAATAGTATTCCGCTAATGAATAAACGGATTCTTGTCTTTCAGTAAAGAAATAGTATTGCTCATCAATAAGAATGAATGGGGCGGCCATGAATGTCTTGCTATATAATTCAACACCTGGAATAGTAACTGTTCCACGATATGAATAATATCCATTTGTGGCTTCTGGTAATTCCGCTGTTCCTTCATGAATGATAGCAGGTGTATATCCCGCTTCAAAAGCATCTTGAACAGGTGTTAACGAATCAAATGATGTTTTATTTGATTTAAACAACATCACACCATAGTCACTGATTTCCCATTTATTATTAATGGCTTCCCAATCAGAGACAGCGATATCAAATCCAAAATCAAGTTTAATATCATCTACTAACACACTTTCAGCACCGCATGTCGCGGAAACAGATTGTAATCTCCAGTGTCCACTTCCAGCTGGTCTAGTGAATTTAACTGATTCAGCAGAACCAGTCCATGTGAATGTTGAAGAATTATAGACACCAGTATTAACAACTTGATCGCTTGTTGGTTTGTTTGAGCCATCAAACGCTAAAACGATTTTAGAAATATTGCCTTCCTTAGAAGCAATGGTTACTGAACCACCACCATAGATTCTAATTCCAGATCCGGTTGTATAGTATTTACCATCATTTTCACCGCCACTGAATGTAACTGTAAAACTATCAGCATCAAATGGTTCTAAATATTGAACACTATTTTGAAGATTTAAATCGCCAAATACAATGCTCTTTGTTTCTATCGAAGAAGTTGATGTTTCTGTGGCGCGTAATTCAGCGACAGATGTAGCTCTACCTACATAGTCTTCAATACCAATAACTTCTGCAGTATAGTCTGCATATAAAGTAATATCTTCAGTAATCGGAGTATCAAAATCGAATGGAATTGTGCAATCAACATCCGTACACCATCTATAGAAAGTGTAAGTATATTCACTATCAGCAGGTTTTGTTGGAGCAATTGGAAGTTCCGCTAAAGCGCCTTCAAAGACTGTTTGTGGATTCACAGAAGAACCACCATTTGAATTAAATGAAACTGTGTAACTATTTAAAGCGGCACCAACATACGAGATTTTAATTTCTTTAATAAAGACCCTATTCGTAATATCAATTGTTATTTCGTTGGTTGCTACTGGTAAATCAAAGGTCAAAGTATCGAATGTAGCGGATTCGTTATATGGGGCTAATTGAGATTCGGATCCATTAACAGAGACATAGTTAGAATTTGTTGGATATTGTGAACTCTTCTTGTAGAAGTCATGGCATAAGATTTCAACTCTATTAGCATTGCCATCAAGAGTTAAGTTAATTGAGCCACCAGCGCTGCTTGTACCGGTTTTAAGTAAGCCTGCAGTAGTACCTAAAGCACCACCAGAATAGTTACCATTATAGATTTTACTTGTGGTAACAGCAGTTACGTGTGAATTGCCTCTACCAATAGTAGACAACGCATTACTAGATGTGATTTCATTGCCTTCACCAGTTAAACCTGTGTAATCTAAATCAACAACCGCTGATAAGTGATCAGTACTTTGACCGCCACCACTAGAAGTAACGGTTACTGAACATGT
>JAEEGH010023270.1_pt1 | contig 12613 bp, 18 predicted proteins | sample 9134181 | NCBI WGS metagenome assembly JAEEGH01 (sample SAMN16246544, study PRJNA631951) | gut metagenome | biome: gut microbiome; feature: rumen; material: DP-attached | host: Bos | place: Iran: Karaj | collected 2018-10 | reverse complement strand
TTTTCTTTTTTTTCTTTTTTTTTCTTTCGTCGAGCCGGACGTCTGCGGCGGAAGCTTCCCCCCTTCGCACCTCTGACCATAGGAATAGTTCTTGCTTTAAAATGCTGAAAAATAGGCGGGAAAACGCATTTTTCTACAAACCGTGCGTCATTTAGTCCTTCTGGGTGCTAAAAAAGCAAGCAAAAGGCTTTTCAAGTGCCTTTTATGGGATTGAAAAGTACCGCAAAAACAAAAAAAGTCTACTTTAGTATCAGTAAGTTGCGGTTTTTGTGTAAAAAATATTTTGTCAGTTCAAAAAATGTTTGTACTTTTGCAACCGCTTTTCGAGAGAAAAATGATCTGTTAGCTCAGTTGGTTTAGAGCGCTTGCTTGACAGGCAAGAGGTCACAAGTTCAAATCTTGTACAGATCACCACTAAGAGGTGAAGCCCCGCTTCGCCTTTTTTAAAAAAGAGACTAAGCGTCATGGTCTGTTAGCTCAGTTGGTTCAGAGCGCTTCCTTCACACGGAAGAGGTCGACAGTTCGAATCTGCCACAGACCACAGAAAGCCCCAATCAAGGGGCTTTTTTTATGCTCTAAAGTGTTGATTTTCATTGCTAATATACTGAAATACAGCTATTGCGGTTTTGGGTGTTATTTTACCTTGTTTTGATGTTATAAGGTACATTTTTGTTACCCGTTTGTTACTCGAATGAAAAAAAGTTTGTATCTTTGCAATCGGAAACAAAATTAAATCTTATCGAGTATGCCGAGAAAGAAAGTTGCCAGCAAGGCGAAAGAAACGGTACGTTTGAGGGAAAAAAGACTGTCAAACGGGAATGTGTCGTTGTACCTGGACTATTACAAAGACGGGCAAAGGGAGTATGAATTTCTTAAACTCTATCTAATACCCGAAAAGACACCCTTTGACAAGCTGCATAACTTGGAGGTGTTGAACGCTGCAAACGCTATCAAGGCAGAGCGTACACGGGCAATCATAGCCGAAGAGGCGGGATTAAAGCGTGTTTGGCAGTCGAAAATCCTGTTGTCGGATTGGATGATGCATTGTGCCGAACAGGCAGGGCAGAGAGCCAGCACCGCAGCCAACCGCCACACGTGGGGGCGTACGATAGAGAACACAGCCGACCTGTTGAGGCAATACGCTGGTGAACGTGTGAGAGTGTCGGACGTGGACACCGAATTTTGCAAGGGCTTTATAGAGTATTTGCGTACAGGTTACGTTATCGGGCGTAATGTGCAGAACACAGGTCAGCACCTAGCAGCCAGCACGGCACAAAAGCGTTACCAATGTTTGAGGTTTGCATTGTCCGAGGCTGTGAGGGAGGGCGTAATAAATAAAAACCCGTGTGATATGTTGGCAGATGCGGACAAAATCAAAGTACCCGAAAGCACAAGGGCGTATCTTACCATTGATGAGTTGAAGTTGTTAGAGAACACCCCGACAGCCAGCGAGGAAACAAGGCGGGCGTACCTCTTTATGTGTTATTGCGGTTTGCGTATATCGGACGTTAAGGCGTTGCGGTGGGCTGACATAAACCAGCAGGGCGAACAATGGACTATCACCATACGCCAGCAGAAAACGCAAACACCCCTCTATTTGCCCCTATCAAGCAAGGCACGGGAGTTTCTACCGCAGCAGGGAGAAAACCCCGCCAGCGGGCTTGTATTTGCCGACATACCGACAGAGCCAGCCATGAACCGCACGTTGAAAGCATGGGCAGAACGGGCAGGAATAAGCAAGAATTTGACACTACACACAGCCCGCCACACATACGCCACAACCCTATTGACTAAGGGGGCAGACCTCTACACCGTTAGCAAGCTGTTGGGACATTCCGAGGTTGCCACCACACAGATTTATGCAAAGATAGTGGATAAAAAGAAAGTGGATGCGGTGAACCTGTTGAACAATCTATAATGGAGGGCGAGAAAATGAACACATTAGCAGCTTTCACGGTGAGGCAAATAAATGAGGGCAAGGCGATAGACCTTGAACAATTAGACTGGCAAGCAATAACCGACAATTGGCGGTGTGGAACTTTGGTTGATATTATATACATCCTCAACAAAGTTGAGGATGTTGAAAGAGTAAGAGATTGCATATTGTCGTTAGTGAGAAAGGGTCAAATAAAACCGTCAGAAGTTTTTGTGAACGAGTTTGTCACAAGATGTAATTTTCATATTGCTGTAATGAAACAAAGCACGGCCATGGCCGGCAGAACCGACCAGCCCCCGGCAGAACCGACCACAGGAACGTACACCGACCAACATCAGGCGTTTGAAGTCCCCAAATATCTAACCGAGACGAAAGCCGAAAAAATGTTACTTGCATTAGAGGGCACACTGGGCTACAGTAACCGAAACGTGTTAGACAGAACCCAAACCCCGTGGGTTGTATCATCAATGCCAGATTGGGGGAAAGTGGCACAGATGATGCAAGAAAAACTATCTGTAAAAATGTGTTGGGACGATTGGGGTAAGTTGATAGGAAAGACAGGCAAGGCACTACAAAAAGCATATTATAAAAGCCGTGGAACAGATAGCCAAACAAGAATATTTGAAGTACTTAACAAATTAAAATAGAGTAATAATACCCCCGTATATACCCCCGACATTACCCCCGTATTGTCGGGGATTTTGTTTGTTTTTCTTTATACTTTTGCACCGTCATTCAATCGAAAATGTGAGTTGTCAGCACATTGGAGAGGATGACACGGACGGGGACGCGGTGAGCCTGGCACCTCAGACTGTCCCCAGCAATGAGTAATAACGAAAAACAATGTCTATCGAGCAGAGATTAGAACGTATTGAACAATTAACCCTTTTGGCTGCAAAAGATGCCCTAACAATGGACGATGCAGCAGCCTACACGGGTTTATCAAAATCATACCTTTACAGGCTGGTTTGTGAAAAGAAAATTCCATACTACAAAAGCGCAGGGGGTAAGCAAACCTATTTCAAGAAGTCGGAGTTGTGCGACTGGTTACTAAAGCACCGAGTTTCGACCACGGAGGAAGCGCAGGAAAGCGCGGCAGCCTATTGTGTCAGCAAACCACGGAACGGCAAGAAAGGAGGCGCAAAATGAGTAATCAGCAGGTCACAATATTTGATGCAATAAACAGCCAAGCAAGCGCACCCACAGACCCGGCAGCTTATGCACAAAAGGCAATCTACGGGGTAATGTGTAACGGTGCCTGGTACACCACACGGCAGTTAATGGACTTGTGCAAGGTATCAGACCCACGGGCTAATATACGCACAATGAAAAACAATGGCTATGTATTTGAAACGAGGTGGGAAAAGAACAGCCACGGGGTCAGATACAAGTATTATCGACTAATTACCCAGCCAACGGAGGTTGAACAATGAACACAAAAATTGATACTGGGATATGCCCCGTTACGGGCTATGAAAAGCAATCTTTGAAGTGTGCAAATTGCCGCCATAATAGGGTTGTAAGCATACAGCGGTTTGCAAAGTGTCAGCAAACCAAGTGTAAGACCAAAGGCACAGTGTGTATTGTTGAAGAAGTTTTGGCAATACGATAATCAAAAATGGAGATACCAAGCAACCAGCCAACCGAAAAGGTAACGCAAAACACGTTACCAAAAGGTAACGCAAAACGCGTTACCTTCTCAATCGTAACTGAACATATCAGCATATATAATGAACACGTGCGCCACGGGCGCAGCCAATAATAAGAGGGTTATAATAAACACTATGATTGACACGTTAAATATGAGGATGACGGCAAAGGATGCCGGGGGCGTTTCCCCGCTGTCTGTAGAACGTTATATCGACGTGGAGAAATCGGGCGTTTATACCAGGACGGGCGCACCGTACATTGTGGGTCACGTTGAAGGCTATAGGGTGTATGCAGATAGTAATCAAGTGAGATTGTCGGGCAGTATTGCGAAGTTTGTACAAGGCGAGAACGTTAGCACCCCCACCCGTAGGCAGGTGTCCGAGGGTGTGGGGTGTCTGTCCGATGCTATACACCTCGATATTGGACGTGCCGAAGTTGTGAGATTGGATATCGCACACACTTTCGACCTACCAGCAGCCCCAGCAGCCTACATTGGCGAGTTGTCAAACCGTGCCGAAATGGAACGTGTCAGCATTGGAGAAAACACCCTTTATTTCGTTTCAAAAGGTCGTGCGCTATGTTTCTATGACAAACAGGCAGAAATAGCCAGCAGGGGCGAGAAAATGCCCCCGGCGTGGGCAGGATGTCAGAACCTATTGCGCTATGAAATGCGGATTGTCGGAAGTGTCGGGTTGCAGGTGGGGACGGTTGCAGTATCGGACATAAGCAAGCCTCAGACGTGGGCGCGGTTGGTCAATCTGTGGGCAGAAGATTACCGAGCCATAAGAAAGGCTACACAGGAACGTATTAGAGTCAGCAGCACCCCGAAAGAGGCATTTGAAGCCATATTTGCCGACCTACTCAAATATGCACCTGCCGACTATCTGAATGATACACTTCAAATGATAACCAAAGAGGGCGTGATGATTAAACAGAGACGGGCAGACCTTAAACGGATGATAAAACAAGCTATTAATAGCAGTGATTATTCGGCAATCGGTCAGTTAAGCGTCGCGGTTGAACGGGTGAGAGCCGAAGCCGTCAGTGTCTGAAAACAACAAAGATTTACAGAGATATGGAAAAAGGAAAAACCAACAATCCCAATGGCAGACCCAAAGGAAAGCCAAACAAGGTTACGCAAGAAGTTCGCGCCTGGTTGTCTACCGTGATTGACAAGAACCGCAAGCAGATGGAGAAGGATTTGAAAGCCCTTGAACCCAAAGACCGTTTGCAGATACTTGAAAAGTTGATGCAGTATGTTGTGCCAAAGCAACAGACAACAGCGGTTGAACTGGATGGGAGGTTGGATAAAGGGGAATATGATTTATCCACACTAACAGACGATGAATTAACGCTGTATGCTAAGTTGTTGGAAAAGATGACTAAAAACGAGCAGAACGACACAGCGGATTGAGTATAAACCGCAGCAGTGCCAATTTGCAACTTGTTCTATAAGTTGCGACAGGGTGCAGAATATCAATGAAATATAAAATAAATTTTGGTAGAATAAAAAAAAGTTGTACTTTTGCAATCGAAAATGAAGATATCAAAGTGCCGGCACTTTGTTTCAATATGCGGGAGGCCTACCGTGAATTCGGAGCTTCCCGTTCCCTTTTTATTTTGCGCTCTATAACAAACAGTCGATTTCTTAATACAGGTTGATAATCAGTAGATTGTTGGTTTTATACACATATAATGTGCAACAATAGCATTCTTTTTTTTGTTGTTATTTTGATTTTTCTTTGTATTTTTGCAAACGAAAAAGGAGAAAAGAATGGCTTATTCCATTCGAAAATCCACCGGGCGGAATAGCGGTTTTAGTCCGAAGCCCAACAAAATCCTTGGGTGTACCCGAAAGGGAGCCTGGGGTGCCGACGGAGGGGACGGGAAACTGTCCCCTTTATGTTTTCATCAATTAGTGTTCTACGGCCACGAAAAGAAATATAGACCACTGAAAAATAGTTTTCTATATCGAAAAAAAGTGGTATCTTTGTAAAAATCGTAGAACAATGGATAAGCAAGAATTAAAAACAACCGCCACCGCAGACGGTAAGAAAATGTTGATTGTTGAACCAATCAATTATTGCGGGCTAACAGATTTTAGCCAGGTTACGGCCTTTCAAAAAGGTGTTGCGTTACTTTTGCAACATTTTGTTTCTGAACAAATCACGGAGGGTACAATGTGGGGTGACAGTGTTCAGTTTTCAATTAGCACTATGTTTGACGTTTTGGAGGATATCGGCAAATATAGGGATGATTATTTGAAGCAGCGTATTGAGACACTGGAGGCGGCCATGGGATTAGAACACCGTGGCGATATAGACCCGCTCGAATAATAAGAAACTCTTTTCCCGGCACATATCATAAGAAAAATACCGTGTCGTATGAACACGTTAATACCCATCAGTATTAAGGTGGTTATTTGCTGGTTATTTGCTGGTTATTTGCTGGTTGGAGTGTTCAATATTTGCTTGGTATAAGACACAATTACAGGCAATTGTGTTGGTTATTTGCTGGTTGGAGTGTTCTATGTATTAACGATTGTAAACATTGTAAACGATGGAAGAGTTATATCACATAACAGACCCAAGAAACGTTGAAGCAATACAGCGAGAGGGATTAAAAGCCCACGCTGGCAAGATATTCTTATTTGAGGATATTTCAATTAAGCCAGTGTGGTATAGGAAACCTTATTGTGTAGCAGACCATATAGCACTAAACCAAGTATTTCTTAAAGAGTTTGCTATGTTTAAAGTAAGTATGGATGGAATAGAGAAGCCACTGATACCAGACGATGTGGCAGAGATATGCAGCAAGTGGCAATGGTATGTGGAGCAGGACAGGATAGCCCCAGAGTATATAGAGTATGTGGGAAAATATAAAACCAAGAAGCCTGTAATGATATGGTGAGCAAGGACACATACCCAGTACCGAGGGAGAACAGAACCCTGCCCGCTGGAGGTGTGATGTTGCGGTCAGCCCTCAGTCAGTACCAGCCCGGCAATCTGTAGCCCATTGTGGAGGTCAGAACCTGCCCGCTGGTGGTGTCTGTTGCCCGTGGTGGGTGCATCATCAGAACCGCAGCAGATAGCCCCACAGGTGGGCAGCGTATGCCCATAGGCGGGAACCGTCACCGCAGCTCATCAGCCGACAGAACCCCGACCGCTGGAAAAGACAAACCCGACAAACCCGACAAACCCGACACCCATACGCGCGCGCGACCGCATTAGCGACAACAACCGAAAAAGTCTCGGTAGGCTACTTTCTGTCTCGGTAGGCTACTTTCTGCTCACCAGTCGGGATTCTGTCTCGATGGGCTACTTTCTGCTCACAGGTTGCGGTTCTGCTCACAGGCTGCGGTTCTGTCTCGGTAGGCTACTTTCTGTCTCGGTGTTCATCAGAGCCAGCCGACACGCTGCCCGTGGTGTCCCTGCCCCCGTGGGATGTCAGAACCTGCACCGTGGAGGCATATCTGCCCCCGTGAAAAAAAACAAAAAAAATGAGGAAAAACAGAAAATATTGCAGGAAAAAGTGTATTTTTGCACCGTTTTTGAGAGTTGAAAACCGCAGCCCGAAAGCCTATAAAGGTACAATTTTGTTTCCCGTTTGTTACTCGATAAGTTTTTCAAAGGCTGCAAGCACTGAAACACAATAAATTGTATCGGTGTTTAGTGGTCTGCCACAGACCACCACTAAGCCCCTGCAAAGGGGCTTTTTTTTGTTGCCATAAATCATTTATTTATAGTCGTAATGTAATAGCCTATATTGGTTGTTGTGCTGCCCAAAGGGTTTTAACCCATCTTGTGCAGATTGTCAAATACTTGTACCATTACAAACTAAAACTGATCATAGTAATATACTGATAATAAGTGAGTTGGTGGCATTGTGATGAGTTGATTTATAATACGCTGTCCCTCAATTGTTTATTTTATATTTATTTTACATTTTGTTTACATTTATTTTAGCTATTATTTAACCAAGCTAGAAGAAATGTAGAAAAAGATAATATAAATGAAATAGAAATGAAGGATTAAAGACTTCACCCCCATCACAGCGTTTACCTTCTACCTGATAGTTCTGAAGCTGTCGCTGACCTATCTTACCGACAGCTCCAGCTTATAATCGTTCATTATCACGTCGTAGGGTAATTGTGGATGCCAACCTTTCTCCAGTATATCCGTTTCCAAGTGGTCGAGCAAGGCACAAAACGTAAGAGCATTGCCCTTCGAGTAAAAAAGGGTATTCAGCTTGCTGTCGTATTGGTGGCAATTCATATCATCTCCAATGCGCATTGTTGTATCACCGTTTAAGATGCAGTAGTATTCATGTGCACAAGTCGTATCATCTATCTTGTCATGTGCTTGATAAAGCATGTCTGTGTGGTTGAATATCTCTGTAAACCGACCATTCTCCAGACGTACCACTTTGTCCCAATATTCTCCCATGCTGCCGTCTTGGTTGCAGAGCAGGCCGCTGCGTGGTATGTACTCCACATGGCACCTCCAAGAAGTCCACTCCGACACCTTGCCGCCAGAGTAACTCAAAACGATATTTCCATAGGCTTCTCCGGGGCAAAGTAGCACCATTTCGGGGATGTCATCATCGTCAATGTATGCCAGTCCCCAGCAATTGAAAACATCCAACACCCTCCTGTCGCAATATTCTAAAACAGCGTCTGCGACATATTCCTCGTAGGCACTCATCCATTCGGTTGCCCATTGACCTTTACTCCAGACGCAAACTGCTGTAGGTTCATATTCCTCGTAGGCACTCATCCATTCGGTTGCCCAAATCCCATCACTCAAAACGCAAACGGTGTCTGGAGTGGCGTTTTCATCAATGTTTTTGCTTTGATGGCTTTGGCATGAAACAAGCGTCACCAAGCCTATAAGTATAGTCCAAGCGTATTTCATTTTACCTTTCTTTATGCAGATGCAAAAGTACGAAGAAAATTTCATTCTGAAAAAATATTTTGTTGAGTCAAGAAAAGTTCGTATCTTTGCATTGTCTTTCAACAGACAGAAAGACCGAGAGAAAGCGCGTTTTCTCTTATTCCGTGGATAGTGAACTTGGACACTTCACTGAAGCATAAAGTCGGAATAAGGCTAATGGATTTCTCACTTGTATTGTATTCGTATTCCTACGACATACTGCAAGTGGGGTTATTCAAAGAACCTTATCTTCTTTATGCAAATGGGAGTCCAAGCCCAACTATCCGAGATAGGGGAATATGGATGGCTCCACTTTTTCTTGATTGGGGAATTCTCACCGAGCCGTGAATAAAGGTTGTGATGGTTATGGAAGAAAAACTAATTGTCGAGTGCGATTATGTGAAGGCTCAACTAGTGCAAGAGACACTTGCTGAAAAGAATATCTCATGCAGGCTTGTCGACCAAAATGGAGTCATGACGGTAATGACAACAGGGGGAAATGTACCAATGGTGCGAGTGTTTGTATCAGATGCCGAATATGAGAAAGCCATTGAAATTGTCAAACCTTTGTTGGAGGACAAGGACACTGCTCTCTCATGGTGTCCTAAATGTGGGAGTGAAGATATAACCCGAAAAACGACAAATAAAACGCATGGAAGCGTTTGGCTGCTGGTAGGAGGTTTCGCCATTATCATTGTCGGCTGTATCTTGGCGTTTGTGTTCAAGATGATATTGGGTTATATTTTCTGGCTGGTTTGTATTTTTCTATTCTATGGCTATTTCCATCCCGACAAAGAAGTTTATATCTGCAACAAATGCGGCCATAAATTTAGTCAAATGTAGCAAAGAACTAACTGTAAAAATATGAGAAATATTTTTGTTTTACCGATTCTTGGTGTCTTTTTTTTCATTGGCTGCAATAATCCAGCGGCCGACGATAGTACCGATACGACAACAAATGTCACAAATATTGTTCCAAACAAAAGCATATCGGAGAAGTTGACCGTGCAAGAATTGTCGTATGCTATTGAGTCTGACAGTTCCTTTGCTAATCGATATGAGTTGATTAGGGAGGCTTATGATGAATTGTCGGAAATAGAGCAAGCAAAATATTATAGTGTCACCTATGATGAATTAAATGATTTTATTTCTCATTACGGACAACACGCGATGTTCTATTCTCTGATGTGCGCAAGAGCGAAGCATGTTCAAGATTCTATTGATTTTAATAATCGTTTTAATGCAACTATGGATTCTTTAGAGGCTGATATGGCTAAAAGAGCTGCAGAAGCTAAACAAAAAAGAACTCAAAAAGCACGAAGTGTACAATAAAAATGAAGGCGATTAAATTCTTTGCACTATCGATATTTTGCATTCTCTCATTATGCTCCTGTCAGAAGAATTATGAGAAACTTGCAGTGGGCAAATGGGAGATGGATACCGATGCCAGTTATGAAGAAAGAGATGGTAAGCGTCATTATGCAAATGATTATTATAAAGGTGAGCGGGTAAAAAAATGTGTGGTGACTATTGCCGATGGGATTTTGGAGATTAACAACGAGAAGGAGGGTGGCTCATCCAGTAATGTAGAGACAAAGACTGGTAAATATCATTTTGACAAAGATTATTTTTATGTTGATGGGGCAGCAATTCATATCATAAAGTTGAATGGTAGTAGGATGGTGATAGAACAGAGTAATGATGATGAATTGTCCCATGTCGAACTAAATAGAATAGAGCATAAGGCTTTTGAAAGTTTTTTAGCAAACATTTGGTATTCTCTACCTCTTTGGCTTTGGATTATTTTTGGCGTAATTATTGTTGTACTTGTGTTAATGGCAACGGAGGATATTGGTAAAACAATTTTAGTCCTGTTATGGGGTGGTATTGCTCTTTTAATTGTTTATCGAATATTATCAACGATTTTTAACTGATAAAGGTTAATGTTTCTTGGCGGTTAACTTGAAGGAAGGATAATCACCCCTTCCTGTCGTTTCTCGCCCTATTTGATGGCGACGCGTCTCGTCTTGATTCCGTAGAGTAGAAGGTCTGTTGCTTTCGGTTTTCTGTTGATGCTGTATCTGTCGTATATGGTCTAGAGTCTACGTCTCACTTCAGCGTTTGTGATGCGCTCCCCGTGGGTAAAAGATTGTTGTATTTCTTGTTGTATCATGTTTGTTGGTTTTTGTAAACTTTAAAAGGTGTGACGTTTAAATGTGACGCATCAATTGTAAGAGCAATTATTGCATCGGTTTCATCTTCTGTGTTAGCGTGTTCAAAGTGAATGTTTGTTGGTGCTATTGTCTCGAATTTGTCGTTGTAATGCTTTGAGTGCTCTTTCCCAAATATCTTTTGTAATGAGTAAGAGAAAGCGTCGTCTATTTCTGACATATTATCAACCCATAGTTTGTGTGTAGGGTCTAATGGGATGTATTCGTTAGGTGTTGACCTAAATTGTCCATTTATGCGATATATTTGACGTTTTTTGGCTATTAGTCCTACTTCTACCGCAGCGGTTAAATGTTTTGAGAGCGTTCTTGTTTTTTGATTATCTTCAACTAATTCTTTTTGCGTAAGCCTGTGTCCTGCTTTGGTAACTTTCCACATGGTTCTAAGGAAAGTGGTCAGTTCGGGAATTTTTAAGTCAAGAATCCCCATGTTAAAGAATATCCACATAGCAGACGTATATTAGTTCGGTGTCATAATCTAATAATCCTTTGCTTTTGCACTCAGCAAGGTGGCGCATGGTAGTAATCTCGTTCTGTCCGCACTCCTCTTTCAATTCTTTAAGGAGTTGCTTCAATGGGTAGGTCTTAATGATTTTCTTCATGTTTGTATCGTTTGTTTTAATCGGTAAGGCCGTGGTTAAAAAAAATATCGAAAAAAATGCGCTCGAAAAAATGGGTAGGTACAATATATAATAATATAAACCTCCCCTTTTTTTCTGTGCCTCTGGAGCATGATTTTTTTTATCAGTGCGATGCCCATCTAGAAAAGTAGGACGAGAAATGCACTTCCTGTTGTGTGGTGCTACGCCACACCTATCATGTGCCAAAAAAGGAGGGCATTTCTGCCCTCCCCGAATATGAGATAATTAAAACCACGATATTAGGTAGCCCTAATAATCAATAATAGTCAGATTGTCAACGTTTTCCAAATCAAAAGGAAAATATTGTCAATGGTCGGCTCTGGATGGCTCGTTTCATGTCGGGCTATCCACCAGCAGGGTTTTCACCTTCTGAATGGTTGTCGGGCTTGCTCCTGTCAGTTTCGCCACGGCTCGGATGGAGTATTTCTTACGCAGTAGGGCGATGGCTTCCTTGTAGTCCTCCTTCATCTGTTCGATGGGCTTACTGTAGCCCACTTTACGACCAAGTTTGCCACCATTGGCCACGTACTGCGCCCTGCCACTCTCCAAGCGATATTGAATGTTGGAACGCTCAATGTTGCTCATTTCTGCCAGTACGGTGATAAGTATTGAGGCAATAGGATTTACTTTGCCGTCTGCCTGTAGCGAGTAGATGCCGAGATTCTGGATGAACACCGAGACGTGGGCTTCGTGCAGTTTCTCTAATGAGCGTAGCACCTGTAGCGTTGACCTTCCCAATCGTGAAAGTTCTGATAAAAGCAGATATTTTACAGGATGGCTGGTGCAGTATTCCAGGCACTCTGTCAAAACGGCTCTTTCCTCGTTTTTCTTTGCCCCCGAAACGTGTTCCTCGAAGACTTTTTCCACGGTGATTTCTTTTGACCTTGCATAAGTGAGAAGGTCTTGAACTTGTCGCTGCGTGTCTTGTCTGTCGTTGGTTGACGAAACACGTGCATATATTACGGCTGATTGTGTCATTGTTTATCAAAGATTTAAGGTAAAACAAAATTAGCCCTCCACCTGTTACGACTATAGACTTAAATTGTAACAAGTGAAGGGCTGTAACATTGAGGTCAAAAAAACGCTCAACTCAAAAACCATTCGTAGCGGTCATTGTAGCCACGAAGTGCGTTGTTGATGCCGACACTAATCTCTGTGGCGTTGATGGCTCGTTGGAGATGGGGGTGGATGTAGGAACTTTTGTTGCTCTCGGTGAGAAGGTTGTGG
>JAEEGH010023268.1_pt1 | contig 12614 bp, 8 predicted proteins | sample 9134181 | NCBI WGS metagenome assembly JAEEGH01 (sample SAMN16246544, study PRJNA631951) | gut metagenome | biome: gut microbiome; feature: rumen; material: DP-attached | host: Bos | place: Iran: Karaj | collected 2018-10 | reverse complement strand
CCCTTCTATTATGCTTCCTGTTGTCTTTAATGTGGACGGAAACTGCGCAAGCCATCAACGTCAAGGTGCGTGTTCTGTCCGAATTTAATGTCAAATCTGTGGTTTTCAAAACAGAAGCTGGCCAATATATGCTTCTGTGTGACAATTCGCGTGTCTTCGAGGAGGATTTGAAGCCGGGTGAGGCGGTCACACTCAGCCTGTATGACAACCAAATACGTGTTGAAAAGGGTATTGAGCTGATAGGCACCTATTCGCAGGTTGACATGATAGGCACGCGCTACAGCAATGTCTTTTCCCTGCAATTGCCCCAGTGGAGCAAAAGGCGCAGTTATGAGGAGCGTCTGTCGGTTTCGGTGCAGCAGGGGATGCTTCTGATCAATCGGATTGATCTGGAAAAATATGTTGCCGGGGTGGTGCAGTCGGAGGTGTTCGGAAGTTCCAATGATGTGGAGTTTTTCAAGATACAGGCAACCGCAGCACGCACCTATTGTCTTGCAAACCTTAACCGTCACTTGAGGGACGGATACAACATGTGCGATGCGGTGCACTGCCAGTCGTATAAGGGAAAATGCACGGACGCGGACATCCTGCGCGGCACTTTTGAAACATACGGCGATGTGATTGTGGACAGTATGGACCATCTGATCACGCCGGCCTATCATTCGAACAGCGGCGGGATGACGGTTGATGCCGGAGACATTTGGCAGCGTTCTGTACCATATCTTCAGGCGAGGGTGGACTCTTTCAGTATGGATGCACGCAACTACTTGTGGGAAAAACATATCCATTCGGACCAGTGGACTGCCTTTTTCGTTTCAAACTATGGTTCCTCCTATCGTTCCGCTGAAAAGCAGCAGGCAATCCGACATCTTTCACAGCCTCAGCGTATGGCCTATTGGGTTATTGGCAAGGATACCGTCCCGACAAAAAATCTGCGCAACCATTTCAAACTCCGCTCCTCCTATTTTTCGGTGCAGCCGCAGGAGGGGGGTGACAGCGTCTGTTTGAGCGGAAAGGGCTACGGGCACGGTGTGGGACTGAGCCAGGAGGGGGCTATCCAGATGGTCCGGAGCGGTTACGGTTTTCAGGAGATTCTTCAGTTTTATTACAGTAATGTCCATATAGTAAAATATACTGATATCATAGGATTTTAGGGATGGAAAAGGTGGAAGTGCGGGTCCGCTTCGTTGCGGAATGGGGCGGATCGCCAATGCGGATGGTGGTGATGGAGACGGTGGACCGCAAAATGGTCTTCCCCATCATTATTGCGGAAAATGAGGCCCGCATCCTGTCCCACGAATGGGTGGAAGATGAGTTGAAACGTCCGGATTCTTACGATTTGCTGGCTGAAACGATGGATGGTTTTTCCATTCACATGCAGGAGGCGCTGATTTACCGTCTTTCGGAAGGTGTTTTTTATACCCGAATTGTATTGGTGTCGGAGCAGCAGGTGCTGGAGTTGGAGTCAAGGGTTTCTGATGCGGTGATCATGGCCATCCGGGGGCATTGTCCGGTGTATGTGGTGCCGGATGTGCTGGAAAAAGTTGGGATTCCTTCGCAGATGTTGAAGAGTGTCGGGAACCTTTCTGCCAGCGAAACGGAAAAACAGGAGTCTGTTTCAGAAATGTCGGTGGAAAAGTTGGAACAGAGGTTGCATGAGGCGATTGAAAACGAGGATTTTGAGTCGGCATCAATCCTGCGCGACCAAATCAAGGCAAAGAAAGGCGACGGGTAATTCATGGATTCCATTGCTGTACAATCCCCATATCCGCTTGTTAACGAAATCCCCGCAAATCTGCCTGCATGGGAGGGTTCCTTGCGTGCTTCGCTGGATAGTGCCTTTACGCTTCGTCCGGTACAGGGAGGCATGGACACTTTGTTGGCGCAGCAGCTGCTGCAGCCGGTGGAACTATGCCGGCCGTTGCCCCGGACATTGCCGTTCTCTTCGCTCTTCCCCTGCCTGCTATTGCTCTATCTGGGAGTGGTGGCCGGTCACCGGTTCAGGAGTGTGCCGATTTCTGCAAGTTCCGGAAAAAGCTTGTCGGACAGGATGCTGCCGCATCTTTTCCTGACAGAGCGCACGGCTACGGACGAGTGGTTCCGTTGGATGCGCTATGTTGCGCTTTGTGTGGGTTTCGCACTATGTACGGCCTCACTCATGCACTGGGCCGGAAGCAATGTTTGGACGGCCATTGCTCTGGCAGGTTGTGTGGCTTATTTGATTTTAAAACAATTATTGCGTTTCAGTACGGCTTTCCTATTGGATGTGGAGTCGCTCTCCCGTCAGTTTGTGCGCCGTAAACACTATATTTATTATAATGTATTGTTGTGGCTCGCTTTGGTGGCGTTTGTCTATGCGCTGTATCCCTCCATGTTGCTTGCGGCCATTTTCCCTGTGACCATGGTGGTTGTAAATATAATATTGTTAATCAATGCAATAAGTATATTTTCAGAAAGAATGAAATTATATGGCATTTTTTTGTACTTTTGCACTTTGGAAATCATGCCGGCAGTATGCATGGTTTTGTATATATTAAGGTGTTAAAGAATAAGTAGTTAGGAGATATTCATGAGAATAAAAAGCATTCTGTTTTCGCAGAATCCTCCGCAAAATTTTGACAAAAGTCCCTATGCGGAGTACACTAAAAAGTATAATGTAAAAGTGAATTTCTTCAAGTTTTTCCAATCCGAAGAAATCACTACTGAGCAATTCCGGAAAAAAAGAATTCATATTGAGGACTATACTGCTGTAATTCTGACCAGTAAGAAGGTTGTTGACCATTTTTTCTCCATTTTGCGGCAGATGAAGCTCTCATTGCCTAAGGAGTGCCATTTCTATTGCATCAACGATGCGGTCGCCTTTTATTTGCAGAAATACATAGTCTATCGGAAGCGTAAGGTCTTTTATGGTAACGGGGAGCAGGAGGATCTGCTCCGGCTGTTGGAGGAGAACGATGAGAAATACCTCTATCCTTGTGGAGTGGAGACCATTGCCAATACTTTCAGTGATATGATGGATAATCGCAAGATTTCTTACAAGAAGGTGGAAATCTACCACATATCCTATGCCGACCTCGCACCGTTGTCCTTGGACAAGGGCAGTTACGACCTGTTGGTCTTCTTCAGCCCGCACGGGGTGGATGCTTTCCGCAAATCCTATCCGGATTTTGTGCAGGGCGACATCCAGATTGGGGCCTTGGGGAGCCAGGTGGTGGAGAAGATGCAGCAGGAGGGGCTGCGGGTGGATGTCTCCGCCCCTACACCGGAACATGCCTCCATCTTCACGGCAATAGACTGTCTGTTGCAGAAAACCAATGGACGGAAACGATGAGCCTGTACGGATTCCCAAAGGCGGAACATCTGTGTGGAAAAACCAATTTTCAGCAGCTTTTCAAGGAGGGACGGAGTTATTACGCCGCCCTGCTGAAGTTGGTCTGTCTGCAGCGTCCGGCCAGCACGTTTGCGGTTCAGGCGGGCATGGTGGTTCCGAAAAAGCTGTTCCGACATGCAGTGGACCGCAACCGGGTGAAGCGGCTGTTGCGGGAGTCATACAGGTTGCGCAAACCGGCATTTCAGGCCGCCGTTGGCCGGATTCCATGCACATGGCAGCTGCTCTTCATCTACACCGGAAGGGAACTCCCCACTTTCCAGCAGGTTCAGAAAAGTGTTAATGTATTGTTAACCAATGTGCAAAAGAAATATTTGATGCAAGCGGATAAAAAAAACTGTGCGGACGGCACGAAGGTATAGCGATTTGTGCTATATTTGCAAACTTTGCAAATGAATCATATTAGGAATATAAACATATAAATATCAATAAATTAAAAAATGCGAAACAAAGGGTTTATTTTATTTTTTGCAGTAACGTTTGCGTTGGTCTGTATCTATTCCTTATCGTTTACGTACTGCACACGCAGGGTGGAGAACAAAGCGAAAGAATATGCTCAGAACGATCCCACCCGTGATTCCTTGATTGCAAGGGCTAACGGCAATGCCTTTATGGAGACCTACCTGCTGGATTCCTCCGCCAAAGCCCGTGAAAACAGGTATTTGCAGCGGGTGTCCGATTCCACAGCCTACAATCTCCTTTTTGCCAAGTGGACGTACAAGGAATGTAAGGAGTTGGAAATCAATCTTGGTCTGGATTTGAAGGGCGGTATGAACGTGACCTTGGAGGTCTCCGTGCCCAACATTGTGACCTCATTGGCCGGCAATGGGGCGAAGGATTCGCTGTTTGTCAAGACCATGAAGCTTGCGCGAGAGAAACAATACCGTTCACAAAGTGATTTCATCACTCTTTTTGAGCAGTCCTTCAAGGAGGTTGCTCCGGCCAATGCCAAGCTCTCCACCATTTTCCGCAAATTGCAGTTTAACAAGAATAACCCCACTAATGCGGAGGTGATTTCCGCGTTGCGCGAAGAGACGGAGTCCGCGCTGAACAACGCTTACATGGTGTTGCGCGCCCGTATCGACCGTTTTGGTGTCACCCAGCCGAACATCCAGCGTTTGCCGCAGTCCGGACGCATCATGGTTGAACTGCCTGGTGTGAAGGAGCCGGATCGGGTGCGTAAGCTCCTGCAGGGTTCCGCCAACCTCGAATTCTGGAAAACCTACGAATTTGGTGAAATTGCCGACCTGTTTGCCCAGGCCAACGACCGTATTGCGGAGATTAACAGTGGCAAAAAGGAGACGGTGAAGGACACTGCGGTCACGGATGAGGCGGATGCGGCGGCCAAGGAGGGGCAGGCCGAAAACTTCTATGAAGGTGCCGACTCCACTGACACTGAGGCTGACGAAGAGGATGAGAGCCAGATGACTCCGGAGCAGATTCAGGCAAAATACCCGTTGCTTTCCAAACTGGTGATGGATCCGCAGCGCCGTCCGGACGAGGATGGCAAATACGGTCCGCTGATCGGTTACTGCCATGAGTCGGATACCGCCGACATCAACGCCATGCTGAACATGGACGTGGTGAAGAGCCTTTTCCCGCAGGATCTGAAAATCTGCTGGCAGGCCAAGTTGGGCAAGGACAAGACCCCGGTGCATTACCTGATTGCCTTGAAGGCTGTCGGTGAGCAGGGTCCCGTTTTGGACGGAAAGGTTGTTGTTGACGCCCGTCAGGACTTCAACGACCGTGCCGGAAATGAGATTTCCATGACCATGAACACTGAAGGCGCCAAGCAGTGGAAGAAAATCACCGAGGAGAACAAGGGCAACTGCATCGCCATCGTGCTGGACAATCTGGTATATTCCTATCCGCGTGTCAATGATGTGATTCCGAACGGACGTTCCTCCATCACCGGCGGATTCTCGCTGGAGGAGGCCAAGGACCTTGCCAACCTGCTGAAGGCTGGTAAGCTTCCCGCCCCTGCGGTTATTGTATCTGAAGAAATCGTTGGACCGACACTGGGTAAGGAGTCAATCCATTCCAGCTTGATTTCCTTCATTATAGCATTCTGCTTGGTTCTGATTTACATGGCCTTCTACTACAGTCGGGCCGGTTGGGTCGCGGGAATCGCCCTTGTGACCAACATCCTGTTCATTTTCGGAACACTCGCCTCCATCGGTGCGGTTCTGACGCTGCCCGGTATCGCAGGTATCGTGCTGACTTTGGGTATGGCAGTGGACGCGAACGTCATTATATTTGAACGAATTCGTGAGGAAATCCGGGCCGGTAAGGGAGTGCGTCTGGCATTGGCCGACGGTTACAAGGCGGCCTATTCCGCCATCATCGACGGTAACGTCACCACGCTGATTACCGGTATTATCCTCTTCATTTTCGGTTCCGGCCCCATCCAGGGTTTCGCCACCACACTGATTATCGGTATCCTTTCGTCCCTGTTTACCGCTATCTTTGTCACACGTCTGATCTTCAACTGGATGTTTGACAAAAACAAGGAGGTGGCCTATGGCAACAAGTGGACACTGAATGCCATGACCAATTTCCACTTCGACTTCCTGGCCAAACGTAAGGTGTTCTACGTGGTTTCCGCCGTATTGATTGGTATCGGCATAATTTCGCTCTGCATCCGTGGTCTGAACTTCGGTATCGACTTTACTGGAGGCCGTACCTACACTGTCCGTTTCGACCAGCCGGTGAAGGCCGATGACCTGCGTGCCAGCCTCACCAAGGTTTATGACGGCATCACGCCGGAGGTGAAGACCTTCGGTTCCGACAACCAGATGAAGATCACCTCAAAATGGCGTTTCTCCAACGGTGAGGATGAGAGTTCTGAGATTGACTCCCTCTCTGAGGTCCGCCTCTATGAAGGGTTGAAGGGGTTCTTCAAATCCAATGTGACCTTTGAGGATTTCAGTGTGCAAAACCAGAGCGTCGGTCTGATCAGTTCGCAGAAGGTGGGTGCCACGGTGTCGCGTGACATAACCCGCAGCGCCTTCATTTCTGTGCTCATCGCACTGTTGTGTATCTTTGTCTACATCGCCCTGCGGTTCCGCAACTGGCAGTTCGGTCTGGGCGGTATCATCTGTCTGGCGCACGACGCCCTGTTCATCATCGGCACCTTCTCGCTGCTGTACGGGCTAATGCCGTTCACAATGGAGGTTGACCAGGCATTCATCGCCGCCATCCTGACCATCATCGGTTACTCCATCAACGATACGGTGGTTGTGTTCGACCGTGTGCGTGAGTACAGGACGCTTTACCCGAAACGCAACCTCAAGGACAACATCAACGCGGCTGTCAACAGCACGTTGAGCCGTACCATCAACACATCCGGCACCACGCTGGTCACGCTGCTGGCCATCTTCCTGCTGGGTGGTGAGGTTATCCGCGGCTTTGTGTTCGCCCTGCTGCTCGGTATCCTTATCGGTACCTATTCATCCATCTTCATCAGTACTCCTATTTCCTACGAGTTCCTGAAAAAGAAGGAGGATTCTGAAGAAATTGAGAAAAAATAACACATTATAATCATCATCATGGAAAGAGACAAACAGATTTTCGATCTCATTCAGAAGGAGAGGGAACGTCAGACAAAAGGTATAGAGCTGATCGCCTCCGAGAATTTCGTGAGTGACCAGGTGATGGAGGCCATGGGCTCCGTCATGACAAACAAGTATGCTGAAGGCTATCCCGGCAAACGCTACTACGGCGGATGCCAGGTGGTGGACCAGAGCGAAACCATCGCCATTGAGCGTGCCAAACAGCTGTATGGTGCATGTTGGGCCAATGTGCAGCCCCACAGCGGTGCCCAGGCCAATATGGCGGTCTTTCTGGCCTGCCTGAATGCAGGCGACACCTTCATGGGCATGGACCTGAACCACGGCGGACACCTGAGCCACGGCAGCCCTGTGAATTTCAGCGGCATCATGTACAAGGTGGTCGGCTACCAGGTCAAGGAGGAGATCGGCACTGTCGATTACGACGATATGGAGAAGAAGGCCAAGGAGTTCCGTCCGAAGCTGATTATCGGTGGAGGTTCCGCCTACAGCCGCGACTGGGATTGGGAGCGCATGCGTGCCATTGCCGACAGCATCGGCGCCATTCTGATGGGCGACATTTCCCATCCTTCCGGTCTGATTGCCAAAGGTTATCTGAACAATGCCGTCAAATATTGCCACATTGTCACCACCACCACCCACAAGACCCTCCGCGGACCGCGCGGCGGCATGATTCTGATGGGTGAGGATTTCGACAATCCGTGGGGCAAGACCACCCCGAAGGGTGAAATAAAGAAGATGAGCGCCTTGTTGGACAGCGCAGTGTTCCCCGGAACACAGGGCGGCCCGCTGGAGCATGTCATCGCCGCCAAAGCCGTTGCGCTCGGCGAGGCTTTGACCGACAGCTATGACCAGTACATCCGGCAGGTGATGAAGAACGCCAAGGTGATGTGCGAGGCCTTTGTGAACAAGGGCTACAAGGTCATCAGCGGCGGCACCGACAACCACCTGATGCTTATCGACCTCCGCACCAAGTTCCCCGAACTGACCGGTAAGGAGGCTGAGAATGCGCTGGTGGCAGCCGACATCACTGTGAACAAGAACATGGTTCCCTTCGACAGCCGTTCCGCTTTCAAGACTTCGGGTCTCCGTGTCGGCACTCCGGCCATCACCACCCGCGGCCTGAAGGAGAATGACATGCCGGTCATCGTCGATATGATCGACACCGTGCTGTGCAACCCGACAGACGAGGCGGTCCGTGCCCGTATCATCGGCCAGGTCAACGAAATGATGCAGAACCGTCCGCTGTTCGCCTGGTAGAAGATTCTTAGGTATTTGTGTTTTAAATTAAATAATGCTTCCGGGGGGCTTTGCCCCCCTTTTTTAATACAGCATCCCGAACATCCACAGCGGAATCCTGTTGCCGAATCCGGTCTCGATCTCATCGGCGGCGACAAAGCTGTCGGGAATGTTCCTGATTTGTGTGAATCCTTTGTTTCTGCCTCCTATTTCAAAAAGATAGCGTTGGTCAACCAGCAAATCGCCATGAATGGGATAATGGATGCTGTGACCTTGGCTGAGCATTGAGGCGAAAAATGTTTCCCGAATTGTTCCCGAATCGGCGTTGGAGGCAATGGCATACATCAGGTTTGCATTGTCGAACAGCACCTTTTTAGGTTTCCCTATTGATTTGATGTTTTGTTTTTCAGGATACAGCTGGCGGATAAGCGCTGCACGTTCAAGCAGTGAAAGGAGCTTGATGAGCTGGTTCCTCGTGGTGGAAAGCGTCTCGCACATTGTGGAGATGTTTGGGGAGAACGGGACGGTTTCGGCCAATATTGTCAACAGTCGCTTGGCTTTCTGTAGAGTTTCAAAGCTGATGTTCTCGACCGCCGGTATGTCGTAATCGATAACTGTGGAGAATACCTTTTGCATCCGTTCATAGTAGCTTTCTGGTGATGCCGTTTCCAGAAAGAAGGGGTAGAATCCCTGCCGGATGTATTTCTCAAAATGCGGCAGCACTTTGATTTTGGATGTAATGGATGTCGCTGCCGTGAGATGGTTTGCCAGCACCTCCTCAAGCGGCATGACCGGAATGTTTTCGATATTGTTGATTGCCAAATATTCCCTGAACGACAGACCATGCAGATGGTACATCCTCAACCTGCGCGACAGGTCTGCCTCCGCATTGTCTATTTCCAGGAGCGATGACCCTGTGAAGACAATATGCAGTCCGGGGTAGCTGTCATAGATGTTCTTTATTTCCCGAACCCATGTGGGATAACGGTGCACCTCGTCCAGAAAAATGTGTGTGACGCCATGTGTATAAAGGTATTCCACCAATTCCGAAAGCGTATGGCTGCTGAACCAGAAGTTGTCGAGCGAAACATAGAACGGTTTGGACCGCTCTTCAAAAGTCAGTTTGATATGTTGGAGCAGCAGGGTGGTTTTTCCGACACCTCTCGCACCTTTGATGCCGATCAGCCGTTCCTGCCAGTCGATTTGGTCGTGCAGGTAACGCCTGTACCGGCAGTCGGTCTCCTCCAATAGCCTGTTGAATGTGATAAAAAGCGTATTCATGTCTCCTGTATTTTTTTGCAAAAGTACTAATTTTTTACCTTCAAAGGAAAGATTTTTTCAATTTTTTTTCCTTGCAAGGTAAAATTTTAGGAAGAAACTTGAATTGACTGCTTTTGCGGGCGGTTAAAATTAAAAATATGCTTTTATTTTTCTGGAATGATACCTATTGTACCTGTTCCAGAAAAATAAAAGGGTAGTTTTATATCTATATTTTTCTGGAACGCGGTTTTTTTACATTTTAAACCTTCCGTGGCAAAGGTCAGCATCCGCTCCGTCTGCGGTGCCATGATAGTGGTGGATTTGCCCTTTTTTTCTTCCAAAAATAACCCATGTTTTTTTATTCCATTTTTTTTTTTTTTTTTCTATTAACAATTGAAAATACGTATTTTAAAAAATAACACAAAGTGTTATTCCATATTAATTTTATGATTACTTTTGCAACGCAGTTAGCAAATAAGTATTAATTAAAAAGTTTATTGAAGTATGAAAAGATTGTTTTTGTTTTTCGTCTGTCTTGCGCTGGTTCCCACTGTCGGAGCGCAGAACAACGGCACAGGAGTACGGATGGATTTTGATTGGATGAACACCTTTCATCCTAATATGGATATGTTAAAGGAGGTGAAATCTGTCAGCGGGAACGACTATTCCTCCTTTATGATTTCGGAAGGAGTGGGATTGTCCTATAACTCGCAGCATCTGATGTTCCGTGCCGGAGTGTGGATTAGCGGCATGGCACATATCTCCGCCTATAAAATCGCCTACGGTGGCGACGCCTTTGTCGGTTACACCTTCAACCACAAACCTTCCAACCCATCCGTCACGATCGGGCTGAATGTGGGCGTGGAGCGTTTTCAGTGCCATTTCGATGTGGTTAAGGATGCGTTGCTTGACATGGGGACACATACGGTGACCGGCAGCGGAGAATCATTCGTGCTGTCGAACCGCCAGTTTATGGTAGGTCCGCGGGTAAGTTTCGGAATGTACGAAAACCATGAACTTGTGCTCGGCTATGACTTTGGTCTGGCTCCGACAGAGTATGACTTTTCTCCCGGTCAGGTGCTGAATAACAGGAAGGCGGCCTCCCACCGCATCTCTATCGGCATGAGGATCAGCCATCCATTTTCAAAATAGTCTCATTGCCTGATTGACACTGATAGTTTACCGGCTGCTTTGCAGTCGGGCGACAGAACCATATCCGGATTCATTTCCGGATATTTTTTTTTTGCACAACCGCTTTTTGAATCGAATTTTTTAGGATATTTGCGGATTATTATTGAAAAAGGATTTCTGGAGGGTGAAGAGGTCTGCCTCTCCTGGAATTTAATGAAATAATGGCCTCATTTAATTAATAACCAACAAAATGAAGACAAAAAAATTATCTTCGTTGTTTTTCCTTCTGATGATTGCGGCGGGGCTTTTTGCGCAGCCTGTGGTCGTCGTGAATGAAAATTTTGACAAAACGTCGAGTAACTTCACCGCGCCGCGAGGCGGATGGGGTGTGGACTCGTCGTTGTATGTCAGCGGGCACCGTTCCATGTTGGGAGTGGTTCCCACACAACCTGGCGACTCTGTTGAGCTGGTCTCCGGCTGGTTCGACTGCCAGAAGTATTCCAACATCCTGGTGCAGTTCAGCCACATCTGCAAGGTGTCGGTCTGCGACTTTGCCACGGTGGAGTTCCAGGTGGACCAGTTGGGCGCCAAATGGCAGAGATTCCCGTTGGACTGCTACAAGGGTACCAGGATTCCCTACCGTCAGGTGCAGTTCTACCAGAAGAGCTATGATGACTGGCTGCCGAGCGATTCGTTGGCCACGCCCACAAACTCCTGGTGGAAAACCGAAGTGTTCGACCTCTCCACGGAGATTTCCTGGGAAAAGGTCCGCTTCAAATTCAAAATCAAACGTGGAAACGTGGTCGGCACGCAGTTTGCCTACGGCTGGCTGATTGACGATTTCACCGTTTTTGGTTCCACTGGGCAGATTGCTTTGCCTGAGGTCAAGTTTATCATGCAGCCTTCGGATACCGTATACTCAACCGGGCCGTTCAAGGTTAAGGCCAAAGTGGCCACACGTACCATTTCGAGGATCATACCTCCAGTTATGAAGCTGACCTACGCTTATAACAATGTGAAGACCTACGATTCCATCCCCATGACCAAAGTGGAGGGTGATTCTATTTGGGAAGCCTATATCCCGCAACACCCCTTCGGCACGGAAATCACTTACAGCATCACCGGACGTGACACCATGAAAAATGAAAAGACCATTCAGGGTTCTACGGTTTTGAAGCGTTTTATCTCCACAGGTACTGTCGGATATGTGCAGTCCTCCACCAGTTATGCCCCTGTTTCCACGTATGCGCTTCCCTGCTGGCAGAACTATGCCAACAGCTGGTGCCGTATGCTTTACACCAGCAAGGATCTGCAGGGGGACGGCCTAATCACACGCATAGCGTACAACGTTGTGGTGTTGGGTGGTGGCACAAGTCCTAACCAGGAGATATGGTTCAAGGCGGTGAACGATACGGCCATCTACAACACCAACTACATTAACCCTGAAACCGACGGATACACGAAGGTTTATGCCGGCTCCTGGAGCCCTACGGTGGCTGGCTGGCAGGAACTCATTCTGGACAATGCCTTTATCCTGCCTCCGGGCAAAAGCCTGATGGTGATTTGGCTCAACAAGGCCGGTGTCACCTTCAACCCCTATGCCTCCTCGAGGGTATGGTACACCAAAGAACCCCAAGCGATATATGCCACTTCCGCCACTGGTGCGGGATCGTATACCACCTATGATGATCCAAGTCTTGGAAGCCAGTATTACAATTCTGTTATCCGTGTGCTGAAGTCTGGTTCCGGCTACCAGAACTCGGTGGCGCTGCTGAGCATTGACGCCCCCACCTCCTCGGTGACTTCCGGAGTCTCCACTCCAGTCAAGGTTTCCATCCGCAACGAGGGCTTCAAGAATCTGACCTCCTGCACCATTAATTGGGCAGTGAACGATCAGGTGCAGACCCCTTACAAATGGACGGGCAACCTTCAGGACAATTTTGTGGATACCAACATAATGATTGGCTCCTATGTGCCTCGCACAGGTGTTTATGACAACCTTGTGATATGGGTGAGCGACCCCAACA
>JAEEGH010023267.1_pt1 | contig 12615 bp, 12 predicted proteins | sample 9134181 | NCBI WGS metagenome assembly JAEEGH01 (sample SAMN16246544, study PRJNA631951) | gut metagenome | biome: gut microbiome; feature: rumen; material: DP-attached | host: Bos | place: Iran: Karaj | collected 2018-10 | reverse complement strand
TGTAAAACTTAGTAAAATGAATTTAATTAACTCATATAATGAGATATATCCAACATTAGAAGGTAAGAAAGGTATATTATATTTAGATAGTGGTAATCATTTTGAGATAAAAGAAAAAAAAGACAACGTAGAATAGTTGTCTTTTTATTATAAATGTTTTTCTTGTTCAAGTACTTCCCATGTATTATCAAAAGCTTCTTTTTCAATACCTGTTACTTTACCAGAATTAATTTCTTTCTTAAGAGTAGCTCCTTGGTATAAGAATTGATGAGCTCCTTTTCCCCAAGCATCTTTAATACATGTTGGTATTTCAATAATTTCTTGTAATAAATAAGCTTTATTAGTACTTTTAACTTTAACAGCAATATTTTTACCAAATTTAAATGGTTCACAAGTAACTTCAAAACCAAAGTTTTCAAGATCATCAAACATTCTAGCATTACCATTACTATCTCTTGGTACATATTTATCTTTCTCATTATTATAAAATATTGCTTCACCAGGTTTTGTAATATAAGTTGATTCAATTAAACCTTGTGCATTAATGGTATCTATTCTTTCATTTCCTTTAGCTTTTAAAACTATTGTTTCTTTGCATTTTCTTCCTGTTGGAGCATCAGTAAAATCTACATTATCAGTATCTAATACTTGACATTCTATTCCATCAGGACTAATTATTTTTTCATCAGTATAACTTAATTTCATTTTATCATCCTTTTCTTTTTTAGGAGTTATTATCGTATTCCATATACACTCCTATATTATGATTCTAACATAAATCATAGCAAAATAAAACTCGAATTTACATTCGAGTATTTATAATACTTTTATATATTTTTTACTATCATTATCAATTGTTTCAATATATTCTTCAAATGGATAACCAATATCTTTAGTAGGTAATGCAGGAACATATTCATAATGAGATTCATCAGTTAAATATACTTTTTGTAATCTAATTAATGAATAACCTTGAGTTAAGTAATCAAAAAACACTTTATCACAATTATTACTAGATGTAATAATATAATTTTGATTAGATATACCAATAATAGAAAAATCATAATATCTAATTAAGAATTCTTCAATAATACTATAAAATTTAATAATAGTATTTACTACTTTAGTATTATCTTCTAGATAATTAATATCTTTACATGCTTCAAATATTCTATCTATATTATCAAAAGTTCTATAACATTCACTAAATAATACTTCTAATCCTTCATTTCCTTTAATTGCATGCTTTAAAAAGTCAACATCTGGGTAAAACTGTTTAACATAAATATTTAAATTTTTAAAGAAATTTCTTGTTCTTGCTAAGTATTTACTTCTTCCTTCATGATTTAATGATTTATCTTCTTTATATTTAGATACATATTTATATACTATATGAGATACTTGCACATAATGATTACAAAACATTAATTTATACTTATTATACATTTTATTTAAAAGTTCTTCATCTTTTATAATAGCTGGCCAATAAAGTTTTATACTTGAAAGAGTATTATCAGCTGTGGCTATATTATGAAGTACAATTATTTCCTCATATTTCTCAAAATTATGATCCGTAATTTGATTATTAGTACTATCTAAAAGCATAATGTTTCTCCTCAAGTTGGTTATTATAACACAATTTTTAAAATAAAACAAAAAGACTCTGTTTGAGTCGTTTTATTTAGATTTACTTTTTAAATCATTTAATATAGTTTCTCTTAATAAATTAATATCTAATATAGTATCTATATTATCAATACCTTCTAAATTATTTAAAATAGTATCTATTTCTTCATAAACTATCGATTTATCTAATTCAAAAGCATATCCACCATATTTTTTATCTTTTGAATATACTTTAACATAATAAGTATCTAAATCAAATAAATGTCTTAAATGAGAATAATTATAAGAATTTTTGTTTTTAAATATTACTATTTTTTGATCATGAAAAACATAATCACCAAGATTATCTTTAGTACATGAAGGCATACTTTTTAGAATAATACTTCTTTCATTATCATCCATATTATCTTTAGAAAGTTCTCTTATAACTATTTCATTATCAGTAAATAAGATATTAAATAGTTTATTATCTATTTCTTTTATATAAATTGTACCTTTTATAGTAGATGTGAAATTACTTTTAAAAACAACAGTTGTTCCTATTAAATCAAAAATCTTTTTCTTATCACTATTTTTTGTTATTTCTTCATATTCTGTTACTGATAAAGGTTCATCAATAACTACTTTATAAAAGCCATTTTCTTCAGTTACTAAAATTGTTTTCTTTGGTTTTTCTTCTTGAATAACTTCATTTTCTTTAGATTCTTGATATACTTCTAATTCTTTCTTTGTTGATCTAAGTCTTTTTAATAAATCTTTAAACATTTCACACCTCTAGATAATTATTACATAAAATTAATAATTGTTCAATAAACTTTTAATTATAAAAAAACTCAAACTAAGTTTGAGTTACTTTCATTGGTAGCGAGAGGGGGGGTCGAACCCTCGACCTATCGGGTATGAACCGATCGCTCTAGCCATCTGAGCTATCTCGCCGTGACTAAATAATATTATCACATATTTATAAACAATACAAGTTTTTTTTATTCTAAAGTAGAAAAAATTGACTTTTAATAATCATTATGTTATAATAATTGGCGTTTTTAGGGGGTATAGAATATGTATACAATCGATGATGAAAACAAAGATTTATATGAAGATGAAGAATATGAATATAGTAAATGGGATAATTATAAAGGTTTAATTTTCAAAATAATTATAATTATTCTATGTATTATTGTTTTAATATGGTTAATTAAAGCTTTAAAGAATAGTCGTACAGTAAGTGATAATGGAGAAGTACATATAGCTAATACTGAAAAGATTAGATTAGCTGCTGAAGATTATTATTTCTTAAAGAATAATAAAGAAAAGACTTCATATATTAATTTAGCTGGACTAAAAGGTGAAGGTTTAATTAGTGATGTAGTTGATGCAAATAATAAAGTATGTAATGATAGTGGTACTGGTGTAGGACTTACTGATGATGTAGATTCTTATAAAATGACTATTAATTTTGCATGTTCTACTAATGATAAAGATGAAGTATTCTATTATAATAAAAATAACTTAGCTTGTTTAAATTGTAATGGTAAAACATATATGGATGGTAAAACAGCTATTATTGATGATGATACTAAAGATGAACCAGTAGTTAATCCTGATAATCCATATTATTCATGTAAAACATGGTCTAATTGGACAAAAACAAGAGAAACAGATAAGAATCTAATTGAAAGAAAGAAAGTATTAGTACAAGGTGTTAAATATGGTACTAAGACTGTATATAGTGATTGGAGTGAATTTACTACTACACCAGTAGTTCAAACTGATGGTGTTGAAATTGAAACTAAAGTAGTTAATGAAGAAGTATTAGGTCCAGTTAAAACAGCAAGAAGTGTTGATACAACAAATCCTAATATTCGTGTAATATCTACAGAAACAGTTAGTGGTGGAAGTAAATCATGTGAAGATGGATATGTAGTAGGTAACTCTTGTTTCAGTAATGAAACAGTTGTTGGTAATTTGACTTATATTGAATATAATAGTGGTAATTATGATATTAAAAATAAATATTGTGATGGAGTTAAGACATTACCTAATTCTGAAGGATTATATGTTATTACATATTTAAACTGTGAATATAATAGAAAGATTGGTAATGTTAAATCAAGTGGATCATATACTGTATATACATATCAAGAAGTAGAAAAGAAAGATGTTACTTATTATCGTTATCGTACTATTAGTGCAATTAATGAACCAGATAGATATACAGAAGAAAAATATGAAGAAAAAGATTTACCAAGTGGTTATGTTAAAGTAAAAGGATCTGAAGAAACATATTATTCTTATAAAGATTCATATTGTGAAAAATAGTCAAAGACACTAGTATTTAGTGTCTTTTTTTTGTATAATCAAAATATGAGTGAAATGAAGATAGAAATAGATAATGAAATATATAATGTTATTATTGATAGAAAAAGAACTACTAGAAATACTTATATTAGAATCAAAGATAATCTTGATATATATGTAACATGTAATACATTAACTAGTAATAAATTTATTATTAATTTAATTAATGATCATCAAAAGAGAATTATTAAGATGATTAATATTAAAAAGAAGAAAATATCTAAAGAAGATAATTTCTATTATTTAGGTAAGAAATATGATTTAGTTTATCTTAATCAAAAAGGTATTATTTTTGGAGATGAGAAAGTCTCTGTAAATCCAAGTTTTAATTTAGATAAATGGTATAAAAAAGAAGCAGAAAAAGTATTTCAAATTGAACTAGATAAGATGTATAATAATTTTGTATATAAAATACCATATCCAACTTTATCTATTCGTAAAATGAAAACTAGATGGGGAGTATGTAATGTAAAGACTCATAAAGTAACATTAAACTTAGAATTAATCAAAAAAGATATTAAGTATTTAGATTATGTTATAGTACATGAATTAAGTCATTTATTATATGCAAATCATTCAAAAGATTTTTGGGATTGTGTAGGAGAAAACTTTAAAGATTATAAGAAAATTAGGAAGGAGTTAAAACAAGATGAGTAAGATAATTGATGGTAAAAAGATTAGTGGGGAAATTAAGGATGAATTAAAAGCAAAAGTAGATAAGCTTTCTGTTAAACCAAAATTAGTAGTAATTAGTGTTGGTGATAATCCAGCAAGTAAAGTTTATGTTGGACAAAAAGAAAAGTGTGCAAATTATATTGGAATTAATTATCTTCATAAACACTTTGATGCTATTTCTGATGATGAACTTGTTAATGTAATAGAAAAACTTAATAAAGATAAAAATACTAATGGTATTATAGTTCAATTACCACTTCCAGATGGAATGGATGAAACTAGAATAGTTAATACAATAGTTCCAGAAAAAGATGTTGATGGATTAACTTATTTAAATGCTGGACTACTTCTTAATAATAAGACTTCAATGGTAAGTTGTACTCCTAAAGGGATAATGGAATTACTAAAAAGAAAAAAAGTAGATTTAGTAGGTGCTAATGCAGTTGTTATAGGAAGAAGTATATTAGTTGGTAAACCAATGATGAATTTACTAATTAATGCTAATGCAACAGTAACTTTGTGTCACTCTAAAACAAAAGATTTAGCTAAAATAACTAAAAAAGCAGATGTATTAGTAGTAGCTATTGGTAAAAAGCATTTTGTAACACGTGATATGGTAAAACGTGGTGCAGTAGTTATTGATGTAGGTATAAATAGAGTAGATGGTAAACTATATGGTGATGTTAATTATGATGGTGTTTACTCTAAAGTTAAAAAGATTACTCCAGTACCTGGTGGTGTTGGACCAATGACAGTAGTTATGCTTATGAAAAATGTCATAGAAGCTTATGAAAAGCAAAATAATGTATCTCTTTAATAGAGATATTTTATTTTAAAAAAATCATAATAATATAATTATTATGGTAAAGATGTTTATAAAAATTGGGTTGACTTTTTATAAAAAAACAAGTATAAATTATTTTTAGAGGTGCATTTATGAATTTAGTAATTGTGGAATCTCCAGCTAAAAGTAAAACTATTGAGAAATACTTAGGCAAAGATTATAAAGTTGTATCAAGTGTAGGTCATATTCGTGATTTATCTACAAAAGGTAAATTTGGATTAGGTATAGATATAGATAATGATTTTAAGCCTAATTATGAAGAAATGCCTAGTAAAAAGAAAGTAATAAGTGATTTAAAGAAATTAGTTAAAGGCGCAGATTTAGTTTATCTTGCAACCGACCCCGACCGTGAAGGAGAGGCAATTAGTTGGCACTTATTAGATACATTAAAGATTAAAGATAGTAATTATTTACGTGTACTATTTTATGAAATTACTAAAGAAAAAGTATTAGAAGGATTAGCTAATCCTAGAAAGATTGATTATAATCTAGTTAAAAGTCAAGAAACAAGAAGAATGCTAGATCGTATAATTGGTTTTAGATTAAGCAAATTAATGCAAAATAAAACGGGTGGTAAAAGTGCTGGTCGTGTTCAAAGCGTTGCATTAAAATTAGTAGTTGATCGTGAAAGAGAAATACTTGCATTTAAATCAACTCCATATTATAAAATAACAGCTAAATTTGCTGATAAAGATATGGAAAGTGAACTATATGGAAGAGATGGAAAAGAACTAGAAATAGTAGAAAAAGAAGTTGCTGATGAAATATTAAGTAAGCTTTCTGATACATTTATTGTAACTAGTGTTGAAAACAAAAAGAAAAATCGTGCTAGTAAATTTCCTTTTACAACATCAACTCTACAACAAGAAGCTTCTACAAAACTTGGTTTTCCTGCTAAAAAGACAATGTCTATTGCTCAAAAGTTATATGAAGGTTTAGATATTGGTACAGAGCATACAGGTTTAATTACTTATATGCGTACAGATTCAGTTCGTTTAAGTGAAGAATTTACAGGACCTGCTTTCCATTTTATTGAAGAAAATTTTGGTAAAGAATATGTTGGATATGTTAAAAAGAGTAAGAAACAAGAAAATGTTCAAGACGCTCATGAAGGTATTCGTCCAACTAGTATTTATCGTACACCAAAATCTCTTGAAAAACATTTAACTGCAGATGAGCTTAAGTTATATAAATTGATATATTATCGCACAATTGCTAGTTTGATGGCTGATGCTAAAACTAATGTAACAACAATTGTTTTAAATAATAATGGTTATGATTTTAAATCAAGTGGTACTGTTATTACTTTTGATGGTTACTTAAAAGTATATAGTAAGTATGAAGAAGCTAATGATACAATACTTCCTGAATTAAATAAGGATGAAGTTTTAGTAACTAAAGATATTGAGGTTAGTGAACATTTTACTAAACCAAAGAGTCGTTATACAGAAGCTAAACTTATTCATGAATTAGAAGAATTAGGTATTGGACGTCCAAGTACCTATGCAACTATTATGTCTAATATTCGTGAACGTGGTTATGTTGTTGTTGAAGATAAAAAGTTTGTTCCAACAGAAATTGGATTTACTGTTACAGACAAATTACAGGAATTCTTTAGTAATATTATTAATGTTAAATATACGGCTAATATGGAAGCTGAACTTGATGAAATTGCTGATGGAAAGTTAGATAACTTAAAAGTACTACATGAATTCTATAATGTTTTTGATGAAACACTACAAGAAGCATTTAAGAAAATGGAAAGAACTAAACCAGTAGAAACAGGGGAGGTATGTCCAGAATGTGGAAGTCCACTTGTTGTTCGTAAAGGAAAATATGGAGAATTCACTGCATGTTCTAATTATCCAGATTGTACATATGTTAAAAAAGAAGAAAAAGAAATTAAAGAAGAAACTACAACAGGGGAGACATGTCCAGAGTGTGGAAGTCCATTAGTTCTTAGAAAAGGAAAATATGGAGAGTTTACAGCATGTTCTAATTATCCAGAATGTAAGTATATTAAAAAAGAAGAAAAAGAAGAAAAACCAGTTACTGAAATAATGACTTGTCCTAAATGTGGTGGTAAAATAGTTGAGAAAACCACTAAAAAAGGTAAAGTATTCTATGGATGTAATAATTTCCCTAAATGTAAAATTGCTGTATGGGATAAACCAACTGGAGAAATATGTCCTAAATGTGGTGGTTTAATAGTTGAAAAAGAAGATGGAAATCATTGTAATGATTGTAATTACCAAGCTTAGCTTGGTTTTTATTTACAAAGATATATTAATTATGATAGAATGATTATAGTAAGGAGCTGATATAATGATAAAGAAATTATTGTGTTTTATTGTTGTTTTACTAACTCCATTTTTTGTTTTATCATTACTTAAAGGTGATGTTAATGGTGATGGTAAAGTATCAGTAGCTGACTTTACATTAATTAGAAGATATATGTTAGGTTATAAAATAGATTCTAATGAAGAAAAAAGAGCTGATGTTAACGGTGATAAAAAGATAAATGCCAAAGATTTTAATTTAATTAGAAAAATAATGGTAGATGGTACTAAAGAAGAAATAGATGATAAACCAGTTGATTCAACATCAGCAACATCAATATGTGAAAGTGTAAAAAATAATAGTTCTATTGATTATAAACCATTCTTAAGTTTAAGTAAAAATGATGATGATTATAAAGCTATAAAAGCTGCTCATGATTGTGCAAATAAATATAATAAACCAGTAGTTGTAACAAAAGGAACTTATCATATATATAAAAAGAATAATGAAACTATTAGTGTTCAAACTGATACTAATTTAGGTGATTCAACTATTTATATTCATGATAATTTCTCTACTTTAATGGATTATAAAGAAGCAAGTATTTATACTATTGAAAATCCTAAAACTGGGTCAGATAAATGTGATGATAAAAAGAAAATAACTAATTTTAATAATGATATCAAGTCTCTTGCACCTAGTACTGGTAAATATTATATTAAAATAAGTGAAAAGAATGGTACTAAGGTATATGATCGAAACAAAGGTGGTAATGAAACTGTTCAAGCACATGTTAAAAGAGATGTTGTTCGTATCTATAATGGTGTAGTACAGGACCCAATGTTTTGGGATTATAAAAACTCAACTATTGAAGTAGAGAGATGCCCAATACCAAGTCATCAATTAGTATTTAAAAATGGAAACTTTAGAACAGTAATACTAAATAAATGTAAAAATGATTGTACTGAGCAAACCGCAAGAGGAATTTTAGTCAATAGAAGCAATACAAAACTATATGATATTAAACATGTTTATGTTGACTCTAATGATAAATATGTTCATAAAGTAACTTATCCATATAGTGGATTATTTAGAATAAATAGTACAGCGGATGTTGTTATGGAAAAATGTGTTGTTTATTCATTAAGAAGAATTATTGAGTCAGGTGATAATAGTTCAACATATGATTTGACTGTTGGACATGCAGCGAATGTTAGAATAGATAATGTAACAATGTCTAAAGCTGATAAGAGTTATAACCATTTATCCGGTGGTGGCTGGGGAGTTATGGGTGGTACAGAATTTAAAAACTTAACGGTTGTTAATTCTGAACTAAATCGTATAGATGCTCATCGTAATTCCTATAATATAACTGTTAAAGATTCAGTAATTGGTATAAGAGGAATTAGATTAACTGGAACAGGTGAAAGAAAAGATAATAGAATAGTTATTGAAAATGTAACTTGGAAATATACTAGTGATTTAATTGACTTAAGACCTGACTATGGAACCACTTGGAATGGAACTATAACAATAAAGAATAGTAAAGTAGAAAATGTTCCTGAAAGTACATTAAGTGTAATTGAAATTAGTGATTTAAGTTCTAATACTAAGAAAGGCCTCGTTTTCAATCAACCTATATATAATCCAACTAAAGTAACGATTAATGGTTTGAAAGTAAATTCATCTAATGTTAAAAAAATAAAAATTTTTGATGAAAATAAGACTGATTTTGATAATTATTATTTTAAACATTTCCAACGTAAAAAAAATCAGAATGAAGCAACTGTAATATCTAAAAAGAATATTACGGGATATGGATCTTCTAATGTAGTTAATTATAGTAAATAAAAAGAGTAACAAAATTGTAAAAAAGTTACTCTTTTTTATTTATTCGTTTAACTAATTATGCCATAATGATTATAGAATAGGAGTGTATATGCAATATTATAGTAATACTACTTTAAAAGTATTTAATACTGCTGATGGTAAAACATATTTAAGTCAACCCAATTAAAATACTCTTGCATTAGTAAAATAGATATGATAGAATGTATTTAGAATAGAGGTGGATGTATGGATAGTTATGATAAATCATACTTAGATATTGACGAACTAGCAAAAAAGATTGAAGAAAGAATTAAAGAATTAGAACTTCAAGAACAAGAAGAAAATAAGAAATATGCTAAGAATGAAGAGTATACTGACAAAGAAGTAGAAGAAAGTATTCAAGATTTAGATGAAATTATTAAACAAATTGATGCTAGAATAGCTGAATTTGAAAGAGAAGAAGCTGCAAAAGAAAAAGAATTAAACTTAGAAGATCTAACTAAGAAGATTAATGCTAAGTTAGCAAAACTTGATGATGTTGTTGAAGAAGATTTAGGTAAAACATTATATGACTTATCTGAAATATCAGCAGCTATTAATGAAACTATTAAAAATCTTGAAGCTAAAAGAAAAGCTAAAAAAGCTAAAAAAGCCAAATATTGTGACATGGCAAGAAAAAATGCTAATAAAAAATGTTGCAATAAAGGAAAAAAATGCAATAAAAAGTAACAATATGTTGCTTTTTTTATTTTAGTGTATTATTATATATTACGTTATTTGGGGGATTTATGGAAGAAGCAGATATAGGTTTACTTAAAAATAAAGTAAGTAAATTTAAAAAATTTAAAAATATTTTTATAAAAAATAGTTTAGTAAGACTAGGTTTCTATTTGCTTTCTTTATTAATTGTGTTAGTTAGTCCATTGTCATCTTTCTTTTATTTATTATTATATGGATTATTTTATTGCACTGAATCTTATTTATATTATAAATACACTGAAATAGATTTTATTACTACAGAAGAAATAAGAGAAAAAGGTGAAATTGATGAAAAGATAGAGTCTTTCTTTAAAAATCTATTTAAAAAGAAGAAAAAGAATAATATTATTGAAGAAATTAAACTAGTAGATAATAGAGAAACTATAGAAGCATTAAATAATCGATTAAAAGAATTAAATCCAAATGGTAGTATAGTTAGAGATCCTATGGAAATAGCTCGTGAAAAAGCAGAATATGTTGGATTACTTCAATTATTAGAACAATATCAAGCTATTGAAAATAAAGAGAAAACTTTTAATAATACTCCAGTTCCTACACTTGAAATAAATAATGATCAGGAAAAGAGTTATTCATATATGAAAAAGTAGTTCATTGAGCTACTTTTTTTATAAAAACTCTTTTATATTTTCTTGTTTTACGATATAATTATCTTGGTAAGGTAGTGATACAATGATTTATTCAAGTATTGATATGGGTAGTGATACAATAAAAATTGTTGTGGCAAAGATAACTGGTACATCTTTTGATGTATTAGCTAGTTCATCAACTCGCTCTGTTGGTATTAAAAAAGGAATGATTGTTGATAAAGATTTAGTTATTAAATCAGTTACTATGGCACTTGATGAAATAGAAAAGAAACTAGGATTTCGTATTGATAAAGCAATAATTAATGTACCACTATATGATGTAAGAGTAGATATTTATAATGGTCTTAGCTATTCAGAAGGTGAGTTTAGTGGTGATGATGTTATTACTTGCCTTAAAAGTAGTGTAAGTACTATTGATATTGATAAAGAAGTAGTTACTGTTTTTCCAATTGATTTCTTGATTGATGATGAAACTAGAGTAACTGATCCTAAAGGATTAAAAGGTAATAAACTTGAAAGTCGTATGTTGATATCAACAGTTCCAAAAGAAAATGTTTATGCATTCTTAGAGGTATTACGTGAATGTAATGTTGAAGTAATAGATTTATCTTTTGGAGTAATTAATGATTTCTATAATATGAAAGAAAACACTGATTTCTTAAAAGGTAGTGGGGCAGTTATTGATATGGGTAATGATAAAACTGAAATAGCTATCTTTAATAAGGGATTAATGGTTGATGGAGTAGTTTTAACTAGTGGTAGTAAATTATTAGATCATGATATTGGATATATTTATCATTTAGATAAAACAACATCAAGAGAATTAAAAGAAAATCTAGCTATGGCTTCTAGTCAATATGCAGATGTTAATGAAACAATTGAGTATACAAGTGTTGATGGTGAAAAAATAATTGTTAATCAATTAGAAGTAAGTCAAATAGTAGAAGCAAGGCTAGAAGAATTACTAAAAAATGTCAAAAAAGTATTAAACGACTTAACAAATAGAGAAATAAGTTATATAATTATAACTGGTGGGGTAACTAATTTACCAGGCTTTGATTATTTAACTCGTGACATCTTTGGTGATGTTATAACTTCAGTTAATATGAATGCTATAGGTGTACGAAATAATATTTACACATCAAGTGTTGGTATGATAAAATATTATTATGATAAGTTGATGGTACGTGGTATTAGTTATTCAATGTATGAAGACTTAGAAAAGACAATAAGTAGTAAGAAAAATATAATACAAGATAAATTAATTGATGATATGAAAAAGTATCTAGATAACAATTAGAAAGAGGGATAATATGTTAAGCGGATTAGAAATGGATCAATTAGCTAAAATTAAAGTTATTGGTATTGGTGGTGGCGGTGGAAACGCTATTAACCGTATGATTGAAAGTGGTGTTAAAGGTGTTGAATTTATAGCTGCTAATACTGATTATCAAGTTTTAAAGAATTCTAAAGCTGATGTTAAGATTCAAATTGGTAAAGAATAAACAGATGGATTAGGAGCAGGTGGAAAACCTGAAGTAGGACGTGAATCTGCTGTTTAAAGTAAAAAAGAAATTGAAGAAACAATAGCTGGTGCTGATATGGTATTTATCACTTGCGGAATGGGTGGTTGAA
>JAEEGH010023264.1_pt1 | contig 12615 bp, 4 predicted proteins | sample 9134181 | NCBI WGS metagenome assembly JAEEGH01 (sample SAMN16246544, study PRJNA631951) | gut metagenome | biome: gut microbiome; feature: rumen; material: DP-attached | host: Bos | place: Iran: Karaj | collected 2018-10 | reverse complement strand
ACTTCGTAAACTCCGCGTGGGGCACCTGGATAACCAAAACGGTCAGGGAAGTGACGGTCGACACGCCTTCGGCTGTCGGCGTAGACGCGGCCTCGTTTGCCGACTACGCAAACGGGGACTTCAGGCCTTCGTCAGTTGGGTTCCTCTTTGACACCGGTTCAGACGATGAGTATCAGGCGCTTGCCGTCTCCAACCAGGATCTTGCTGGCGTGCGACGCATGCAGGGGCTGTTCATAGATGTCGGCAGCTACGAACTCCAGACTGCCTCTGAGCTGTCTGTCTCCGCCGGCGTCGATTCTCACGGACTTGTAGCAGGCGCGACGGCGATCTTTACGGCGGAGGCCTCGGGCGGAAGCGGGAGCTACCTGTACAAGTGGGCCTTCGGCGACGGTTCGTCCGATGAGCTCACGACCAGTGCGGAAGTACAGCACGTCTTTGCGACGGCGGGACGCTTCAACGTGACGCTGTGCGCGTCGGACGACGGAGGAACGAGCTGGGGTGCGCCGGTTGCGCTTCAGGATGCAATCGTCGTCGCTCCCGCGGACATCTACGTGGATGCTGCGAACGCGAGCCCCGTGTTCCCGTACGATACGCCCGAAAAGGCCGCCGCTACGTTCGGCGACGCATACGGCTGCCTCACCAACACTGTGCCGGAAACGCTGAACATGGCTGTCGTCGATGGAGTGACGATCCATGTCGCGAAGGGAACGTACGCCGGGGCTGGCTATGTCCTTGCTGGCGCTGTCACGGTCGTTGGCGAAGGCGCGAAGCAGACGGTCGTGGACGGCAATGGCGGGTACCGCGTCTTTTCGCTGACCTCGTCCGGCGCGGCGCTCAAGAACCTAGCCGTTTCAAACGCCGTGTTCACCGCGGACGAAGACTGCGGCGCGGGCGTCTACATGGAGGTGGGGCTTGTCGAGAACTGCGAGATACTCTCGTGTGGAGACTTCTCGCACATCAGGACGATGGGCGGCGGAATCTATGCATCTGGTGGCCGTATCAGCCGCACGGTCTTCAAGGGCTGCAGGGTGTACACGAGATACAGCGGCTATGTCGGGTACGGCTCGGCCTTGTATCTCTCGAACGGAGCGGTCTGCGAGAACTCGCTTTTCACTGGCAACGCGGCGGTCTCGTGTTTCGACTGGAAGCCCGAGCAGCGACGGGGCGGCGTGGTGCATCTGACGGACGCTAGAACGGCGCTTGTCAATTGCTCGGTCGTCAAGAACCTGCTTGCAGACGCTTCGGGAGACAATAACAACAATTACGCAGGCATCGTCCAGAAGAACAGGGCCATGGTTGTCAACAGCGTCGCGTATATGAACAAGCCAGACGCCGTGTTCGCCGGAAGCTACGGCGATGTCTATGCCGGCGGCGACTCGGATCGAAACAACTGGCAGAACTACTTCGTAAACTCCGCGTGGGGCACCTGGATAACCAAAACGGTCAGGGAAGCAACGGTCGACACGCCTTCGGCTATCGACGTAGACGCCTCGGCCTTCAGGAACTACTCGGCGGGGAATTTCGTGCCGAAGACGAAGGGCGTGCTCAATGACGCCGGGACATCCTGGGAGGGGTACATCGGCAACGGCGGCAGGTCCGGCCTCGACATGTCGGGGAGTGCCCGCCTATGTGGCCGAAAACTTGACGTCGGCTGCTTCGAAAGCGCCGGAGAACGATTTTACATCACTATCCGTTAATGGAGGAATGGCAATGTCTGCTATTGTTCCCAAGCTTCGCAAGGCAATCGCAACAGTCGCTTCGGCTGCAAGCCTCTGCATCTTGGCCGCAGATGTGCCCGACCTCACGGAATCGCTTGAATATCTGGGCACACCCACCTATTTGCAGTGGCCTGGAAGCTTCCATGCGCGGCAGGTGGTTGATCTCGTCCCGCACAAGGGCAGTGTCTTTGTCACTGGCGGCGACTGGGATCCCAACATGGGGCCGTGCCCGGTTTTTGCGATCAACCCATATTCAGGCGCTTTTTCCAACGAGTTTGTCGCAGGAAGCGAGGACCTGTACGAGTTCAAGGAGCTTTCCGACGGACGGCTCTACGTGACTGCTGTGGATCCTCACGAGAAAGGTCCCAACTACGGGACCTCGTTCCGCCGGGGACATGACGGCGTGTGGCAGTCATTCACGACGGCTTGCGACAAGATCCATAGCTGGGACATTGCCGAATGGCACGGCTACGTCTTCATCTGCGGATACGCCATCAGCGGCTCGACAAACTGGTGCGAGACGCCCATGTTCAATGCGACGCCTCAGCTGGACGGCATTACATATATCGAGAATCTAGGGGCGAATCCGCATTCGATGTTTCGTCGTTTCAATGCATTTCTTCCTTTTGACGACGACATTTTCTGCTTTCCAAACATGATAGCCTGGAAAGACAACATACAAGGGCACGCTTGGGAAGAATGGCGCTGGGTGGAAGAAGAGAAGAAATTCGTCAGCAGCAACACCGCCTGGAGCAACATCGCTCCCGGCATGACGCTCGAAGACGCTTCTCTCTCATTCGACTCTGAATACACTTACAGGTCAATGAGCATCTGGCATCCGACGAAATTCAAGGGGCGCGTGCTCTATGTCCTCGCACACAGCTATCCCCTCACTCCGTGGGCCATATTCAGCGCGGAGAACGTCAACCATCACGTTAAGGCCTCGAGAATCGGCCTTGGCGGCTCCGATGTCAAGCCGTTCGACATCTTCGTTTCCGACGACGCCGCGTACATAGTCGCGGGTCAGGCCGGCTCTACGGCGACGGCCGTGACGAACAGCGTCTGGAAATCGACGGACGGCGTTTCGTTTACAAAGCTCTTCTCCTTTGTCTCGACGCGCGCCGCCACGTCCCTTTGCTATTTCGACGGGTGCTTCTACTTTGGCATGGGGTCGAATACCGGTCGCGCCGACACGGGCTTGGGTTGGCCGGAACTGCCGTCGTCTCCGGAGCTTTCCGGCAACATCTATCGCGTAAGGCTTCCGCAGGGAGAAATGCCGAAGGTCGTCGCGGAAACTGCCTCACGCTATGTGCCCGAGGGAGGACCGTGCGACGTCTCGTTCCGTCTGGCGTCCGCACCCGCGACTAACATGGCGCTCATGGTCTGGACGACGAACGAGAAAATAGGCCTTTCGGCGTCGTCGCTGACGTTCACGCCATCGAACTGGAACGTGGCGCAGATCGTGCGCGTTTCGCTGCCCGAGGATTGGGTCGAAGAGGCGATCGGCGGCGCGGTCGTGTGCGGAACTGGCGGCGGCGACTGCGTCTCCGGATTCGTCCAGATCGACATGCTCGACAACGAGGGCGACCTCACGACGCCTGTTTCCGGCGGCGTAGACTCGACTTCGTCGTACTGGGACGCCAACCTCAAGGCCGAGCACGCGTTTGACGGCAATCGCACCAACGCTGCCGGGCGCTGGCTCGCCAGGCGCAAGGATCATATGTTCGTCGTCTACAAGTTCAACGAGGCGACAAAGGTGAACGTGCTTCGCGTGTGGAACGCCAGCGACACATACGGCGGATACGACAGCGCGGGACGTTCTCCGAAGGCGTGGACGTTCCAGGGTTCGAACGACGGAAGCAACTGGACCGTCCTGGACACGGTAACCGACCAGACCGGATGGTCGTCGACGGGCGAGATGCGCGAGTATTCGTTCCAGAACGGCACGGCGTATCAGTACTACAAGTACGACTGCACGGCGCTCAACGACGAAGTGTCGCAGTCGAAGAACAGCGACAACCAGCCGGAGGCCAATGTTCTGCAGCTGTGGGAACTCGAGTTCCTGTACAGGCGTGGATACGATCCCACCCCGATAGAAGTCCTGAACCCGGACGGCACGGCGGACTTCTATGTGTCTACCGTAGGCAGCGACTCGAACACCGGTCTCGAGGGCGAGCCGTTCGCCACGATTGGCGCGGCCGTCGATGCGGCGAACGCGGCAGTCGCGGGCGGCGCGACGGGCGTGACGATCCATGTCGCCGCTGGAACATACGCAGGGTCCGGCTACACGCTCGACGGCGCGGTAACGGTCGTTGGCGAGGGCGCGGGCCAGACGGTCGTCGACGGCAACGGCGGCTACCGCGTGTTCTCGCTCTTGTCGTCCGGCGCGGCGCTCAAGAACCTAGCCGTTTCCAACGCGGTGTTCTCCGCGGACGAAGACTGCGGCGCGGGCGTCTACATGGAGGCGGGGCTTGTCGAGGGCTGCGCGATAATCTCGTGCGGCGACTTCTCGCACAGCAAGACGATTGGCGGCGGAATCTATGCTTCCGGCGGTCGCATCAGCCGCACGGTCTTCGTGGGCTGCAAGGTGCACACGAGATACAGCGGCAATGTGGGGTACGGCTCGGCCTTGTATCTCTCGAACGGAGCAGTCTGCGAGAATTCGCTTTTCACTGGCAATGCGGCGATCTCGTGCTTCGACTGGGACGCCACCCACCGTCGCGGAGGCGTAGTCCATCTGACTGACAGCGGAACTGCGCTTGTCAACTGCATGGTTGTCGAAAACAGGCTTGCCGACAAGTCCGGCAACAACAACAATAACTACGCAGGCGTCGTCCAGAAGAACAATGCCATGGTCATCCACTGCGTTGCCTATCACAACAGGCCAGACGCCTCGTTTGTGGAAAGCTACGGAGACGTCTACGCCGGAGGCGACACGTATCGAAACAACTGGCAGGATTTCTTCGTAAACTCCGCGTGGGACACCTGGATTGTCAGGTCGGTTTCCGGCGTCGTCGTGACTACGTCTTCGCCGGTGGAGATCGATGCGTCTGTTCTCAGGACCTACGCTGGCGGAGTGTGCAGGCCTACGTCAGGCGGGGCGCTTGTGGATGCCGGAACGACCTTGGAGGAATACATCGGGTTCGGGGCGAAGTCCTCCGAAGACCTCGACGGCAGGCCAAGGAAGACGGGCTCCAGGCTTGACATCGGATGCTATGAGCGTGCAGGATTGCAAATGCACATGTCATTCCAATAAACGGTCCGTACTGCTAAACTCTGGAGAAGCAGAACAATGATAGCGAGTGTCATATGTGTCGTCTTCGCACTGGAATGGGATCCGTCCTTCCGGACTGACGTTCCGTACGAAGTCGACCTGGCTCCGGCCAAGCTTCACGCAAAGGCGTTTTCGGTCTTCGCTGACGGAAAGCCTCTGCCCGTCGTCACGTCCCCGGGAAAACTGCCTGGCAACGTGACGCTGCGCTTCGACGTTCCGGCGGGAGCCAAGGCGCTGACTTGCGAATCAACTGGCGGGAATGCTGCGGAGAGTTCGGTGCCTGGAGCAGCGGACGATCCGTTCAATGGGGCGCTGGATGCCGCAAGCGTGGCGAAGTGGACGCTTTCCGGGGGCGTTTCGGTCAAGGCGATTCCCGAGGGGCTGCTGTTCGTTACGCCCTACGGGACGGCGCGTGGCGCGGACGCGGGCGGCGCAGTCGGCTATACCGTTGACATCCCGGAATCCTGGGCCGGCAAGCCGGTCGTTCAGGAAATCGAGCTTGAGAACCGCTGCCCGCTCGTCGTCTCCGGGAAGTGCTTCGTCGAACAGCTGGACGAGAGCGGGAAGGCGCTTCCCGAGACGGTGGCCGACATCCGCTGGACGTCGCACATGCGTCCGTCCGAGAAGTCGCTGTCCTACCGGAACGAGGGTCACATCCACCTGAGCGCCCGCAAGCTCCGGTTCGTCGCGACGGTGGCCGGCGCCTCGTCTGAATACGACGCCTACGGACGTCCGATCGAGGATCCGCAGACGACGCGCGGGCAGCTGGCCGTCAAGCGCGTCTCCGTGCGGCCCGCGGCAATCCTCCCGTTCCCGAAGTGGAACGACCGATGCTTTGGCGAGGGCGTGAGCGGGGCGTCGCTTGCACTCGGCGGCGACCGCCATCAGGCGCTCTTCTACCAGGCGACGAGCCGCGCGGGCTGGACGCAGAAGCACCAGTTCCGAGACGATGCATGGCGCACGTTCCCCGCGCAGCGCGGGACGGTCGAGGCGTGGTTCAAGCGGCGCGCGGACGAGGCTGGCGAGGGAAATGACGCACAGCCGCTCTTCGAGGCGAGCCAGAGCATGAGCGCTGCAACGCACTTCAGGGGGCGAGGCTCGGTGCTTCGTGTCGACTACCGCGCTTCGGACAAGGCGTTCCTCGTGCACCTGACCGATGTCGAAGGCAAGTCGTTCGACGCGGAGGCGAAGGACGTCGACCTGCCTGCGGGCGTCTGGACGCACGTGGCGCTGCAGTGGAGCCCCGGCGGCGCGGCGGAGCTGTTCGTCGGCGGCAAGCGCCGTCTGGAGCTGCCGCTTGCGGGTTTTGTCGCGCCGAATCCCGACGACTGCGCGGTCAAGGACCTGAACGACGCCTGGGCGATGGAGTTCTACTTCGGGTCGGACTACAGGACGGCGCGCCAGTCGGACGACGGCCGCGGCCTTTACTTCGAGGGCGAGGGCGACGAGCTCCGCGTGTCGTCCGTCTGCAGATATTCGGGAGACTTCGTGCCGGCGCTCAAACCGTCGGTCGACGGCTCGACGTCGGCGTACTTCTCGTTTGACAGGACGTTCGACGGCGTGATGGGCACGGGATTCGGGTTCGTGCCGGCTTCGGTTCGCGCCGACGACGACCGGGTAGACCACCAGCTGGCTGTGACGGACGGCCGCAGTACTAGGAAGCTGCAGTACTATCCGAAGGACATCATGCCGGAGAACGATCCCGAGCGCGTCTTCAACACGCTCAACTATCCGGCGTTCCCGTCCGACGCGGACTTCCGCGCGGCGAAGGCGCGCAAGACGAAGACCGTGCGCGTCTCGGCGGGCGATCGCGTCCAGGTCAAGGCCGGCCCGAGGGCCTACCCCGCGTACACGGAGTTTCGCAACCTGTCTCGAACGGAGCCGCTGAAGTATCCGATTCTCGTGGAGGACGGACGCCTAGACCCGCGCTCTTTCGGGGATCTCGCCGACTCGCTTGGGCTCAGCCGCCTCTCTGACCGCGAGAAGGCGAACCGGGTCTTCCAGTACATGCTCTCGGCGAGCGACTACTTCTCCAATCAACAGGTACACTACCAGCCGGACTCGGACGATCCGAATCCGGCGACCATGCAGGCGATGCTCGTCCTCAATTCCTACTGCGGGTTCGAATGCGGCCCGCTCAACAACATGACCGCGAACATGATGGCGGCCGTGGCCGGTTGCGCGGCGGGCGTCACAGGCGGATACGGGCACGAGTTCGAGCAGGTCTTCTTCGACGGCAAGAACCACATCTACGACCTTTCGGCTCAGAAGTTCTTCCCGGCGTTCGACAACGAGACGTCGGCCTGCCTCAAGGAGATGGGCGACCAGCCCGGACTCAAGCAGCGGCGCTTCAAGACCCCCGACCACTTCATCCGCAAGGGCTCGCGCGGATGCTGGCTGCACACTGTCGGCTACTGCGAGAAGTTCGCGATGGTCCTGAACCCCGGCGAGCGGCTTCGCATCTACTACTCGAACAGGGGGCGCGCGAACAACCTGCAGACCAAGGCGAAGATGGGACTTTGGGGTGGGCCGCTTCTGGACTGGTGCTGGGACTACGCGGCGCCGTCCGGTGGCGACGATTCGGAGAAGTGGGTGTACCGCAAGGACCGCATCTTCAACCACCGCTCGGCGGCTGTCGTCGACTTCGACGGAACGCCGTCTCTCCGCAATCCCGCGTTCGCGTCCGACGGCAAGACCTTCACCTACCGCGTGAAGAGCTGCTATCCCGTGACGTACGGTGCGTACGGCGCGTATCGTGCCGACGGCAAGGCGGCGCCAATCGATATCTCGACTGACGGCGGCAAGACCTATGTTCCGCTCGCGAACGATTCCGACGGCGTCGCGCGAAGCGAGTACCGCGTCCGGGGCCGCACTGCGTACTACGTCCGCGTGAAGGCGCCGATCGCCTCGATCAAGAGGTTCAGGGCGTGTACCGAGGCGGAGGTCAACCCTCGGACGTATCCCGGCTGGGTCATGAAGGGCGGCTCGTCGTCCTTCATGTTCAAGGCAGAGCCCGGCTCGAAGGCGGAGGTGACGCTGGCGTGGGACGAACCCGCGAAGGAAATCGTGGTTGAAGGGACGGCTAAGTGGGGCACGATCCCCGGCTGCGAGAGGGAGCTTGCGCTGCTCGACCCGGCGAAGCCGCGGCTACTCAAGGTCTCAGGCATCTCGCAGAAGGCAAAGGTCCGGACGCACGGTCCGCTGATGGCACGGCTGAAGGGCGAAAAGCTGACGATTGGCTACGACGCCAGAAAACCCCGCGTGCTGCCGTGCGGCGTGGACAATCCCGAGCCGCGGCGCGAGTTCCCTCAGCTTGCGGCGGTCGACATCGTCGATGGGCAGGCCGTGAAGACGGTGTCCGTGCTTGTCTCGTCGGGTGTGCGCCTAGCGCTGGTCGACGACACGGAGGTGACGACGGGGGTTAAGTCCGTCAATGTCGGTCCCCTCGCCGCGGGCAAGTACGCGGTCTTAGCGCTCGGTCGCTTCAACGTTGGCCCGAAAGGCGTCACCGGAATCGCCTTCGACGGTCCGTTCGCCGGTCCGCGTCCGAAGAAGCCGCAGTACGTCTGCCGTGCGCGCAACTCCTTAGAGGAATACCTCAAGACGGACTTCGGAAGGGGCGGCGGCCGCGCGCGCTGGAAGTGGGACATGCTGAACACGCAGCACGGCAAGGAGGTCAACGCGAACTGCGGCGCCGACTTCGCGGCGGTCGAGCTGCCGGCGACGGACCACCTTGACTTCCGCCTGCCGTGGAAGAACGTTGACGGCGAGAAGGTGGAGCTTGGCGCCGTGATGGTAGTGCCGGATCCAGACCGAGACTTCGTCCTAGCCGCTCGCGCGTTTCTTTTCGGATACAACTGCAACCCATATCAGGAGTAGGCCATGAAATACAGCGTCTTGACTCTAGCGATTATTCTTGTTGCCGGAACCGCCTGCGCAGGCTGGGAGGAGCCTCCGCCCGGATTTGTGCTGAAACCGGGTCAGAAGATGCCGTCGATGTCCGAACGCCTTGCCCAGATAAAGCCGGTGAAGGCCGGAGAGCTCCGACTTGTGCCGACTTACGTCTCCTGCTCGGTGTACTGGGGCGTGAAGGGCGAGGTCGAGGGGTTGCGCCTCGAGTACCGCGCCGTCGGGGCGGACTCCTGGCGCACGGCGGAGAACCCGGTGTACTTCGACGACGCCGAAAACTACCGCGGGTCGATACTGGACATACTCGAGGACACCGCTTACGAGGCCAGAATCGCAGCCGGAGGCAGGACGCTCGCCTCAGGGACGTTTCGGACGTGGCGTTCCGACGTCCCGATAGCGAAGACGGTGGTCATCGACCCGAAGACTGCGGCGTACCCGATCGTCATTTCCGACCGCGGCACTCCAGACGGATGGATACGCTACACGACGAAGCCGGGCGAGGTTCTTGGGTCGGACTCGATTTCGAACTGCTCCATCGTCGTGGTGCGCAATGCGTCCAACGTTGTTCTGGAGGGGTTGACCGTGCAGGGCGGGGGCGGCAACCGGGATTCTGCCGTCTTCATCGAGAATTCGAAGGGAGTGCGCGTCAGGAACTGCGAGATATTCGGATTCGGCCACGCGGGGCGGCAGGTCTTCACGGACAATGGCCGCGGATGCTTCTTCGACGACCCGAACGGAAACGCAGACCCTTCGCCGGGCCGCTTCATCGACTGGCACGCGGGCGTGATGATCTACCCCGGCACGGAGGAGATTACCGTCGAGAGGTGCTACATCCACGACCCGCGCGGCAGGTCCAATTCCTGGTACTATTCGCACCCGGCGGGCATGCAGGGAATCTTCGTCTACCAGTCGGGCGGTTCGATCGTCCTTCGCTGGAACGATATCGTCGGCTCCGACCTGCACCGCTGGAACGACGCGATAGAGGGATGCGAGAACTTCTCGGCCGACGGCGGGCTCAACCGCGACAGCGACGTCTATGGAAACTTCTGCATCTACGCCAACGACGACTGCGTCGAGCTGGACGGAGGACAGCAGAACGTCCGCTGCTTCCGCAACCGGTTCGAGTCGGCCTTCTGCGACGTCTCTATCCAGGGGTGCATGGCCTCGCCGGTCTACCTCTACGAGAACCTCTTCGCGCCTTGCTGCGACGAGTTCGGACAGGCGAACCTGTGCGTGAAGACTTACGATTTCGACATGTACTGGTACGCGCCCTATGCGTACGTCCGCGGCAACTGGTTCGGGGAGTCCGACTACGAGCCGACGCTTGGCGCGACCTCCCGCTGGGACTGGCGCGAGGACAACGTCTTCGTGTCGAACAACGTGCCGGACAAGGTGTCCAGGCGGCTTCCGGCGCGGAAACTGCCGTTCATGCTGGACAGAGGGATCATCAAGGGCGTCAAGGTCTCGGGCGCGGCCGCGTCCGCCGCCGAGACGACGATCATTGCGCAGTCGCTGGTGCCTCAGCCGTTCCGGGTCCGCAAGAACCTCGACTCGGACTGGTTTACCGTCTCGCCCTCGGAAGGCGAGCTGAAGGTTGGAGAGAACGTCTTCACTGTGACATTCCACCCGGACAGGATGGCGGACCGCCGCCAGTGGCGAGGCGCGTTCCTCGTGCGCACGCCCGAGGGACTCTCCCGCTGCGTCTCCGTCTATGCGGAGAAGACGGACTTTGAGCAGCCGGCCCGTCCGGTCGAGTCTGCGCGCACCGTCTACGCCGCGCCGTCGGGTTCGGGCGAGATTAACGCCGGGAAGGCCGCGTCGACTCCGGTGGAGGTTGAGTTCGACATCCCCGAGGAGGGAGACTACTGGCTTTTCATCCGCGGCAAGACGGCTTGGGGGCGCTCGCGTGTAAGGATATCGGTGGACGGCTCGGAGTTCAAGCCGACGCTGCTGACGATGTGGCCAACCCACGCCGCGTGGAACATGCTGCGTCCTGACGCGGACGAGTACACGTCGAGCGGTGGGTTCGAGCCGTTCCGCCTCAATCCCGGGCTGCACGTCCTGCGGATACTGCCGCTCAGGGGCTCGCCCGCGACGGTGCTTGGGTTTGCGGCTTCGGATACGCCGCTTGCGTTCGAGCCGCGATAGCATGGTGGAGAAGATTCGAAGATCCGCCGAAGAAGGATTGGACCACGGCGATGGCTTTCGAGCCTGACCTTTCCGCGTCGCTGCGCAAGCGGGCTGAGACCATGGAGAGCAATCGCGGCGACTTCCTTCGCCTGTACAAGTCGAATAACCTATGAGAACTTATGAGGAGGACCCCAGGATGAAAGCTGTGTTCATGTCTTATTTCGCAATGGCTCTCTCGGCGGTGGCCGCCGGGATCCCGGACGTGTTCGCCGAGTGGCCCGAAGGGTCCGATCCGCAGTCCGTCGGTGCGCGCATCGTGAACCAGTTCCTGTCGACTGAGCCCGAGCGGTATGCCGCCAGGGGCAGCAACGGGAATGGGTATGGCGGCGGCGAGTACGTGGCCTATCCAGTCTCCAGCCTCTGGGTGAATGCGCTCGAATACGCGCGCCTCGTCGGCGACGAGGGACTTCGCAAGCGTCTGACGGACAAGTTCGAGCCGTTCTATCCCGGCGGCACGAAGGCCGGGAAGGTCACGAAGCCGCGCCACGTCGACTTCAACGTGTTTGGCGCCGTTCCGCTCGAGATCGCGATCCAGACGGGCGATCCGCGGGCGCGGCAGATGGGCCTGCGCTACGCCGACGACCAGTGGGAGCCGCCGCGTCCGGACGACATGTCCGTCATGCCGGAATGGCTGAAGAGCCACTATGTCGCGCCCGAAAGGCAGTTCGACTACCTCAGGGACGGCTATTCCGGACAGACCCGCCTTTGGATAGACGACATGTACATGATCAACCTTCTCCAGACGCAGGCCTATCGGCTGACCCTGGACGAAAAGTACATCCGGCGTGCCGCGCGGGAGATGGCGCTCTACCTCGACAAGCTGCAGCTTGACAACGGACTTTTCGACCATGCTGCCGGCATGCCGTTCCGTTGGGGACGCGGAAACGGATGGATGGCCGCAGGCATGCCGATGATCCTCCAGTACCTGAAGCCGGGCGACGCGCTCTACGACCGCATCCTCCGGGACTTCCGGCGCATGATGGAGACGCTGCTGGCGTTCCAGCGGGAGAACGGCCTGTGGGGGCAGCTGGTAGACGACCCGCAGAGCTGGGACGAGACATCAGGTTCACTGATGTTCGCCTACGCCTTCGTTTCGGGCTGCCGCCACGGCTGGCTGGAGGCGGACGTGTTCGCGCCGGCCGCGCGCAAGGCGTATCTGGCAGTTGTCGCACGTCTCGACGAATTCGGGAACGTTCCGGACGTCTGCACCGGCACCGGCGCCCAGAACGATCGCCAATACTATCTGAACCGGCCCCGGGTCAACGGAGACCCTCATGGGCAGGCGCCATTTCTCTGGTGCGTCAACGAGCTTCTGTCCATCTCGCACCCGTCGCCGTAACTCTTCGGGGACAACTCGTCGGGGACCCCGAAGCTCGACAAGACCCCTTGCCTCTTACGACTCAGTTTTCAGATTCACTTTCGATTCACTTTTCTTTCGCCGATTTGCGGTAAAATATCTGTGGTCCTGCGGACGGGCAGGTTCTCCGCTGCGAAGCGGAGGCCCGGTCGCCGGCCGGAAAGGAA
>JAEEGH010023262.1_pt1 | contig 12616 bp, 9 predicted proteins | sample 9134181 | NCBI WGS metagenome assembly JAEEGH01 (sample SAMN16246544, study PRJNA631951) | gut metagenome | biome: gut microbiome; feature: rumen; material: DP-attached | host: Bos | place: Iran: Karaj | collected 2018-10 | reverse complement strand
CAGCCACGATTCAGAGGCCAATATGGCCCGTTTATTGCGCGAGTTAGCAAATAATAACAATCGCAAGGCAAGATTTCGTACCGTTATTGCGTTAATAGAAAAGAAGGACGTCTGTCCCTGTGGTTGTACCAGCGTCAAACTGGTTCATAAGTTCGAAGGTATCGTCAATGGCGAGATAACACGAGAGAAGAGTGGGGCAGAGGGGTTTGGCTATGACCCCATATTCCGTCCTGATGGCTACGATAAGACGTTTGCTGAGCTGGGGGCTGACATCAAGAACCAGATCAGCCATCGTGCTCGAGCCACCCAGAAGTTGGCAGAATACTTAAAGACACTATAAAATATGAAGAAAATCATCATTGCCCTGTTATTGTTTATTGTCAATTGTCAATTGTCAATTTGTCAAATCGGTACTTGGCGTAATTATCTGGCATATCATGATGTCCAGGAGATTCAGTCGGCAGGTGATGATATCTTCGTATTGGCTTCCAATGGCCTCTATCAATACAACAAAAACGATCAGTCTATTGTCACTTATGACAGGGTGAATGGCCTCAGCGACACATACATTACCCATATCCGCTGGTGTCCTAAAGCCAAGCGTCTGGTAGCTGTCTATCAGAACTCGAATATTGACCTTGTTGAACCAAACGGTAATATTATCAATATCAGCGACCTATACTCCAAGGTAATGACTGGCGACAAGACGGTTACAAGTATTCGTATTGACGGTGTTTACGCTTATCTTATCTGTGGTTTTGGTATCGTGAAAGTCAACGTCCAGCGTGCTGAGATTGCTGAAAGCTATACGCCAAACAATCCAGAATATCCTACCTCATTGCCGGACGAAGACAATAACGATTATGAGAAATATATTGACCTGGTAAAAACGCTCAACCCTGATGGACCAAAGCATAATACCTTTGGTTTTATGCGATTCATTAATGGAAAACTCTACGCCTGCGGAGGCAGTTTTTACGCTCCAGGAACTGTTCAAGTGTGGGATGGAAATAATTGGAATATTTATCAAGATAACGATATCAGCAGTCAAACAGGTGTATCGTTTGAAGGAGCCATCTGTCTGGATGTACAACAAACGGTACAAGGTGATAATGTCTTTGTAGGAGCACGTAACGGACTCTACGAATATGTAAATGGTAAGTTTGTTAAATACTATGATTACAAAAATAGTCCCATAGAGCGTTTTGATAGAAATTCTGCAGAATACCAACTGGTGACAAGTGTCAAGTTTGATACCAATAATAATCTATGGCTATTGAACAGTCAGGCTCCAACAGCTTCACTGATACAACTGAAAGACGGACAATTTACTAAGTTCAATCATCAGGAATGGATGAAACTCAATGACGGTAACATCAGAAACAAAAGTAATGGTAATCTGTGTCAGATAATGATTGACAGTCGCGGACTGATGTGGTTTGTTAATGACAACTGGGTCAAACCAGCCTATTACCGTTATGATATGGACATTGATAAAGCCAATGCTTACGAATCTTTTGTCAATCAAGACGGTACAACCATCCAGAATCTCTATGGTGTAAAATGCGTAACGGAAGATTTGGAAAATAACTTGTGGATAGGTACCGATCAAGGGCCTTTTATGATAGAAAAAAGCAGTATTTTGAGCGGAGAAGCGCAACTTATTCAAGTCAAAGTGCCTCGTAATGACGGTACTAACTTCGCTGATTATCTTTTGTCAGGCATAAATATTTCATATATTGCTATTGATGGAGGTGGACGTAAGTGGTTTGCTACTAATGGTAATGGTGTTTATCTCATTAGTGCTGATAACATGACCCAAATTCAGCATTTTACAGTTGATAACAGCAAATTATTGTCTAATAATGTTTTGTCGATTGCTATTAACCAGACTAGCGGTGAGGTTTTCTTTGGTACAGACAAAGGCTTGTGTTCATATATCAGCGACGCTACTGAAACGAATACAGAAATGACGTCAGACAATGTTTGGGCTTATCCTAATCCAGTGGAACCTAATTATACGGGACCTATTACTATTACAGGCCTCACGCTGAATGCTGACGTGAAAATTCTTTCTGCCAATGGTGCTGTTGTCAATGAAGGACGCAGCAATGGTGGCACTTATACCTGGGATGGATGCGACAAACAGGGTAGGAGAGTAGCCTCTGGTGTCTATATGGTTGCTACTGCCACCAATAAAGGCGAGAAAGGAACGGTATGCAAGATAGCTATCGTCAGGTAAGAATTATATGGGTGATTTAATCAGTAATATAACCATAGAACGTGTAAAGCGAGACAATTGTTTTGATTTTCTACGCTATTTATTTGCTTTTTCACTCATCTTAGTACACTTCTGCACACTCACTGACACAGAACAGTTTTGGTTTATCAGCGGGCAAATGCGTGTAAAAGCATTCTTTACTATCACAGGTTTTCTGGTTGTTTACAGTTTTCTCAGACGCAAAAGTCTAAAAGTTTACTGCTGGAAACGAATCGTACGCATTATGCCTGCCTATATTACAACAATTCTATTGTGCTATTTGGCAGGTTATTTCTTCTCTACTGCGTCAGCTACAGACTATTATTTTTCCGCACAATCACTGAAATATCTCGTTGCCAACCTCTCATTTTTAAATTTCATAGAACCCTGTTTACCCGGCTTGTTTACAGATAATATTTATGGACCTTTCGTCAATGGTTCACTATGGTCTATGAAGTTGGAAGTAATATTCTATATATTAGTTCCCTTGATAGTCTTTCTAATGCAAAAGGTTAATAAGACTATCATCTTAGCTATTGTATATGTTTTACTGACTATCTATAATCAGTTCTACGATAATAGCGTGAATACCATCATTTACTTTTTCAGTGGTACAGCCATTTTATTGTATTTCGACTGGTTTTGTCAACATATCAAGTGGATATTTTCTTTCTGTCTGGTCTATATGTTTATTATTTTTAGTTTTGACTATTCGTTTCTTTACTATATAGAACCACTCATTTTTTCAGCTATCATCGTGGCTATAGCCTATTTTTGTAAGCCTCTGAACTTCCTGCAAAAATATGATAATATATCCTATGGTTTCTATCTGTATCATTTCCCAGTTATACAAGTATTAGTGCAATACAAATTACACCAATACAATATATACCTTACTTTTGTGATTACGCTTTTGATTACCATTCTAATAGCTATCGCCTCATGGTATATCATTGAAAAGCCTATGCTTAAATACAAAATAACTTAGCTTTCAAGTAATATGTCACTCAAGAATAAAATAGGGTTGTTTACTGACAAGACATTCATGAAATTTGTCTTGGTAGGTATGGTGAATGTGACAGTAGGTGCAACTGTGATGTTCGTATTCTATAATGTCTTTCATTTCAGCTACTGGGTATCGTCAGCATCCAACTATATCGTGGGCAGCATCGTCAGCTATTTCCTGAATAGGTATTTTACCTTCAGCTATCATGGCAGTAGTTGGAAGTCGATACCGAAATTCATTATTAATATCGCAGTATGCTATGTCGTTGCCTATAGTGTTGCCAAACCACTGATGATGTGGATACTGTCAGATTACAGTATTACTGTCCAGGAGAATGTATCTATGACCTTTGGTATGTGTCTGTTTACAGCACTCAACTATTTAGGTCAGCGATTCTTCGCCTTTAAGAATAATTGATTTTACTATCAATAAAATGCTGGAGCTTAACTCAACTCCAGCATTTTTTCGATAGGTTTAACGGCTTCTTGCGCTATTTTCGGATCTACTTCGACAGATGGCCATTCGTGCTTCAAGCAATTGTATATCTTCAAAAGTGTGTTCATTTTCATATACTGGCACTCATTACAGCTGCATTCTAAGCCGCTCTCGCTGATTTCAGGAGGTACAGGTATAAATTCCTTGTCTGGACAGGAACGCTGCATCTCGTGCAAAATACCAGCCTCTGTGGCGACAATATATTGCTTTTCGTCATGTTGCTGGGCATAATTAAGCATTGTTGCAGTACTTCCCTTCACGTCAGCAAGTGCCAATACAGGACCCTTACACTCCAAATGAGCCATCACAATTGCATCAGGATACTGCTTTTTAAGTTCTAATATCTTTGCTACTGAAAAGCGTTCGTGTACATGACAACCACCATTCCAAAGCAACATATTTCTGCCTGTCACTTCGTTGATATAATTACCTAAGTTATAGTCAGGACCAAAAATCAGCTTCGCATCTTTTGGTAACTGATCGACAACCTTTTTCGCATTACCACTGGTAACAACAACATCTGTCAAAGCTTTCACAGCAGCAGTGGTATTGACATACGAAATAACCTGATAGCCAGGATGCTCGTCCTTGAATTTCTTCAGATCTTCTGCTTTACACGAGTCAGCTAATGAACAACCAGCATTGAGATCTGGACAGAGTACTATTTTCTTAGGAGAAAGTAACTTACACGTCTCTGCCATAAAATGTACACCACACATGACCATCATCTTTGCATCTGTCTCTGAAGCCTTACGAGCCAAAGCCAATGAGTCACCTACAAAATCAGCAATATCCTGAATATCGCCAATGGTATAATAGTGAGCTAAAATAATAGCTCCCTTTTCCTGACACATGCGACGAATCTCTTGTTTCAAGTATTCCGTCTCGTTCATTCCTTCAGGAACATTGACAGCCTCATCAATGAATCCTTTTTGTTTCCACTCCTTTTTCAACATCACATTAATATTTTATTTTCTTTCTTTTTTCTTTTTAAAAAGAGAATGAAAAGGATGATATGTAGTTGATAAGTGCAAAACTTTTTCTGCTTTTACTTGCCAGAATGTTTATCCACTTCTTATTTAACGTTGTTCACATCCTTTGTGGATACTTACTAATTGATACTTAGTTCGTTAGATAGTTTATCCACAATTCTCTATTTTGGTGCAAAATTAATAAGTTTATATCTTTTTCTTGCATTTTTTGGTGGAAAAATGAGTTGAAAGGCTATAATTTATGCTTAAAATGCACAGTCGAGTAGGGGAGTATTGTATATTTGTGAAATTATGAATGAATTATTAACATGGTTATGCACATAGTTATCCACACTTTTTTGTACCTTTGACTTCGTCGAAAGAACTCACGTTCGAAAAAGCTCAAATATATTTGGCTTTTTACTCTCTTATTCGTACCTTTGCAAACACAATGAGAAAGATAAAGACAATAGAGATGAAGCGCTTGACGATAGAAGAGTATCGTGAGGCGGAGAAACTACCATTAATAGTAGTATTGGATGACGTGCGCTCAATGTATAACATTGGTAGCGTATTTCGTACATGTGATGCTTTTCGTGTAGAAGCAGTCTATCTTTGCGGTATTTGCCAAACGCCACCATCGACTGAAATTCATAAAACAGCGCTTGGTGCAGAGGAGAGTGTCAGCTGGCAATACTTTAAAACGGCCTTGGAGGCTGTCGATGAACTGAAAAAACAGGGCTATACGGTCCTTTCTGTCGAGCAGGTGGAACATAGTACCAAACTACACACATTCGAGCCTCAGCGTGGCTTAAAATACGCCGTAGTGCTTGGAAACGAAGTAAAAGGCGTCCACCAAGAAGTAGTAGACGCCTCAGATGGCTGTTTAGAGATACCTCAGCTTGGTACCAAACACTCTATGAATGTCTCTGTAACAACTGGTATCGTTATCTATAAATTTGCAGAGTCATTATTGCTTACTTAACAACAACCTTCCTTGTTGTACCATCACTCATCTTGATTATGTTCAGGCCACGCTGTAGTTGATTGATACGCTTTCCATCAATGGTATAGTGCTCTACAATTGCAGGCTCTTGTGTGGCTGTTGTTACTGCAATATCTGTTGTTGGCTTAGGATCTTCATCTGTCAACGCTATGATAGTTCCAAAGTTTTTCCATTGTTCTACGTTTTTATATGCTTCTAAAGATGCAGCAGGCACGTGGAGGGTAGCATTTGTGTAATTTGAATTATTAAAGCTGCTATATGCAATAGGTGCTTGTTCTGTATAACAAAACACATTTATCAGATTAAAGCCTGATCCGAATGCGCTTGTTCCAATACCCTTTACGCTATTACCTATGATAAGATTAGTTAATGATACACAACCCGAGAACGAATAATCTCCTATTACTGTCACGCTATTAGGAATAGTAATTGAGGCTATTCTCGGACAACTATAAAATGCGTATTGATCAATGATAGTGACCCCATTACCAATTTTTACAGCACTAAGATTAGTGCAACCTTCGAATGTATATCGCTCTATTTTTGTAACGTTGCCAGGAATATCAATAGAGGTGAGTGCTTCACAACGAGCGAATGCAAAACCACCTATTGTAGTAACACTACTTGAAATTGTTACCGAAGCAAGATTAATACATCCTAAAAATGCAGAACCACCAATACTCGTAACACCATCTGGAATAACAATAGAGGTTAGGCCAGAACAACCCTGACATGCATAGTTTGCAATAGCTGTTACACTTTCAGGAATAATCGTGTTCTGACATCCTTTCAAAAGCGTGTTACTGGCAGTTTCAATCAAAGCATTACAATTATTACGAGAGTCATAGGCGGTATTTCCTTCTTCTACAGTTATATTAACTATATTTGGGTTGCCTCTAAATGCCATACTTCTAATAGTTTCTACGCTTTTAGGAATACTAATAGATGTAAGATTGCAATATTCGAACGCACTAGTACCAATACTTTTTAAGTTATTAGGAAAAATGATAGTAGTTAGATTCGTATTTTTGAAAGCATCAGTGCCAATACTTGTCAGACTATTCGGAAGGCTGATAGAGATTAGCGACACACAATTATCGAATGCATAATTTTCGATAGATGTCACTCCTTCAGGGATGACCAATTCTCTAACGACCTCACCATTTAGGTGCAAGCGATTCTGCATAGTAACGGGATTGCTATTTATACCATCAAAACAGATTCCACACCATGCTGCAATGTCTGAAATATTAATTGACGTAAGAGCGTTACACTTGTCGAACGCATAGTTACCCATATACGTAAGACCATTGCCTATATTTACAGAGGTAAGGCTAGTACAATTTCCGAATGCATATCCTTCGATTGTTGTCACGCTATTGGGAATGGTAACAGTCGTCAGACTGCTGCAGCCGTAAAAAGCACCACCTTGAATACTGATCACACTATTAGGAATGGTGATAGAGGTAAGGTCAGAACAATTGTAGAAAGCAGAACGTCCGATAGATGTCACCTTATAGACATGATCTTCATACGTTACCTCTTCAGGAATAACAACATCTCCACTATAACTACTTTTGTTATAATCACGGGAAGTAACCTCCAATTCCGCATTCTCTAAATAATTAACATTGTAATAGATAGTAACACCATCAGCATTTGGAACTTGGATATCACAATAAGCTAAGACATTAATAGAAGTCATGCATGATAGCAGGACAAGCAATAAGTTTAAATGACTCTTTTTCATGTTTTTATATTTTTGTGATATTGTCCTTACTTCACAAATTCTTTTCTCGTTGTTCCGTCACTCATCTTGATGATGTTCAATCCGTGCTGAGGTTTGCTGATGCGCTTACCATCAAGCGTATAGCGACCTACAGCAATAGGTATCTGTGTAGTTGTTGGTACTGCAATTCCTGTGGTTGGTTTAGGATCTTCATCTATCAGTGCAACGATATATATAAATAGTTTCCAAAACTCTGCGTTTTTATATACATCTAATGAAACTGCGGGTACATGAAGTTTTATATTGCGAGTCTGGTATCCGAAAGCATCTTCACCAGCTTCAGGCAACTGTTCTGCATAGCAGTATATATCGCTAAGCTGACAACCATAGAATGCTCTACTACCTATGGTCGTTACACTACTGGGGATAACAACATAAGTTAAGCCTGAATAATTAAATGCATTATCTTCTATTGTCATTATACCCTCGGGAATATTGATAGAGCTAAGTTCTTCACACGCACTAAATGCACTTGCTCCAATGGTTGTTATATTATTAGGAATAATCGTATTTCGACATCCTAATATCAAAGTGTTGTCTGCTGTTCTGATGATAGCATTACAGTTATTGCGAGAATCATAAACAGAGTTTCCCTCTTCCACTTGAATCGTAGTAGCACCAAAAGCACAGCCCCAGAAAGCATTTATTTCTATAGATGTGACACTCTTAGGGATAGTAATTGAAGTCAGTTTACAGCCAGAAAATGCCTCCTCACCAATACTCGTTACTGTAGTAGGAATAGTGAAGGAGGTAAGTGATTGACAGCCCTCAAACACATATTTTTCTATTCTCGTTATACCATCAGCGATACTAACCGAAGCTAAATTTTTACAATTAAAGAATGCCCATTCTTCAATAGTCTTCATACTACTAGGAATACTGATTGATGTCAGACTTGTGCACTGCCAGAACGCAGAACTTCCAATCTTTACAACACTACTGGGAATATTGATAGAGGTTAAATTCGCATTGTTATAAAAGGCTCCTCCTCCTATCTCTGTCACGCTATTGGGAATAACTGTATTTGGACCGCCCGTTATCAATACATTGTCTGCAGTCCTAATAATCGCATTACAGTTATCGCGAGAATCAAACACTGCATTTCCGTTTTCCACCTGAATAGAGGATAGATTCTCGCAGCCATAAAATGGGTTATAATCTATACTCGTCACACTATTGGGGATTATGATAGAAGTTAAGCTAACACAGTTTTGAAAAGCACCACTTCCAATACTCGTAACATGATGAGTCATCTGGATAGAAGTCAATTTTTTAAACTCGTGGAATGCAAGATTTCCAATCCTCGTTATATTTTCTCCCAAATTAATTTCTTCAACAGTGCTGCCAAAAATATCTTTAAGAAGTACTTCTCCCATCCAACTTCGGTTTTTTGATATGAGAGCATTACTATTAATTATAACTTTTTTCAAATTACAATAACGGAACATACCATTGCCAATGTTTTCCAAAGTGCTCGGTATGGTGATAGAAACTAGATTCTGACACAAGTAGAAAGCATTACTTCCTATGGTTGTCACTCCTTCAGGGATATCTACTGAAGTCAAATTCTGACAATAGCTGAAAGTTTCTTTTCCAATACTCGTTACGTTATAAACAACATCATCAACTGTTATTGATGCTGGAATCACAATATCTCCAACATACGCTTGTGAGCCATATGTTACTTCAGCAGTTTTGGCATCTGAATTTAGGTTGTAATAAATGCCATCAATTTCTACTTTAGCGCTTACAGCCAAAGGCAGGAGCAGCATTGTAAATAATAAAAAACTTTTCTTCATAATCTTTTTAAACATTATTTTTTAACCATATTAAAAGTGCAGACCCATCCATATTCTCATCCAGGTCTAGCACAACCTCAAATACACTATGGAGTAATCTGCACTCGATAGGTGCAGCTCCAATGTGTATTCGGTTCACTCTTTATTCTCTTATCGAGGTGCTAGTTCGGATGAGAAATTGAGCAAATAAATGTTGTGTTCTTTTGAACACGGTGCAAAGGTACAACAAATAATTTAAACTACAAACATTTTGAAGAAAAAAAGCAGCTTTTACTAAACAACATCCTTCAAAGAGAGATATTAGGCTTCAATAAGAGATATATAGTCTGTCTTTTTGTCCGTAGTGAGCGAACTCTCAGTCCGACGTGTGCGAACTCAAAGTCCGAAGCTTTCGGACTGACACATACGAGGTAGAACGAACAGCAGAAAGGAAACTAAGAAATGTTATAGTGATATTCCAAAAAACACTATTTTTTATGGAATGCAGGTTATGGGTATCAGATGACAAAGCATCCCTGCTCGAAAAAGAAACGGGCCGCACCGCTATGACTGATAGCAGAACCAGCCTGAGTGCCATTAATACTATACACATTGACCTGCGTGCCCTCATCTACACCCTGAATGTGAATATTGCCACCTTCGCCCGTCTGGGCATTTACAACACTCATCCAAGCAAGTGCTGCCAGACAAAACACAACTTTCTTCATATCTTTAGTATTATTCATTCAATTAGGTTTTATGATTTTGCCACAAAATTACTAATAATTTCTTAAACGAGCAAGCAATGCCCTGTTTTTCTTATAAAAACATTCGCCCTGACATCCTTCTTAGTGGATATCAGAGCGAAAGTTATAATTGTACCTTATGTTTACGGAAATGTTGTTACTTCACAACAATTTTCTTGGTAGTACCATCACTCATCTTTATGATGTTAAAGCCACGCTGAGGCTGATTGATACACTTGCCATCAATGGTATAGCACTCAATAATCGTAGGCTGTTGTGTGGCTGTTGTCGATTCGATTCCAGATGGATCAGTCAGAGCAACGATATTTCCAAAGCCCTTCCATACTTCAGCATTGCTATATGCATCAACAGAAACTGCAGGCACATGAAGAGTGGCATTTCTGAAATTGGAAGACATGAAAACTGCGTCAGCTAATTTTGGTACTTGCTCTGCATAGCAATACATGTCTGTCAGTTTTTCACAAAAAGTGAACGCCCAGTCTCCAATGGATGTCAAATTCCCAGATAATGTGACAGAAGCAAGATAACGACAACCGCTAAATGCAAGGTTTCCAATAGTTGTTACGTTATTGGACATTTTGATAGAGGTCATGCCACATCGATAAAAGGCATAATCGCTAATCCTTGTCACATCCTCTCCCAAAATATATTCTTCAACAGAGCTGTTGAAGAACGATCCGATGGAAAAACCATTTTGGCTATTATAGTTGTTATTTGATGCTATAGCATTACTGTTTATTTCTACTTTTTTCAGATTGGTGCAAGAATTAAACATCCATTCTTCTAAGTTTGTTATACCTTTACCAATATACAGATAGGTTAGTCCAGTGCAACTGCTTATAATACCACGCTCTATAGTGGTTACAGCATCAGGAATCACGAAGGAGGTTAAACCAGTACATCCCTCAAACGCTGATTTTTCTATGGTTGTAACACTACTTGGTATAACAATAGAGGTTAGCCCTATGCAATTCAGGAATGCACTATTTCCAATAGTTGTGATACCATCGGGAATAGTTGAGGCCGAACATCCATAAATAACCTTGTTGCTGGCCGTCTCAATGAGCGTATTGCAGTTTTCACGAGAGTCATAAACGGGATTACCTTCCTCTACAACGATTGAGGCCAGGTTTGGACAACCATTGAAAAGTTCTTTTCCTAATGATGTCACACTATTGGGAATAGTTACAGATGTCAGTTCAGAACAGTTTGCGAAAGCATTTGCTTCAATACTCGTTACGCTATATTCTACTTCATTCCGAGTTACCGTTGATGGTATCACAACATCTCCAGTATATTTCTGGCCGTGGGCCCAACGTGCTACTTCAGCTGTCTTTGTAGCACTTTTAAAGTGGTAAAAGATACCATCAATCTCTATGCCTGTTGCAGCACTCGCAACCAATGGCAGCAGCATAAATACCAATAAAAATAATTGTTTTTTCATGTTCTTCTAAATGTGTTTATTCTTTTTCGGGCTGCAAAGGTAGTAATAAATGAGGATAAAACCAAATAAAACCCTATTTATTTGTTGAAATCTACTTAAAAAGAGTGGTAATCAGTGTTCTTCTAATGAGAGCGGCTTGGTATTGACAAGAGAGCTCCGAGAAGAAAATGCTTTACTGCCGTGTAAAAAGGTCTTTTGTACGGCACTAAAGGGTCGTTAAGCTCAAGGTAAAGATAAAACTGTGTCGATGTTTGTTAAAACAACGCCATCGTTTGATAAAACAAAGGCATTGTTTAATAAAACAGTGACAATGATTAATATTTTAGTAACCGTTATACTTGGATAAGGATTTACTAATTAAGAGCAAATAGTAACAGCAATGTTGTTCAGTTGGATGCATCGTTGGCGCATGTTGTCTATCTTTTCATTCTGATATGGGTAGGGAGAAAGCATGAGCAGACGCCCTTCTGTACAGGCTTCGAGGTATTTGGGTTGAGGCTTGAAAAACGGAGAAAAACCTTTTAATAGCAGGACGATAAGGGGAATGCGTTCAGTAAGGGCAGCTGTTGCAATTTGCTGTTCGCCAGGACTGATGCAGGGTGAAACGAGAATAGCTCCTTGGTCGTGTGCTTGATATAGCATGATGTCTTTTTGGTGTTCGATTTCTTCTAGTGTAAGGCGGCGAGAGCATTGGATCTGTAGCTTCACAGGGTTGTCGAGAAGGAAACGGTTTCCTACGGCTTGCATTTGGATGCCTGCTACATTAATGGTACCAAGACGTGTGAAGTATTCTGGGTGCTGGCGTTTCAAGAGCAAACGACGTGGGTTATCTTCAAGATAGGCAAACATACGCTCTAATTGGCCTTTGTGCATCAAGATGCGGTCGTTGTAATTAGGTTCCCATAATTTTCCGTGAGTCCGGCCAGCAGCAGTGTGCCTGGATTTCTTTTCCTGTTCAGATAAAGCAGGATACAGGGTCTGCATAATACCCAGTTCTCTGGCTGCTTTGCGGGTACCTATCTTGAAGCCTTCGATTACTTTACCAAGCGGTTTCTCCATCTTTTCCTGAACGAACAAGATGCCGTGAATATGGTCTGGCA
>JAEEGH010023261.1_pt1 | contig 12617 bp, 10 predicted proteins | sample 9134181 | NCBI WGS metagenome assembly JAEEGH01 (sample SAMN16246544, study PRJNA631951) | gut metagenome | biome: gut microbiome; feature: rumen; material: DP-attached | host: Bos | place: Iran: Karaj | collected 2018-10 | reverse complement strand
GCCGTCACCTCGATTGGTGTCTTCAAAACGGGATGCTCGAAAGCGATATGATAGGCATGGAGGCTGATGGAGCCGTCGGGATTGCTGCGTGGATAGCCGTATTTCAGGTCGCCACGGATGGGACAACCAATGTGTGCCAATTGGCAACGGATTTGATGATGCCGACCTGTAAACAATTCGATTTCAAGCAGATAAAAAGTGTCTGATTTCCCGACTACGCGATAACTCAGGCGTGCCAGTTTGGCTTCCTTAGTACCTTCAGGAACGACAAACGACTTGTTCATTTTCTCGTTCTTGACAATGTAGTCCTCAAGCACATCGGCCTGTTTGGGCGGATGGTTTTTCACTAACGCGAGATAAATCTTGCGGAAATCGCGATCTTTCACCTTGACGGTCATGCGGGAGAGGGCCTTGCTCGTCTTGGCGAACACGACGGCGCCACTCACAGGTCGGTCAATACGGTGGACGAGGCCGGCAAAGACGTTTCCAGGCTTGTCGTACTTCACTTTGATGTATTCTTTCACGTCGTCGAGCAGGCATACGTCGCCCGTTTTGTCGCCCTGCACGATTTCCGAGGGGAGCTTGTTGACGACTATTAGGTGATTGTCTTCGTAGAGGATTCTATTACTGATGCTGTTCATGATTTGTTGTTGTGCAGGGACTTACGTCGCCTGCTTAATGGTATGTCGTCCCTACGGGACTCGGTTAAAGGAGGTATTGTTCGTCGTATTCAATGTCGTTGGCTTTCAGGAACCTTTTGTATTCTGTAATGACAGACTCTTCTTGGTGGTGTTCCTCTTGCGTTTCGATGTAATGGATGGTCTTTTTTAGCAGAGAGGGGCTCACACAAAACGCGCCATAACCTTCTTGCCAGACAAATGACTCGTAATAATCATCAATTGACTTTACCCATCTGCTACTGTTGGCCTTTATTTTTTGCACAAACACAGACACACTCATAGTCTTAGGCATTGTTGCCAAAATATGGATGTGGTTGGTGACACCACCTATGGTGACAGGGTATCCGCCTATGTTCTTTATTACACCACCGATGTATGCGAAGACCTGTGGCAGGTCTTCCTTCCGTATGGTTACTCCTGTGCTTTTCGTGTGGAAGACGATGTGGAGGTTTAGTTTTGTGTATGTGTTTGCCATAGTGTTTTGTTTTGGTGCAGGGACTTACGTCGCCTGCTTATTGGTCTGTCACCCCTATGGGGTTCTGTTTAGTCCCGATAGGGAGAGCCTATCGGTATGCATTGTTGCAGGGACTCACGTCGCCTGCTTATTGGTCTGTCACCCCTATGGGGTTCTGTTTAGTCCCGATAGGGACGGCATATCAGTATGCAGGCGACGTAAGTCCCTGCCTAAACGAAAGTCCCTCTACCTCTCCCCCTCACAGATAACTCCACTCCCAACAACATAAGGCTCCACCTCATGATAAACCACCCCAAACTGCCCGGGCGCCACGCCCGAGATGGCCACATCGGAAACGATGTCGGCACCGCGTTCCGTAAGGCGAATCGTGCCGTAGGTGAACTCCGGCTGGTGCCGAATCTTGAAGCGAATCCTCTGACCATCAACGAACTGCAAGGTTGGATTCATCGGCTGCAAGTCGCCCAAAGGGACGATATTGGTGTATTGCGCCACGGGGTCGTAGCCCTGCGACACATATATAATATTATTAGGGATGTCTTTCTTCACCACGAACCACGGTCCGCCGCCGAGACCGAGACCCTTGCGCTGCCCGATGGTGTGGAACCAAAAACCCTTGTGACGACCCAACTTCTTGCCCGTTTCCATCTCCACGATGTCGCCAGGCATCTCGCCAACGTATTCGCGGATATAGTCGTTGTAGTTGATTTTTCCCAAGAAGCAAATCCCTTGACTGTCATGGCGTTCCGCACTGGGCAACTTATATTGGGCAGCCAAGCGGCGCACTTCGGGTTTGGGCAAGTCGCCGATGGGGAAGATGACCTTACTGAGTTGCGCATAGGTGATGCGACCCAAGAAATACGTCTGGTCCTTGAAGGTGTCGGCGGCCGTGCCGAGCCAAAAGATGCCGTTTTCGTCTTCCCACGAGCGGGCATAGTGTCCCGTCGCGATTTTGTCGAAATTGTGGCCTTCCTTTTCCTCGAAGGCACCGAGTTTAATCCAGCGGTTGCACATCACGTCGGGGTTGGGCGTGAGACCTTTGCGCACCATCTCCATCGTGTATTTCCCAACGGTCTCGAAATATTCGTGCTGCAAATCCACAATGTCGAACTGGCAGCCGTATTTCTTTGCAATATAGGTCGTTATCTCGATGTCCTCCTCCGACGGACAGCTCGACAAATCTTCCTTGCCTTCCATTCCAATCTTGATGTAGAAGATATGCGGGTCGTACCCCTGCTCCTTGAGCAGCGGCACCACCACCGAGCTGTCGACCCCCCCCGAAACCAATGCGGCTATGTTCATTAAAGTCTTGTTTTCGTTTGATTACCCCTTTTTATAGGATTGAATTTCAAATAGATTCAGGAATCCTGTCATCATGAACACGCTGCGGATATCGTCGCAAATGTTACAGATGATGACTTTCCCGCCCTTTTCGGCAGCGGCCTTGCGCAGGGTCAGGAATATACGGAGACCCGTACTGGAAATGTAAGTAAGTTCAGTGCAATCCAAAATGATGGTGCTTGAGGCTTCCTCAGCCAAAGCGTTCATTTGGGGCGTGATTTCCTGTGCCGCAGGCGTGTCCATACGGCCTGAAAACTGTACCGTAATCGTGTTGTTTTCACGTGTGATGTTTACTTCCATGTCGTTAGTAATTTTTAATGATTGTTAATATGTTTTTTTCTTCTTTTCGTTCATAGCTTACCGTATCCATGATGGTACGAACAAGATGTATGCCAAGACCTCCGATCGGACGTTGGGACATCTCTGCATTGATGTCAACTTCTTCTTTTGTAGTAGGATCGAAAGGTTTTCCTGTGTCGGAAATGACGAATGTCACACGCTTTCCGTCAACCGAGGCATCGATGTCTATCACATTGTCCGTTCCTTCAGGATAGGCATACAGAATCACATTGCTCACGGCCTCTTCCAAGGCCAAGTTGAGATTGAAAATGGCTTCATGGTCGAGTTGGGCCTTTTTTGCCACAGCCTCTACATACTCAGGCAACAGTGCAATCTGTTCGATATTGTTGTGCAGGGTGAGGTGACACGTATTCTTGTCCGCATGACCCAAATAGTGGATGAAGAGCATGGTCAGGTCGTCGCTCTGTGGAGCCTCGCCAACAAAGAGAGAAACCTGCTGTTCGATGTTCGACAAATGGTCTTCTGAGCTTTTTCTTCCGTGTAGCGACGCTTCGATTCGAGCCTCGCCAAATTGTTCTTGGACTGCGTTTTCGGCCTCTGAAAGTCCGTCGGTATAGAGGAAGAGAGCGTCATCGTAGTTGAAAGCTGTTTCTTGCTCGATAAAATCCGCTCCACTAATGATGCCCAAAGGAAAATTAGGCTCCACGGGCAACACTCTGATGGCATTGGTAAGAATCATGGGCGGATTGTGACCGGCATTGCAGTAGCGCAAGTGGCCAACCTTCAGGTCAAGCACACCACAGAAGAAGGTCACGAACATGTTGCTCTCGTTGGTTTCCGAAATGGAGTCGTTCATCAAAGCAACGATTTTTGACGGGCTATCTTCGTGGGCCGACATGGCGCGAAACAGGCTTCGGGTAACCGCCATCACCAAAGAGGCGGGAATGCCCTTGCCCGAGACATCGCCGATGCAGAAAAACAGCTTTTCGTCGCGGATGAAGAAGTCGTACAGGTCGCCCCCGACTTCCTTGGCGGGAATGATGGCGGCAGCAAGGTCCAAGTCTTTTCGATTCAGGGAAGTCTTGGGAATCATGGACATCTGAATCTCTCGGGCAATATGGAGTTCGTTTTCCATACGTTCTTTCTGTTCGTTCAGACGATGGTATCTGAGCTGGTTTTTGGCCGCCACCCTGAGAATGATAATAAGCATGGCCAAACCCAACAATTGCAGCAATTTCACAATCATTCCGATGCGGCGAACACCGCTGTACAGTTCTCTTTCAGGTAGCACAATCGACAAAGACCAACCTGTGCGTTCCACGGGTGAGAAATAAACACGGTTGGTTTGCCCTTTGTAGCTGACGGGTATTTCGCCCATCTGTCCTGAAAGCATAGCATGGTTGACACGGTCAAGGACTTCGTAATTATCTGATTCCAAGGCAATTTTGTCAATGGTGGTTTTCATCACCAAAGTTTCAACGGGACACACCATGATTTGTCCGGAACGGCTGACAATCATGTTGAAGGCACTGGGGTAAACTTTCAAATTGCCGACGAGTTCCGTGAGCCAATCCAAAGAAACGTCAGCAGTGAGGACGGCTGCCATCTCACCGTTTCTGTCTTTTACCGGCATCGAAAAGGTAGTCATCAGGATGTCGCCGCCGTTTTCGTCGAAATAAGGTTCTGACCAGTAGCCGTCTTTCAGTTCAAGAGGTTTGGTAAACCATTCCATGGAAGGATAATCGTATTCCTCCGTGGCTAATGAAAGCATCCTGATTTTACCAGTTTCCAAATCTCTCGCAACGTATGGAGCATAAAGGGGATACTTTTCGCTGTAGCCCGGAACAAGCGCTATGGTTGACCCAACTACGACAGGATTTTTGCTGACCACAAGCTGGGGAATCCTTTCCAGACTGTCGGGATTTTCCAGACACCACTCTGCTACCCAAATACTGTTGCGAACGGCAGCTTCGGCTTGGTTCACAACATCCATGATCTTGTTTTCAGCACTTTTCAGCTCACTCTTAGCGCGAAGCGAGGCTTCTTGCTTGATTTCTCTTTGGGTATAGACGAATTGTATGATGGCAGTGGCCTCCAGCGTGATAGCTGCCACAATCACCAGCATCAATTTGGTTATCACCGTCATGCCGATTTTTTTACTGTCTTTTCTGTCTGTCTTCATAAGATAGGTTTTAATGCTGCGCGAAATTCTGGCATGGGACATTTGGTGTCTCTTTCAACAATCAGGGTCTTGAGTCCGGCAAAGGGACGAATTATGGCTTCAATTTCCTTCAGCGGAATGCCCGTACCGAAATACACAGGCACAAAGCACTCCCAAAATTGGATGGCCAAAGCCTTGGGCATGTGGAAGGTTTCCTTGATGAACGCCTCGTCGCTGAGGCAGCAGCAAAGGTAGACCATAGCCACGTCGAAGAGGTGGTTGCCCCAGCAGAAATCGCCGAGGTCGATGAAATAGCGTTGGTCGCCGACGAAGATGGCGTTGCTGTATTGGAGGTCGCCGTGGACGGCAGTAAACTCGTCGGGCGTGTCGGCGATAAAGCGGGCCAACTTGTCCTTTTCAGCCATCGTGAAAAAGGGGTTTTCCCTCAGAAGGCGGAAATAACGCTCCTTGACGCTCTCGAACAGCGTGGTGTCAACAGGTGTGGCATGAAGTTTCAGGCACATTTGGGCAAATCCTGTCGCAAATTGCTCCACTTTTTCCGGTTCGTCCGCCGTGGCGCGGGAAAAGGATTTCTTTCCCAAAATACGCTTGAAACGGATGCCGTAACGGCCGTCTTCGGTCACCACGTATTCGCCTGGTTCAGGCGTGGGAATGCCCATGTCATAAACCATTCGGGCCAATTTCATTTCGTCCAAAGGCTGTTGGATCTTGCCTGGAAAATAGAGCTTCAGCATCACCGAAGTGTCGGTCTTGTGGTCGTAGCTTTCGCCGTTGGCACCACCGCCAGAAAGTACATAGTCGTTGAGTGTTATTTTGATAGGTTCCATTAGCTAAACACTTGATTGATAAGTTGTTCAAATTCTTGATAGGCAGGGATGCCATCCAACTCGCGAAGGGCGTATGCCAAGCCTCTAAAGTGCCATTCATGGGACTTGCGTTCCTTCACATGGAAAAGGTTCCAGATATTGTTGCCTTGTATGGCATAGTCGCGGGCAATGCCTCGCATGTTGGAGAGCTTGTCGCCCAAAGCCACTATTTTGGCATCACGATTAGCCTTTGCCAGCCTCTCAATGGCGGCCTGCTTGCGGATGTGCCAACTGGCCTCCATGGAAACGCCTTCGGACTTCGTGTCGCTCTCAGTGTCCACCAAATTGGCAACCCGATCACCGAATTCAGCCCTGATTTGCTCCACCGTCACATCGGTATCTTCCACTGTGTCGTGTAGGGCGGCGGCAGCTAAAAGCTCTTGGTCGGAAGTCATGGTAGCCACGATGCTCACTGCCTCCAAAGGGTGGACGATGTAGGGATAGCCCTTCCCACGACGTTCCGTGCCCGCATGGGCTTTGACGGCGAAGATGATAGCACGGTCGAGTAGTGTTGTATTGAGAGGTTGGTTTGCCATAACTTATTGATTCATAAAAGGTAAGTCTTTTGTTTGTTCCAAGAGGAATCGGGCCATGGCTTCGTTCCCGTCGGAAGGTCCGCTCAGCGTGTCCAACATCTGCTTCAGCTCCTTGCAGCCTCCACCATTTTTGAGGATGTAGGCCGTGCATAGGTTTTGCGGCGCCACGGAAGAGGAGAGAATGTCGATGTCGGTCAGGCCGATTTGGAAACAGGCAATCTGATAAGCCGCCTCGAAATAGTTCTTCACCAAGGCATCGATATCGCCAAGGGTTTTGAACCCCATGTTTTCAAACAAGCGAAGGAAAGGGGAGAGGTTCACCTGTTGAATCTCCGCCTGGTTGATGGAGGCAATGCGGCGTGTCAGCGCATCGAAAGGCCCTATTTGGAGGTAACTTTGGAAGGAATCGCCGTCCAACAGCACCTCGCTCAAGTTTCCTGATGCCACAAGGCTTTGCACCTGTCGGCGGTAGTCGGCGAGCTCATGACGAATGCGGCTGAACTCGTCGTCCACCAGCTCCAACATTCCGGCCAAGCGACTCAAATTGCGCTTATACACCTTGGGAATTTCCACGCCGCTCTTGTAGCCCGTGTCGTGGTTCATGTTAGCCCAAGCGTGCTGAAGAACCGTCCGCATCTGCACCTCAAAACGGATTTGGTTCAGCTCAGGTTGTTTTGGGTCATTGTAAGTTGATTCGGGCATACGGCAGATGTAATGCAAGGAAAGATAACCGAAACTGTCTATTTCGTGAGCCTTCCGCTTATCTATGGAATTCTCCCAATCAATTTCAAACAGTCGTTCCAAAACGGAAGCCACCTTGTCCACATCGTCGGTGTAAAAGGTAATCACGCGAATGCCCACTATATCGGTGACATCATGAACGCTATTGTACTTGCTCCCTTTGAGTTGGAGTTTTCCCGCGAGGGAATTTTCCTTTTTCACGCGATGCTCCACGGCAGCCACAATGATGCCCGCCTCGGCAAAGAATTCCGTCAGCTTTTCGGAGATTATTTCCACCATCTGCTCATAAATGGGCAGCAACTGACGGTATTGCTGTAGCAACTCCTGTGTGCGTGAATCAAGGGTTAGGGTGCTGTTCATATTCCAATGTGTTCGATTTTGAAGAGGCAAAAATATAAATTTTTCGAATATAGGGCTGTTAATTATGGCTGTTGCAGCTTCTGAAAATCATTCCGTCAGCGAATATGGCTTGTCCTCGGGTCTCATGCCACGCTCCAAATTAGGCTGTGAACCCATTTCGAAAACCAGTTCTCCGCCTTGTATCAGTTGTTCATGCGTGAGGTACAATTTGCTGATTTCCTGTCCGTTGAATGTTACTTTTTGGACATAACGATTCTCGTCGCTCACCTCAGGTGCCTTGATTTCCAAGGTCTTGCCGTTGTCCAACTGGACTTTCATATAGGGTAGGTAAGGTGCACCGAAAACATATTGGTCGCTGCCCGGACAAACGGGATAAAAGCCCATCGCGGAGAAGATGTACCACGCCGACATTTGGCCGCAGTCGTCGTTGCCGCAAAGTCCATCGATATTGTTCTTGTAAAAGCGGTTCATGATTTCGCGGAGCCAGTATTGGGTCTTGTAAGGCTTTGAGGTCCAATTGTATAGGTAAGCGATATGATGTGCGGGTTCGTTGCCGTGGTTGTAGCAGCCCATCAAGCCTTCTTCGGTGACGTCCTCGGTGTTCTCAAAGAACTCTGGCGGCAGTTGCATGACAAACAAGGTGTCGAGGTTGTGGATGAACTGCGCATCGCCGCCCATCGCCTCGATGAGACCTTTCACATCTTGCGGCACATAGAACGAATACACCCACGAATTGCCCTCCACAAAACCCTCGCCCTCAGTGTCGAACAGGCTGAATGGGGTTTTCCAACTGCCATCGGCCATCTTCGGTCGGGCGAAGCCCAAGTTGGTATCGAAGGTGTTGCGCCAGTTGGCGGCACGTTGCTTGTAAAGCTCGGCCATCTCAGTATTGCCCGATTTCAGCGCGGCTTGGTAAATGGCCCAATCGTCGTAAGCGTATTCCAAAGTCACGGAAACGCAGCCGCTATTTTTATCGAAAGGCACATAACCCAGGGTTTGGTAGTCGTCGAGGTTAACGTAATAGGGACAAGTGGAACTGCGTTGCATGGCTTTCAGCAGCTCTTGTGGATTGCTTCGTTCCTCGCAATGACGGACAACACCCTTGACGTAAGCATCAGCCAACACTGAAACGGCATGATAGCCAATCATGCACCAGTTTTCGTTGCCATTATGCGACCACACGGGCAGCAGTCCGTGGACGCTCTGTTCGCTGTGTTTCAGCATCGAAGCCACCATGTCGGCATTGCGCTGAGGCTGCAAAAGGTTGAACAATGGATGCAAAGCGCGGTAGGTGTCCCAAAGCGAAAAAACAGTGTAATTCGTAAAGTCCTCAGCTTGGTGGATATTGTGGTCGATGCCGCGATATTGGCCATCCACATCCATATAGATGGAAGGATTAATCATGGTGTGGTAGAGCGAAGTATACAGCATAGCCTTCTGATCCTCAGTACCTTCGGCTTGCAGGATGGAGAGTTCCTTGTTCCATTTGGATTGCGTTTCGGCTAAAAGTTGCTCAAAATTGCGGCCATCGGTCTCAGCGCGAAGGTTACGCAAAGCGCCTTCGGTGCTTGTGGAGGAAAGCGCGACTTTCACTTCAAGCGTTTCAGGCTGATTGAAAGTGAAATAGGCCACAATTTTGCGCCCCGTCATCTCGGGAAAGTTGTGTTTCACGTGGAACTTGCCCCACATGCCGTTGTATTTGGGTTTCTCCAACTCGCGGTAGCCGTAGTCAGCGATGGGTTGGCTGAAGCTGATGGCGAAGTAGGTGTAATTCGTTCTTGCCCAGCCATTTGTGATTCTATAACCTGTCAATAGAGTGTCGTTTTCAACACGCAAGTTGGCCCAAAGGGTTTTGCCGTCATAGTTGTAAATGCCGTGCTGCAAGTCTATAATGATGCTACCATTTTGACCTTTTGGATAGGTGTAACGATGAATACCAGCGTGTTCTGTGGCCGTCAGTTGGACTTTAACGCCATAGTCTTGTAGAAACACTTCATAATAGCCCGGCATCGCGATTTCCGTGTCGTGGCTGAAGCGGGAACGATAGCCTGCATCGGGATTGGTTTGCGTCCCTGGATTGAATTTGATTTCTCCCGTGACGGGCATCACCAAAATGTCGCCCAAATCGGAATGTCCCGTGCCACTGAAATGGGTGTGGCTAAAGCCTACGATGGTACTATCTTTATGCTGATAACCAGCGCAATACTCGTACACACGAGGCTGATATTGGCCGTCAATGTTGTGCGGTACGGTATCCGTGTCGGGACTAAGCTGCACAATGCCGAAGGGCGCACAAGCCCCTGGAAAGGTGTGCCCCATACCGTTGGTTCCGATGATGGGATTGACGTATTGGAGGTAGTTGGCGGTAGGTTCTTCGGTAATGGCTGATTGTTTGGTGCAGCTGGAAGCCATGAGGCCAATGAAAGCTAATAATGAATAACGGATTTTCATTTGACATGATTATTTGGGTGCAAAAATAGTAATAATGATGAAAATTTCTATTGTCTTTAGCAAATCAGTACACTATAGAGGTAACAGAGTTGTAGGTAGGCGTGTCAGCCCTTGCCGACAAAAAACAAACCAATTCCAAAAAAATTCGTAGTTTTGCAGAATGAAACAGATAGGATTAAAGAAATGAGGGATTTGTTTTCAGAAAACGACTATTTAAGTTATGTTTTCCCTGAGCCACAATACTTAGGTTCAAAACATATCCATAGAGGATGGATAGCACAATTCATTCCCAGCAAGGCTCATGTTGCATTAGATGCCTTTGGTGGTTCCCAATCTATTGCCTATCTTTTTAAACAATTGGGAAAACAAACCATAACAAACGATTTCTTGAGTTTCAACAACCATATTGGTAAAGCACTTATTGAAAATTGTAGTGTCAAACTTGACAAAAATGACGTAGAAATTTTGTTTAGCCAAAATAGCAATCCAAAGGAGTTCAATCTGATGGAGAAATTGTATTCTGATTTGTTTTTTACCCAAGAAGAAGCCGCTTTTATTGATAGTTTCCGAAGCAATGTTTGCCGTTTAGATAATCCGTACAAGCAATCATTAGCTTTTACCGTGATGTGCCGTAGCATGACTCGAAAAGTGACTATGGGACATTTCGCGCATACTCAAGCCTTAAAATACGCAGCAGACCCAACTCGAATAAAACGCAATCGTAGTTTAATCAGGCCATTGAAAACTTTGTTTTTGGAATTGCTCCCTGAATATAACAATGCTGTTTTCGACAATAATCAAGCCAACAAGAGCTATAATAAAAACATCCTTGACCTTCTCCCAAAAATTGAGGAAGTAGATGTAGCCTATTTTGACCCTCCATATTGCAACAGCCATGCTGATTATCAGTCATTTTACCATTTGTTGGAAACATTTGTAGAGTATTGGAAAGACAAACAGTTCGTTAATGGAACTAAGCGATATGAGCCTAAACGATATAGCGGTTTTGATAAAAACAGCGAAGCCATTGACAATCTGAAAAAAATGTTTGAACTATCTCAAAGTATTCCTACATGGCTTGTTAGCTATAACGACCGCAGCTATCCAGATATTGACACAATGGTCACAATGATTGAGCCCTATCGTCATGTCGTAATCGAACGCAAATCGTATTTGGCAGGAAGAGGTGGGAAAGGCAGTGTGGCTGGAAGTAATGAAGTTTTATTGATTTGTACACCTCGTAAATAACTGTTTACCATGACAAACTTTGAAAAATGGGCCAAAGAATTCAGAGCGCAGAATCTCAACGCTTTTAATCATGATGAAAATGGATTGCTTTGGTTGAAAGTCAGAGCAGTGTGCCGAGGGAAACAAATCAAGCGGTTTATAAACGAAAACGGTTTAACCTTGCAATCAACCAAACTTGTAGACCAAAATGTAGAACTGTTCCAATTGCTGGAATCATTACCCAATGGGATGCAAATGCTTGACACTTATTTGCGTAATAGAAACAATGAATTGTATAAGATAAAAGGAGTAAGCGAAACAAAGTTAAAAACTGATTTATACAATGTCAAATATTATATGTGGGGTGGTGATCAAGACAACTCTTTAGACCAATATCTCATTCGCAGATATGTCAAGGTCATCAGCAAATACGATGAACTATGCAGTAAACAAGGAGAAATTGCTGGCAACACATGGAATTTTGTCCAGACAAGTTGGTATAATAATTGGACTTCTTATCTGATAGAGTCCCTTTTCAAAAAGCATAAAAGAGTTTTATCTGCCGTTGGAGAGATTAAAAGTGTAGATTTCTTTATTGACGATAACCCCATTGATTTGAAAGTCACTTATTTTCCTAATGAATACATGGAAAATAAACTAAAAGAAAAAATAGGCTGTTCTGAAATCACATGGCTCAAAAAACAAGCAAAAGCCGTTGGTATTGAGGTGGAAAAAACTCTTCCTGATTCGCAAAAAATGTATATCTTGAAAGAGAAACTTGCTGAAAAAAGTCGTAATGACATTCTTGACAATTTGAATAAAACACGTAAAAAAATCGTTATTGAAGCTCAAAACAACAAGGAAGAACTCATGAAATGGCTTTATGAGCATCAAAGTTCACGTTTGTTTGGAGCAGAGAATAGGTTGTTCGTTGTTTTGGTAGATACCAAGTTAATGGAAGATTCGTGGAAAATGAAACGGGAAATAGACTTAATTGGATCCAAAGTAAACCCTTATTTAAATAGCTTTAATGAAAGAACTTTGAAACAAATAAAGTTCTCGTTTAATAAGAAAAAATACACCAGCCTTGCTGACATCATTTTCGTCATAAAAGAGTAATTTTACGCCGTTATGCCAATTCCAAGGGAAACAGTGGAACAAATCCTGCAAACCGCTCGTATCGAGGAGGTTGTTGGAGAATTCGTCACGTTGAAGAAGCGTGGGTCGAACATGTGGGGCAATTGTCCGTTCCACAATGAGAAGACGCCATCGTTCAGCGTGAATCCCGCCCGTAACATTTTCAAATGCTTCGGTTGCGGCAAAGCCGGCGACTCGGCCAAGTTTCTCATGGAACACGAGCATTTCAGCTATCCCGAGGCTTTGCGTTACCTCGCCAAAAAATACAACATCAAAATCGAGGAGAAGGAACAGACCGCCGAGGAAATCATGCAGCAGAGCATC